>ERZ1026901.1520-NODE-1520-length-13012-cov-33.894034_pt1 | contig 13012 bp, 7 predicted proteins | sample MGYA00380179_ERZ1026901 | MGnify/ENA primary metagenome ERZ1026901 (study PRJEB33269, sample SAMEA4719815) | human gut metagenome | biome: human-associated habitat; feature: organic feature; material: feces | place: Cameroon | collected 2013-10 ... | reverse complement strand
TTCACTGGAACGCCTTTCCAAGTTTTATTCCGTGTGTATCAAATGCCTTACGAATAAATGGCAATTGCGTAACCGTAGTGGCTTCCACTGAGTTACACTTCCGGGCATTTTATTTATTAACATTCGCTGCCAGTCACGACTTGAAGGAAACAATAGATATGGATTATTGTGAATGTGGAATGCCGTTAGAAACAGTTAGAGAGTCAGAAGCACCGTTAAAGGAACGAAGCGAACGTGTTTGAGGCGAACGCCGAGTTTGAGCGTAGTTCCTTTGCTTTTAGGTGATTCTGACTCTCTTAGTGTTTCTTATGGTATGGAACCTGAACAAGAAGCCTTATCTATTGTTTCCTTCGAGGACTGAGAGGCCGCTTCCCCGTTAATAAATTAAATCCCAAAATACACTGCTGAATACGCCGAAAGATCCAGCACAGCTTTCCCATCCGTAACCTTCACTTTCTTCTTCGTATACTTCTTACCTCCCCCAAATGCTACATCATCACTTGCAAGGATTACCTCAAGTTCCTTTGCATCCTTTATTGGAAGTTCATACCCTTTCTGTTCCTCATCCGAGAAATTAAAGACAGCAACGATACGATCTTTTCCATCTGTTCTTTCAAACGCATAGATACAGCGCTCTTCCTGATGGCAGTCCAGCCACTGAAATCCTGCATTCTCATAATCTTTGGCAGAAAGAGCAGGAGTTGTTAGATACAGATGATTCAGTTCCTGCATGAAGTGGTGGAAAGTATCGTGTATCGGATACTTCAGGATATCCCAGTCCTGCTCACGCTTTTCATCCCATTCGCGGAGCTGGCCGATCTCGTTACCCATGAAGTTCAATTTTTTTCCCGGATGTGCGTACATATACATATAGAACGCACGTGCCTGTGGAAATTTCTCTTTGTACTCACCATACATTTTTTGTGCGATGGTTGCTTTTCCGTGAACAACTTCGTCATGTGAAAGAGGAAGAAGGAAATCATCGTTATAATAATACATCATAGAGAATGTAAGCTTATGATAATCACGGCTTCTGTACTCCGGTGCTGTGCGGAAGTAGTCGAGGGTATCGTTCATCCAACCCATATCCCATTTGTAATCGAATCCAAGTCCACCCTGATCTACTGGTTTTGTGACGCCTTCAAAAGAGGTGGAATCTTCGGCAGAGAGCATGGCTGTCGGATGCATTGTCTTTAACCCGCGGTTCATTTCACGGATAAAATCCACTGCATTATTGTTGACACCTCTTGCAGGTTCGCCCTGCCAGTAAATGATCCGGCTGATGGCATCCATGCGGATTCCGTCCACATGATATACGCTTAACCAGTAGTTCGCAGCAGACTGCAGGAAGCTTCTAACCTCGCCTCTGGAATGCATGAAGTTACAGCTGCCCCATTCGCTGACACCGACATCCTGGTGTGGATATTCATAGAGTGCAGTTCCGTCATAGTCGGACAGCGCATAGTGATCAACGGCAAAATGTACCGGTACAAAATCCATGATGACACCGATGTCGTTCTTATGGCAGGCATCGATGAATTTCATCAGTTCTTCGGCGGTTCCGTAGCGGGCGGTCGGACTGAAGAATCCGGTGTTCTGATATCCCCAGGATTCATCACATGGATGTTCGCTGAGCGGCATAATCTCAATATAATTGTAATCATTTTCTTTCAGATAAGGAATCAGGATATCGATCATTTCCACATAAGTATACCAGTCGTCTGCTTTTTCAGAAGGCTTTTTAAATGATCCGAAATGCAGTTCATAGATGTTCAGCGGCTTGTCCTTGCATACCGAACGTTTCTGCATCCATTTGCTGTCTTTGAATTTATAGTGGGACAGATCGCGGATGATGGAAGCAAAGGCCGGGCGTAGTTCCATGCCGAAGCCATAAGGATCGCAGTGCTCCACGCAGCTTCCGTCCTGTCTGTAAATGCGGTATTTGTACATCATACCTGGTTTTGCTCCCCTGGCATAGCATTCCCAAAAATTGCCGTCATAAGTTTTGTTCAGTTCCCATTCCTGCCAGTCGTTAAATTCCCCAATGACTGTAATGCGTGATGCGGCAGGTGCAAAGGTACGGAATGTGGTTCCGTCTTTGTCCGGGTGTGCGCCGAGAAATTCATAAGCGTCGAATATTTTCCCTGTGTAAAATCCGTAAAAATCCATAGTAACCTCCGTAAAAATGCAACGTTAATAATTAACTGTCGAAAAGATAATGGACAGTAGTTGCTTTTTTGTTCTATAATCATATTATAAGAAAAATGCAAGGTGGTATCCACCGACAAAACCGACGAAAGGATGGATAACCGACAAATATGAGAAAGTGTTGGGAAAATGGGAGGTAAGATGGATCTTAGAATTGAGAAAACAGAGCGGGGGATCAAGAATGCATTTATCGAATTGCGTTCCAGAAAATCTCTGGAAAAGATAACAGTAAAAGAACTATGTGAAAGTGCAAGAATCAATAAGTCTACCTTTTATGCGCATTATAAAGATATTTATGATTTGTCAGATGCGATGGAAGAAGAAGTGGTACAGTCGATTACGAACAGTATCCAGCATCCGGAATATCTGCTGGAGTATCCGGCAGAGTTTGCACGGGAACTTCTGATGGCTTATGTATCGCAGAATTCCCTGACGGCGATTTTATTTTCCGGCAGTCAGGCGAATCATTTTGCGGATAGTATCGAGCGGAGCATCAAGCAGATGATCTTTGAAAAATACCCGGAATTGAAAGAAGATACAGCAATGAATGTGATGCTCAGCTATTGTATCCAGGGAAGCTACCACGCTTACCAGAAGAATCGGAGCGGAGATATCATGACGGTGATCGATGTGATCGCAGGGATGACGGGAGCGATTCGATCGATGTATGAAGAACGATTGGGGGAAAGCAGATCATGAATCTGGAACAGCCGTGTATCCGTATTTCGGTGCGGAATCTGGTGGAATTTATATTAAGACATGGAGACATTGACAACCGGACCGGAGGGGCAGATAAGGATGCCATGCAGCAAGGCAGCCGCATACACCGGAAAATCCAGAGACAGCAGGGGGCAGAGTACCGTGCAGAAGTTCCGTTAAGATATCAGATCCCGTGTGATGGATTTATCCTGAGTGTAGAAGGAAGAGCGGACGGAATCATAGAACTTCCGAAGCGTGTGGTGGTCGACGAGATCAAAGGTGTATTTAAAGATCTGAAACGTCTGGAAGAGCCACAGCTTTTGCATCTGGCACAGGCAAAATGCTATGCATATATTTATGCAGAACAAAAAAATCTGGAAGAGATCGGAGTGCAGATGACGTATTGTAATCTGGATACCGAAGAGATCCGCAGATTCCGCGAGACATATACCCGGGCAGAACTTAAGAAATGGTTCGAAAAGCTGGTATCTGAATATGAAAAATGGGCAAGATACCAGATGAAATGGAGAGCCAGGAGAAATGCTTCCATCAAAACCGTAGAATTTCCATTCGAATACAGAGATGGACAGAAGAAACTGGTTGAGTCTGTATATCGGACCATTTTAAGAAAAAAGAAATTATTCATCCAGGCACCTACCGGAGTCGGCAAGACGATGGCGGCCGTATTTCCGGCGGTGAAAGCTGTCGGGGAAGAACTGGGAGAAAAGATTTTTTATCTGACGGCCAGGACGATTACCAGAACGGTGGCAAGTCAGGCATTCGCGATTCTGAGAGAACAGGATCTGAAGATGAAGGTCATCACATTGACGGCAAAAGAAAAAATCTGTTTCTGTGAAGAAACCATCTGTAATCCGGATGTGTGTCCATATGCAAAAGGGCATTTTGACCGTGTAAATGATGCCGTTTATGAACTGCTCACATCGACAGACGAGATGAGCCGGGAAGTATTGGAAGAACAGGCAAGAAAATGGAATGTATGTCCATTTGAAATGGCACTGGATGTATCACAGTGGGTAGACGCAGTTATATGTGATTATAATTATGTTTTTGATCCAAATGCACATCTGAAACGCTTTTTCGGAGACGGCGTCAAAGGAGAATACCTGTTCCTGATCGATGAGGCACACAATCTGGTAGAACGCGGCAGGACAATGTACAGCAGCAGTATTTGCAAGGAGGATTTTCTGAAGATCAAAAAGCTGGTAAAATACGGGGAACCGAAACTTGTCTCGGCGTTGGAGAGCTGCAATAAGCAGCTTCTGGAATTGAAAAGAGAATGTGACGGCTGCCAGATACTGAACAGTGTGTCACATGTGTATATTAAGCTTCTGTCTTTGATGACGAAGCTGGAAGAGTTTATAGAAGACTGTAAAGATGAAGCGATACGGAAAGAGGTGCTGGAGTTTTACTTTGGTATCCGTAATTTCATATATATTCATGATCGGCAGGATGAAAATTATCTGATCTATTCAGAACTTAGTGAAGAAGGAAAGTTTTACCTGCATCTGTTTTGTGTCAATCCGGCAGGATGTCTGCAGGAATATATGGGGAAAGCAAATAGTACGATATTATTTTCGGCAACATTTCTTCCGATCAATTATTATAAAAAACTGTTATCTACAACAAAGGAAGACTATGCAATCTATGCGGAATCTCCATTTGAACCAGACAAAAGATTATTGCTTCTGGGAAATGATGTCAGCACGAAGTATACCAGGCGAGGACCGGAGATGTACCGGAAATATGCAGAATACGTGATGCATGTGATAAAAGGAAGAACAGGGAATTATATTGCTTTTTTCCCGTCTTATCGATTCCTGGAAAAAGTCTGGGAAGTATTCATGGAATTGCCACAGGAACAGATTGAAGTTGTAGTACAGTCCCAATATATGACGGAGCAGGAACGGGAAGAATTCCTGAAAAAATTCGAACAGGAAAGAGCACACAGCCTGATCGGTTTCTGTGTGATGGGTGGTGTCTTTTCAGAAGGAATTGATCTGACGGAAGATAAACTGATCGGGGCAATGATCATCGGGACAGGACTTCCGCAAGTGTGCCTGGAACGGGAACTTTTAAAGTATTATTTCGACCGGAAGAATCTGAACGGATTCGATTATGCTTACCTGTATCCGGGGATGAATAAGGTGTTACAGTCCGCAGGAAGAGTTATCCGGACCGATCAGGACAGAGGTGTGATCACACTGTTGGATGACCGGTTTATGGACAGACAGTGTCAGGAGGTGTTCCCGAGGGAGTGGAATGATTTCCAGATCTGTAACAGTGAAAATATTGAAGAAAAGATTGCAAAATTCTGGAAGGCGGAAGAACAGACAGATACGAAATAAGCAGCATTAAAAAGAAAAATACCATGAGGAACATATGCTCCTATGGTATTTTCCGTCATGCATCCGAAAGATGTATTAAAAATAAGATAAAAATTCCTGCGCGGCTTTGGATATCGGAACTTTCTCATTATATGCGATGACAAGCTCCCTTTCCGGAAGTACTTCTTTTGTCTCGACAATGAAAAGCGAATCCGAATCGGAGGTCTGGGAAAGGCAGAAATCCGGAATAAATGCAATTCCAAGTCCGATGCGGGCAAGATCAATGAGAAGATCATTACTGCTGAGTTCAATCTCCGGAACCAGATCCAGCTGGTTCTGAAGAAACAGATTGTGCAGATATTCACTGGTCGTACTTTTTCTGTCCAGCATAAGGATCGGATAGTTCAGAAGTTCTTTGAAAGAGAGCTTCTTTCCTTTTAATTCCTCAAATGCCTTGTCTGCGATAAATACATCCTGAAAATCTTTGATTTTTTTTACATTCGGAACATTCCCGAGATAAGCATTCGGTGAATTGACAACGATCAGATCCACCTGTCCGGTCTCAAGGAGTTCTACACAGCGAATGGATGTCGCATTGGTAACTTTGATATGTGCTCCGGGAAATTCCCGGTGGAAACGTTCCAGATAAGGTACCAGAAAATACCGGCAGATCGTGTCACTGGCTCCGATATGAAGCTGTCCTCCGCGTGCGCCGACATCGAGGAGCTGGCTTTCGCCGCGCTTGATCAGGCTGATCGCCGGTTCGATGTGGCGCAGAAGGATCTCGCCTTCGGTAGTAAGACGGACTTTCTTGGTACTCCGGATGAATAAGGTCTGATCCAGCTTCTTCTCCAGTGCCTTGATGGACTGGCTGACAGCCGACTGTGAGATGAACAATTGCTTGGAGGCTTCCGAAAAGCTTAAGGTGGAAGCTACATAGTAAAATACTTTATATAATTCATAGTTAATATCCATGATAAGTCCTCCTAATGAATCTTAACTGTATTATAAGTGAAATGAAAGAAAATTACAACCGTATTTATAAATAGAAGTGTTATAATAATGAAAAGCAGGAGGAAAAAGACTTGAAGAAGCTAACAACGATCATATCTGTTACGGCCATGATGTGTGCAGTGATGGCAGCACTGATATTTAGTATATGGCTGGCCGTATATGGAGACAGTAATTACAGGTTTTATAAAAAAGAATATCAACGCTATGAAGTGACGGAAGATCTGGATATGAGCATAGATCATGTCATGTATGTGACAGAACATATGATGAATTATCTGATCGGGAAAGAGGAGGAGCTGTCGGTTGTGACGACAGTGGAAGGAAGAGAGCAGGATTTCTTTAATGAAAGAGACCGGCTGCATATGCGTGATGTCAGGAATCTGTTCCTGGGAGGAATGAAAGTCGGAGTAATCTGTCTGGCTGTGGCAGCAGTTATACTGGCGGTACTGAGAAAACGGGAAGAAGACTGGAAGAGATTGTATTTCAGAACATATTCGATCGCACTGAGTGCCTGGCTGGTCATAGGCGTACTGCTGGGGATTGCATTCCGTGTAGATTTTACAACGTGTTTTACGATTTTTCATAAGCTGTTTTTTACCAATAATCTGTGGGTATTCGACCCGGAGACGGATTATATGATACGGATGCTGCCGGAAGGATTCTTTTCGGATATGGTGATCCGCATCAGTGAAGTGTTTGGTGGAGTGCTGCTTCTAATATGGATTGTATTGTTTTTGGGAAAAAATAATTGCAAAAAGGAAGAGAAAAAAGTTGATTAATAAGTGTGAATTATAAAAGTGTTTAGATATATTAATTGTATTAAATAATGATTGTTGTGTTATACTAACAATAGAAAATGTGTAAAAATTCATTTGTGGAGGATTACTTATGAGCAATGTAAAAAGAGTGTACGTGGAGAAAAAATCAGGATTTGATGTACAGGCAAAGGAACTTAAGACCGAGATCCGAAGCTATCTTGGAATCAAAGACGTAGACAGCGTCCGTGTACTGATCCGTTACGATGTGGAAAACGTATCGGATGAGACATTTGAGAAAGCATGTAACGGCATCTTTTCTGAACCACCTGTAGATACATTATATAAAGAGGAATTTCAGGCAGAAGAAGGAAGCAAGATCTTTTCCGTAGAATTTCTTCCGGGACAGTTTGATCAAAGAGCAGATTCCGCTGTGCAGTGTATTCAGTTTATCAAAGAAGACGAGCAGCCGGTAATCCGTACTGCGACTACTTACGTGATCCATGGTGGAAACGGAACTGTTTCGGATGAAGAATTCGAAGCAATCAAAGAGCATTGTATTAACCCTGTAGATTCCAGAGAAGCACAGGAAGAAAAACCAGAGACACTGGTTACTGTATTCGATGAGCCGGCAGATGTAAAGATCTTTGACGGATTTAAAGATATGGAAGAAAGCAAACTGAAAGAATTATACGATTCTCTCGGACTTGCCATGACATTTAAGGATTTCCAGCATATCCAGAATTATTTTGCGTCAGAAGAAGACAGAGATCCTTCTATGACAGAGATCCGTGTTCTGGATACCTACTGGTCAGATCACTGCCGTCATACAACATTCTCGACAGAACTTACAGATGTTTCGTTCGGCGATGGTGATTACAGAGAGCCGATGGAAGCAACTTATAAACAGTATATCGCTGACCACAGTGAGATTTTCAAAGGAAGAGAAGATAAGTTTGTCTGCCTGATGGATCTTGCACTGATGGCAATGAGAAAATTAAAACGTGAAGGAAAGTTACAGGATCAGGAAGAGTCTGATGAGATCAATGCATGCAGTATCGTTGTTCCAATCGAGGTAGACGGAGTGGAAGAAGAGTGGCTTGTAAACTTTAAGAACGAGACACATAACCATCCGACAGAGATCGAGCCATTCGGTGGTGCTGCTACCTGCCTTGGAGGAGCTATCCGTGACCCATTGTCAGGACGTACTTATGTATATCAGGCAATGCGCGTGACAGGAGCCGCTGATCCTACCGTATCTGTAAAGGATACATTAAAAGGAAAGCTTCCACAGAAGAAACTGGTCAGAGAAGCAGCCCATGGATATAGTTCATATGGTAACCAGATCGGCCTGGCAACCGGAGCGGTAAAAGAAATCTATCATCCGAATTATGTTGCAAAACGTATGGAGATCGGAGCAGTGCTTGGAGCAGCACCGAGACGTGCGGTTATCAGAGAGACATCGGATCCTGGAGATATCATCATTCTTCTTGGCGGACGTACCGGACGTGACGGCTGCGGCGGAGCAACAGGATCTTCCAAAGTACATACAGAAGAGTCCATCGAAACATGCGGGGCAGAAGTGCAGAAAGGTAATGCACCGACAGAAAGAAAGATCCAGAGATTATTCAGAAGAGAAGAAGTCAGCAAGCTGATCAAGAAATGTAACGACTTCGGTGCAGGCGGAGTATCCGTTGCTATCGGAGAACTTGCAGACGGACTTCAGATTGATCTTGATAAAGTACCTAAGAAATATGCCGGTCTTGACGGAACAGAGATCGCAATCTCTGAATCACAGGAACGTATGGCAGTTGTTGTAGATCCAAAAGATGTAGATGAATTCATGAAATATGCATCCGAAGAGAACCTGGAGGCAACAAAAGTAGCAGTTGTAACAGAAGATCCAAGACTGGTACTTTCATGGAGAGGAAAAGAGATTGTAAATCTTTCACGTGCATTCCTTGACACCAACGGAGCACACCAGGAGACAACGGTAGCAGTTGACATCCCGAACAGAAAAGACAGTATCCTTGTAAGAGAAGATGTGAAAGATGTAAGAGAAAAATGGCTTGGTATGTTAAAAGACCTGAATGTATGCTCACAGAAAGGTCTGGTAGAGATGTTCGACGGATCGATCGGAGCAGCTTCTGTATTCATGCCGCATGGTGGAAAATATCAGAAGACAGAGACACAGGCAATGGTGGCAAAACTTCCGGTATTAACAGGAGACTGCGATACTGTAAGTATGATGAGTTACGGATTCGATCCGTATCTGTCAACATGGAGTCCATATCACGGAGCAATCTATGCAGTGACAGAATCTATCGCAAAGATCGTAGCAGCAGGTGGTGACTACAGCAAGATCCGTTTCACATTCCAGGAATACTTCCGTCGTATGACAGAAGATCCACACAGATGGAGCCAGCCGTTTGCGGCACTTCTTGGTGCTTACAGTGCACAGCTTGGATACGGCCTTCCTTCTATTGGCGGAAAAGACAGTATGTCAGGAACGTTTGAAGACATTGATGTACCGCCGACACTGGTATCTTTCGCAGTAGACATTGCAAAAGAGAAAGACATTATTTCACCGGAACTTAAGAAAGCCGGAGATAAACTTGTATGGCTTCGTATTGAGACGGATAATTACGATATTCCTGCATACGGAAAGGTTATGGAACAGTATGGTAAGTTTACCGAAGATATCCACAGCGGCAAGATCGTAGCAGCTTATGCGTTAGACAGACATGGTATCGCGGCAGCAGTCAGCAAGATGGCATTCGGTAACGGCATGGGTGTGAAGATTGAGCATAATGTAGATGCAAGAGATTTATTTGCACCGGCATTCGGAGATATCATTGCAGAAGTACCTGCGGATAAGGTATCTGAACTTGGAATTACCTATACCGTGATCGGTGAAGTGACAGATAGTGCGGCAATCGAATATAAAGATGTGAAGATCGCATTAGAAGAGGCAGTATCTGCATGGGAAGAGACGCTGGAAAAGGTATTCCCGACCAATTCCGGAGCGGAAGGACAGGACGAGAAGGTGGAGACAGGATTATATGATACATCAGATATCTATATCTGCAGCCACAAGATCGCACAGCCAACAGTATTTATCCCGGTAATGCCAGGAACAAACTGTGAGTATGACAGTGCGAAAGCATTTGAAAGAGCAGGAGCAAAGGTGATCACAAAGGTATTCAGAAATATGAGTGCATCTGATATCGTTGATTCGGTAGAAGTATTCGAAAAAGCAATCGGACAGTCACAGATCATCATGTTCCCTGGCGGATTCAGTGCTGGTGATGAACCAGACGGATCAGCAAAATTCTTCGCAACAGCATTCCAGAATGCGAAGATGAAAGAAGCAGTAGAAAAATTACTGAATGAGCGTGACGGACTGGCACTTGGTATCTGTAACGGATTCCAGGCACTGATCAAGCTTGGTCTGGTACCAGGTGGAAAGATCACAGGACAGTTACCGGATTCACCGACTCTTACATACAATACGATTGGACGCCATATCTCCAAGATGGTCTATACAAAAGTGGTAACGAATAAATCTCCATGGCTTAGAGAGGCAGAGCTTGGCGGCGTATATACAAACCCTGCATCTCACGGAGAAGGAAGATTTGTTGCAAATAAAGAATGGCTGGACAAGTTATTCGCAAATGGCCAGGTTGCAACACAGTACTGTGATCCGGAAGGAAATATCACGATGGACGAAGAATGGAATGTCAACGGTTCTTACTGTGCGATCGAAGGTATTACAAGCCCGGACGGACGTGTACTTGGTAAGATGGCGCATTCAGAAAGAAGAAACAGAAGTGTGGCAATGAACATTTACGGAGAACAGGATATGAAGATCTTCGAATCCGGAGTAAAATACTTCAGATAATGAAACAGACAGAGAGAAGAGCAGAATTCTATGTATTGTGATAAATGCAATTCAGAGTGCGTTCTGTTTCAAAAAAATGAATAAAACACAAGAAAAAGCACAAAACCCTTGCAAAATCTGCAAGGGTTTTGTAAAAAGTTGCAAAAATAACAAAAAACTGTAAAAATATCTTGCCAGATACACTTGTTTGCTTTACAATAGTAAAGGACAAAGGCGTCAGGGAAAAACAGATGGCGTAAGTCATCTGTTTTTTTATAGTAAAGTATGCCTTTGAAAAGGATACGTATATTATTTAGGAGGTAGAAAGCTATGTCATATGTTGATGAAGTACTGGAGAAAGTAGTAGCTAAGAATCCTGCAGAGCCAGAATTCCACCAGGCAGTAAAAGAGGTATTAGAGTCATTAAGAGTAGTTGTAGAGGCAAACGAGGAAAAATTCAGAAAAGATGCTCTTCTTGAGAGACTTGTTGAACCTGAAAGACAGATTAAATTCCGTGTTCCATGGGTAGATGACAAAGGACAGGTTCAGGTTAATACAGGATATCGTGTACAGTTTAACAGCGCAATCGGACCATACAAAGGAGGATTACGTCTGCACCCATCTGTAAACCTTGGTATCATCAAATTCCTTGGATTTGAGCAGATCTTTAAGAACTCACTGACAGGACTTCCGATTGGCGGAGGTAAAGGTGGTTCTGACTTCGATCCTAAGGGAAAATCAGACAGAGAAGTAATGGCATTCTGCCAGAGCTTTATGACAGAACTTTGCAAATATATCGGAGCTGACACAGATGTTCCGGCAGGAGATATCGGAACAGGCGCAAGAGAGATTGGCTATATGTTCGGTCAGTACAAGAGAATCAGAGGCCTGTATGAAGGTGTTCTGACAGGAAAAGGATTAAGCTACGGCGGATCTCTGGCAAGAACAGAAGCTACAGGATATGGACTTCTTTACTTAACAGAAGAATTATTAAAGATCAACGGAAAAGACATCAAGGGAATGACAGTTGCAGTTTCCGGAGCTGGTAACGTTGCAATCTATGCAATCCAGAAAGCTCAGCAGCTTGGAGCGAAAGTTGTAACAGCAAGTGATTCAACAGGATGGGTATATGATCCGGACGGAATCGACGTTGCAGCATTAAAAGAAATCAAAGAAGTAAAACGTGCAAGACTGACAGAGTACAAGAACTACCGTCCTAATTCAGAATATCATGAAGGACGCGGTGTATGGTCTGTCAAGGTTGACCTTGCTCTTCCATGTGCTACACAGAACGAACTTCACCTTGAAGATGCAAAACAGTTAGTTGCTAACGGATGCGTAGCTGTATGCGAAGGTGCTAACATGCCTACTACATTAGAAGCAACACAGTATCTGCAGGAGAATGGTGTGATCTTTGCACCTGGTAAAGCTGCAAACGCTGGTGGTGTTGCTACATCTGCACTTGAAATGTCACAGAACAGCGAGAGACTGAGCTGGACATTTGATGAAGTAGATGCAAAACTGAAAAACATCATGGTAAACATCTGCCACAATATGGACGATGCTGCAAAACGTTACGGAATGGAAGGTAACTATGTTGCCGGAGCTAACATTGCAGGATTTGAAAAAGTCGTAGATGCTATGACAGCTCAGGGAATCGTATAATATTTTCAAAAATGCCCCGCAGGACTTGTGTTTGCGGGGCTTTTTTTGAATCAGATTAACGCACAGCGATTTTGATTTATTCCGGTTATAGAAGAAATTGTAGAAAAAATTTGAAAAAATCAAAAAAACGGTTGACTTTCCAAAAAACCAATGCTATACTAACGAAGTCGGTTCGAGAGAGACGACAAAATATATGGGATCATAGCTCAGCTGGGAGAGCATCTGCCTTACAAGCAGAGGGTCATAGGTTCGAGCCCTATTGGTCCCATACATTTTCTAAAATTGGTTGTGGCGGGATAGCTCAGTTGGCTAGAGCACACGGTTCATACCCGTGGTGTCGCTGGTTCAAATCCAGTTCCCGCTACTGATTATGGCGGGATAGCTCAGTTGGCTAGAGCACACGGTTCATACCCGTGGTGTCGCTGGTTCAAATCCAGTTCCCGCTA
>ERZ1026901.1519-NODE-1519-length-13024-cov-7.810548_pt1 | contig 13024 bp, 15 predicted proteins | sample MGYA00380179_ERZ1026901 | MGnify/ENA primary metagenome ERZ1026901 (study PRJEB33269, sample SAMEA4719815) | human gut metagenome | biome: human-associated habitat; feature: organic feature; material: feces | place: Cameroon | collected 2013-10 ... | reverse complement strand
GACCTTTGCATTGCACTCTTACATTTATATATGTTTCTGCATTCTTTGTCAAGGAGTTTTGCCCGATTTTACCGTGTTTTTCAGCGTTTTTCCCTTCCCGTACACACGTCTTCCCGGACATGCACAGGAACCGCATTTTGTCAATGCTTTCCGGCTTTTTTCTTCATTTCCCGTTCCTGTTTTTTGATCGCTTCCCAGAGATCTTTCTCATCTTCGACCTCCGGGATCTCACCTCCGAAGATCCTCGGATGACGGCGGATCATCTTCTCGCAGATCCCATTTACCACATCATCCACGGTGAAATTTCCGCACTCCGTCTCGATCTCACTGTGGAACATGACCTGGAACAGGACATCCCCGAGCTCCTCACAGAGATTTTCCGTATCCCCGCTATCGATCGCCTCCAGCACCTCCGCACATTCCTCCACGAGATGCTTTTTTAGCGTCTCATGATCCTGCGCCCGGTCCCAGGGACAGCCGTCCTCTGCACGCAGCGTCTTCATGATCTGCTTTAAATCTTCAAACGTATACATAATGATTTCCTCATTTCTTTTTCATTTTTGCGATGTATAAATTCACCCTGTTTCCACATACTACCCATAAGGCACACAATATGGGAAACATGGTATGTGATATGCAGGAGGAATAAACGTTATGAAAGCTACTGGAATTGTAAGAAGAATCGATGATCTCGGCCGTGTAGTCGTTCCAAAGGAAATCCGGCGGACTCTGCGTCTCCGGGAGGGAACTCCGCTTGAGATCTTTACCGACCGTGAGGGAGAGATCATTCTGAAAAAATACTCACCGATGATGGAACTGAACGCGTTCGCAGGTCAGTACGCGGACGCGATGGCCCAGTCGACCGGGCTTCTCGTATGCATCACGGACCGGGACCAGGTAGTCGCGGCGGCGGGCGGAGCGAAAAAGGACTTTTTCCAGAAACCAATCAGCCGGGCGCTGGAGCATGTGATCCAGGAACGCACCGTCATCCAGGCAGGAAAAGAGGACCGAAACTTCACGCCTGTAACCGACGATGACGGGGACAGTATCACAGCCCAGGTGATCACACCGATCATCTGCGAAGGCGACGCCATCGGAGCCGTCATTATCATGAGCCGGGAGCCGCGCGCAAAATTTTCAGATCCGGAACTGCGCCTGGCGGCAACAGCTGCCGGTTTCCTCGGACGGCAGATGGAAAGCTAAGGAAGCGCCGGGATCTCAAACGTCAGGAATTTCATCCCCTGATAAAGCTTTGAAGCGGTTGTCGTGACTGCGAGAACCTTTTTTCCTCTGCGGACGACCGTATCCCAGAAAAAAAGCGGCATTCCGGCAGGACCATCCCCTTCTCCGGTCATCATGGAGACATCAATATCTCCCGTGAGCTCCGGCTGAAGATAGATGTCCACGCCCGTCGGCTTCTCCGGGAAATTCCGGCTGATATAGTCATGGATCAGGCTGGTCGATAATTCCGCACAGTCGAAGGTGTGTCCGCCGCATACAGACAGCGGGATATAAGTAAAATCCATCTCCGAAGTCTTCCCGCCATCCCTGATACAGCGGACGATCTGGTAGACATAGCTTCCCGCGTCAAGACCGAGCTTTCGGCAGAGAACGGGATCCGCAGAGATGATCCTGTTCTCCAGGAGCGTGTGCGGTTTCTGTTCCGCTTTTTCCGGTGAAGCAAGCCATATCCCGCCGCCGAAAGCAATCGTTCTCGATGCGGAAGCGGCGGAGCCAGCCTGCGCGGCCGAAAAACCATCCGTCTCTTCCGTAATTTCCGGGTCGTCCCTCCTTACAAAGGTCCCCTTTCCCTGTCTGCGGACGAGGATCCCGCGGGCGGTAAGCTCTTTGATCGCGGTCGTGACCGTGATCCGGCTCACCCCGAACATCCGGACAAGCTCCGCTTCCGATGGGATCCGGTCACCTGTCTTCAGACGGCCATTCCGGATCTCGCTTATAATATGATCTTCGATCTGTACATATTTCGGGGTGTAGAGTTTCTTGTCATCTGCCTCCACTTACTTCGCCTCTTTCTTTTTCGAGTTTCCATAAATATACACCATAATGGAAGCGATCGCAACCAGGGCGCCGCCAAGGATCGAGGTATGTTTTACAGGTTCTCCGAGAACCACTGCTCCGAGAAGAATGCTGAACAGGATTCCGGAATAATTGTAGATACTGATCTCGGATGCCGGAGCAAAACGGTATGCGTATGTGATAAATACCTGTCCGAAAGAGCCGAAGAGACTGATCAGCATCAGGAGCAGGAACTGGCGCAGATCCGGCATGACAAAGTTTCCGATCACGAACGGCAGGGAACCGAACACGCTGAATGTGGAAAAGTGCATGATGACGGTAATTCCATCGACTTTTCCTTTAAAATACCCTAAAAACGTGTACGCAATTCCCGATGTGATCGCGGAAAGGAGCGCAACGATCAGCGGAAACGGATCAGACTGGAAACTCGGACGGAATACGATGAATGCGCCGAGCACGGACAGGACCAGCGCCGGGATCTGGATCGGGGAAAGCTTCTCCTTCATGAACACAGCTGCAAGCAGAGTCACGAAGATCGGAGAGAGCTTATTTAACACTGTGACATCGCCCTGCGCCGCATGGCTGGATGCATAGAACAGGGTGATCAGCCCAAGGAATCCGAAGAACGAACGGCCAAAGAGATACGGCTGATACTTTTTCGGACCATAATAAGAACCATGTTTCTTCCGGATAATGAAGAAAGAAACGATCAGGATGAAAAGATTGCGGACGCAGATCTGCTCCATCGTCGGAATTTCCCGGCTCAAGCGGACAACCACCTGCATGGACGCAAAGGAAAGTGCGGACAGGATCATAAAGAGGATGCCCTTTTGTTTTTGTGTGATATTCATGATGTCCTCCTGAAAATTTAATAAAGAAGTTCGTTCCCTGACACATGAAAATTTTTCTCAATTATCATGTTGACATGTCAAGTTGTGTGGCATATGCAAGTATACACCTGTCTGTGTGATCCGTCAATTCCTTTCCCCTCGTGGCCACCTGCAGCCGGTTCACGCTTCTTGGGAATCTGCTTTCGGCTGCCGGTTTCATCGGAATTCCCTTCTGATCTGGAGTGGGAATACAAAATGAGCTGCCGCACGTTAATGCGACAGCCCTTTCACACGATCTTACTTTTTTTATTTTACTTCCACCAGCTCGATCTTAAAGTTCAGCTCTTTTCCCGCCATCTCATGGTTCGCGTCGAGAGTGATCATCTTCTCATCTTTTGCGGTAACCGTTACCGGGAACGGCTGGCCGCTCTGGTTTGTAAGGTATACCTTCTGGCCGACTTCCAGGTCCTCAGAACCCGGGAGATTTGCGATCTCAAGTGTGAGGATCGCGTTCGGATTCGGCATTCCGTAAGCTTCCTCCGGCATCAGATGGATCTCTTTGATCTCGCCGACTTCCATATCTGCGACAGCCGCATCAAATCCTTTGATCATCTGGCCTGCACCGCATACGAACTCCAGCGGCTCTCCACGATCGTAGGAAGAGTCAAACTGTGTACCGTCGTTAAAAGTTCCTCTGTAATGGGTCCGGCATGTCTTTCCGACATTGCGTCCTGTCATCGTATCCATTTTAAGTTCCTCCAATATTCTCTGTGAGTAACTTTCCAGCGCCTTCACGATTTCCCGGCAAAACTATCTTCCGGATTCGCTGCATAGGTCTGCTGAATCATTATCTCCATGATCTTTAATCTCATTCAGTATACCCGGTAAAGAGAATATTAGCAACCGGTTTTCCGCGTCTTCTCACATCCTGAAAATTCCGTTCTCACAAAATCCATGGCTTTGATCCAGGCTGTCGGATCTTCCAGCCGCAGATTACCGCCCATCAAGATTCGTTCAGCCCTGTCTGTTCTTTTTCTTTTCCAGTTCTTTCTCCTTCTGCCGCTCCTCTTCCAGTCCCGGAGACCACAGCGGCTCCTCATTCTCATCGAACACGATCTCCATCACATCCTCAACGCGGCAGTCCAGGATCCTGCACAAAGTTTCTACGGTATGAGTTGAAATATATAAATTTTTCCGCAGTCTGTTCAACTGACCGTTGCTGATCCCGTATGTCTTGATCAGGCGGTACTGGCTGACCCCTTTTCTCTGCATTGTCTCCCATAATCTCGTATATTTGACCATACTGTTTCCTCCTTTGTATCATTGAGCACCGTCGTTGTCTGCAATTCCTGTCAACATCCGAAAGAATCCGGCTTTTTTCCTTATATTTTCACAAATTTCCGACAATATCTTCTATTCTCTACTATGGCGGCTCTTTCGCCGCATTATATAAGGAAAGGAGGCATTCCTCATGATCGATTACAGTCCACTCTGGAACACCTTAAGATCAAAGCACATCAGCCAGTATCGCCTGGTCCGCAGCTATCATTTCAGCTCCGGCCAGCTTCAGCGGATCCGGAAGAATGAGCATATCTCCACTCATACTCTGGAAACTCTGTGCAGGATCTTAAACTGCAGTGTCGCAGACATCGTACGCATCTCATTTTGAGCCCGGCGAGAAAGAAGTTTAAAAACGGCTGGTCTTTATCGGAATCATTTTCCGGTAAAGATCAGAGTCCGTGAACCTGTTTTTCGCTCTTTTCGTCCTCGAAGGAAACTTCCATTACATCCTCGATCCTGCAGTCTAAGATCCTGCAGAGCGTCTCCAGCGTATGTGTAGAGACATATGTATTCTTTTTCAGACGGCTCATCTGACCGGAGCTTAAGCCAAACTCCTTGATCAGCCGGTACTGACTGATCTTTCTCTTTTCCATGGTCTCCCACAGGCGATTGTAACTTACCATTTTCTCCTCCGCACACGGCAATCCGGCACACGTTTCAGCCGAACAGATACAGGCCGAACAAACACTTTTCCTAATATCATCTATATACCATACATTGACACTATTTGTATATTGTCCATAATTGGACTATATATTTACCACGTTCGGGCAAGGTGGCATTAAAACGGCCGGTCAGCCATCTCTGACTGACCGGCAACCATACTCACTGATCACACAATTGCAGGCACCGCACCTGCCGATTTTTCATTTTCCCTTTTATCTTAATTGCCCGCGCACCGGCAGCCAGGCTCACCCTCCGTCCGGCTCTCCTTTTCGGCTTCCTTCTCCATCTGAAGCACCTGACATTCCAGCTGCAGTTTCTCCCGGTTCCAGCGGTAGATCGTCGACTGCTCCGCCGAACAGTTCCGCTCTCCTCTCACCGTCTCGATGATCGCCTCCCGCGCATAGTGCTTATGCGGGAGCATAATATCAGGAAGATTCAGGTGGATGCGTCCGCATATCTTGCATTTGTACCGGCGCAGAACAAACATCTGTACCGTCCCGTCGGACAGGATCAGCTTTCTTCTTTTACTGTCCCGGACCGTCATAGCTCCACCACAATGCGGGCATTCTGGAGCGCTCGATGGAATAATATAATACATTCCATTACGCTCAATTTTCGTGTACTTGTTTGATACGATCATATGTATTCCTCCTCCATTCGTTGTCTGTCAGGACCCCATCGCCTTTCGATTTGATCAAAAACCCGTATCCCGGTCTCATGGGGTGTTGAGCCCGGAACAGCGCCCGCAAACTTATTGATCATGTCATAAGATCCCGTTATCCCGCCTCACGAAAAGCCGCTGCCCGACGCCGTTTTCCGCATATATCCGACGCCGGCTCCCGCCCTTCCCGACAGGATCCGTTTTCTCTTAACATGTTCTATTAATATAAACGTAAGAAAATCGAAAATGTGACAGGAAAAATGAAAAAAGTTGAATTTTTTTTGATCAGGAAGAGATTCTTGCTTACGGGGTTGCATTTTGCAAGAAACGGTGTAATGTAATTGTTGAGAAGCTGAACAGCTAAACTAAAAAAAGTGCCAAGTCAAAAGTTATCCTTTACGACTCGACACTTTTTATTTTCTTTACTCCACCGTCACACTCTTCGCCAGATTCCTAGGCTTATCCACATCCAGCCCCTTTGCGACAGATACATAGTATCCCAGCAGCTGCAGCGGGATCACCGCCAGACTCGCCGCAAATAACGGCTCCGTCTTCGGAATATAGATCACAAAATCAGCGCTGTCCTCGATGCTGTAATTTCCATACGTCGTGAGCGCCATCAGGTACGCCCCGCGGCTCTTGCACTCGACCATGTTGCTGACCGTCTTCTCATAGAGATTCTGCTGCGTCAGAACGCCGATCACAAGCATTCCCGGCTCGATCAGGCTGATCGTCCCGTGTTTCAGCTCCCCGGCCGCATACGCCTCAGAGTGGATGTAACTGATCTCCTTCATCTTTAAGCTGCCTTCCATGCTGACCGCATAGTCAAGCCCGCGCCCGATAAAGAACATATCCTGCGCATTCATCTGCTTTGCGGCAAACCACTGGATCCGCTCCTTGTCCTCGAGAAGCTTTTCGATCTTCTCCGGGATTGTCTGCAGCTCCGCAAGAAGCTCCGCCGTCCGGTCCTCATCGATCACACCGCGGACACGCGCAAACTCTGTTGCAAGAAGATACGAGGCGATCAGCTGTGTGCTGTACGCCTTCGTCGTCGCAACCGCGATTTCCGGACCTGCAAGTGTATAGAAGACATGATCCGCCTCACGCGCGATCGTGGAACCGACCACGTTGACGATCGCCAACGTCTTCACACCATGTGCCTTCGCCTCACGCAGCGCCGCAAGACTGTCCGCCGTCTCCCCGGACTGGCTCACGATGATCACCAGGGAATTCGGTGCAAACAAGAGTCTCCGATATCGGAATTCCGAAGCGAGCTCCACACGGACCGGGATCTGCGCCAGTTCCTCGATCACATACTGCGCCGCAACGCCGACATGGTACGCCGATCCGCACGCCACGATATAGATCTGTCCGAGTTTCGCGATCTCCTCCTCTGAAAGCCCGACTCCGCTCAAGTCGATCTTTCCGTCCTTCACAACAGAATTGATCGTATCACGGATCGCCTTCGGCTGCTCATGGATCTCCTTGATCATAAAGTGCTCATAGCCGGCTTTCTCCGCCGCCTCGGCATCCCACTGAATCTCCACCAGATCTTTTTCGATCTCGTCCCCGTCAAGGTTATAGAAGGTCACTTTCCCCTTCTGAAGACGGCACATCTCCATATTTCCGATATAATAGACATTTCTCGTATACTTTAAGATCGCCGGAACATCCGATGCGACAAACGACTCGCCGTCCGCCACACCGATGATCATCGGGCTGTCCTTTCTCGCCGCGTAGATCTCCTCCGGATAATCCTTGAACATGACCGCAAGCGCGTAGGAACCGCGGATCCGCACCATCGCGTGGTTGATCGCATCCACCGGAGTATGCTCATATTTCTTATAATAGTAGTCGATCAGCTTGATCGCAACCTCTGTATCCGTATCGGAATAAAACGTATATCCCTTATTCTGAAGCTTTTCCCGGAGTTCCTGGTAATTCTCGATAATTCCGTTATGAACGCCGACGACGTTACGGTCATCGCTGCAATGCGGGTGCGCATTCAGCTCACTCGGCTCCCCGTGCGTCGCCCAGCGCGTATGACCGATCCCGCATGTTCCATGCATCGCCATTCCATCATTCGTCTTTTCCGCGAGGACACGGAGACGTCCCTTCGCCTTGACGATCTCCACATCCTTCTCCCCGTCGCGGACCGCAATTCCCGCCGAGTCATATCCGCGGTACTCTAACTTTGCAAGTCCCTCAAGCAAAATCGGGGCCGCCTGTCTATGTCCTGTAAATCCAACAATTCCACACATATGTAAATCTTCCTGTCTTTCAAATTTTTATTCCCTGTCCGACGACAGTTATCCCTATTATATCATTTTCCGACGGTCCATACAATAGCATCTGTAGTTCATTTTTGGGTTCCGCACACAATGAAACGCCCTCCTTGCTATCCCTCCCAATCAATGATAAAATAAAATCACTTGAAAACATAGGATTTTATATTGCTGTTCACAGGTAAGAATTTTCAGTTCTGATCTTTCTGTACCTTGCAGTGGCATAGCGAAAGGAGATGTAACATCATTGACGGGACAATTAAAATTACCAATTGGAATTGATTCTTTTGAGAAAATCCGGAAAGAAAATTTTTACTATGTCGATAAAACAAAACTGATCTCACAGATACTCGAAAATTGGGGCGAAGTAAACCTCTTCACCCGCCCACGCCGTTTCGGAAAAACCCTGAACATGAGCATGCTCAAGAGCTTTTTTGAGATTGGAACCGATCATACACTCTTCGATGGGCTCTACATCTCCCAAAACCGTGAGCTCTGCGAAAACCATATGGGAAAGTATCCGGTAATCTTTCTTTCCCTCAAAGGAGTGGATGGATTATCGTTTGAAGAAGCGAAATATCGTCTAACCGAGGTAATTGCCAACGAAGCACGGCGTTTTCAGTTTTTATCAGACAGCAGCCGGCTGACAGATGAGGACAAAGACATCTACCGCACGATCATTTCTATCCGGGACGGACTGTATATGATGAATCATAAGCTGCTTACATCATCGCTTCAACTCCTGTCACAGCTCCTGTTTCAGCATTATGGAAAAAAAGTGATCATTCTGATTGATGAATACGATGTGCCGCTCGACAAGGCGTTCCATCACGGTTACTACAAGGAAATGGTTTCCCTGATCCGCGGTCTGTTCAGCCAGGCTTTAAAGTCAAACAGCTGTCTTCAATTCGCTGTTCTCACCGGCTGTCTTCGGATCTCAAAAGAAAGTATTTTTACAGGTTTAAACAACTTTAAAGTGCTCTCGATCACAGATGCCCGTTTTGATGAACAGTTCGGCTTTACCGAAGATGAGGTTTTACAGCTTCTGAGTTCCTATCGTCTGGAATCTCATCTTTCCGAAACGAAAGAATGGTACGACGGCTATCGTTTCGGCAACGCAGACATCTACTGTCCATGGGACGTGATCAATCATGTTGACAGGCTCTGCGCAGAGCCAACTGCAAGCCCCCAGTCTTATTGGCTGAACACCAGCGGCAATGAACTTGTAAAGCGATTCATCGACAAAGCAAATAAGACAACCCGAGATGAGATCGAACGTCTGATCGCCGGAGAAGCAATTGAAAAAGACATCCGCCTGGAACTCACCTACGATGAAATCGATAACAGTATCGACAACCTGTGGAGTGTTCTATTTGCCACCGGATATCTGACTCAGGACGGTATGACACAGGATGGTGCCTACCAGCTTATCATCCCAAATAAGGAGATACGGGAAGTCTATAAGCTGCAGATCCAGGAATGGTTTAAAAATTCTATTTTCAGTAATACGGAACAACTGACTGAATTCTGGAAAAATTTTGAAGAAGGAAATACACAGGCGCTTGAAAAATATTTAAACCGGACACTGAGCAATTCGATCAGCGTCTTCGATACAAAAGCCCGCAATGAAGAAAAAGAAAGCTCCTACCATACACTTCTCGTCGGACTCCTCGTCGGGAACTCCAACTGGCTTGTAAAATCAAATGTAGAGGCTGGTGATGGCTTTGCCGATATTATCGTCGAGACAGACGATCCCGACTCCGGTATCGTCATAGAGTTGAAATATGTAAAAGATCTATCTGCCCTGGAAAACGCCTGCGAAAAGGCACTCGCGCAGATCAGGGATCGCAGATATGAGGAATATCTGAAAAATGACGGGCGGTCCCAGATCATGCTTTATGGGATCGCGTTCTGGAAGAAAAGGTGTCGGGTGATGGCAGAGAAACTATAGCTTATCTGCATGCCCGCCGCCGACCGTTCCTTTCGGATCAATGGAAGCTCCTAAACAACAGAGCCGGTCCATCAACCGGAACCGGCTCTGTATTGCTGCAGATTGCCAAGCCAAGCGGACATCTGTGCCATATTTAGCGGACACCGCAGGACTTAATCGGCGGACATGGCGGGCCTAATTAAACGGACAGATTTTTCAGATATAATAGACTTATCTCTTACATGAGAGAAATATTATATTTGGAGGTTCCATTATTGCAAAGACTATCCTATCACACATAAACATTTTAGATACCAAAAGAAGGTGAAATATATGGACTGGACAAGATTTGATAATCATGGTGAATCAAAGAATCATGCGGTTGAAGTTATGTGCAATCTGCTCTTTGAGTCATGGTGTAAGGATACTTATGGAGAAGAATTGACTCGCTTTTCGTTGGCTGATCGATTTATCAATTCTCGAACAGGCACAATTGATAACAAATTTGCGGCGTGAGCCAGATCAAAAGGATGACAATATCCGTATCTATGTCCCACTCGACCTGAATAAGGACGCAATTTTGCGAAGACTGAACTCCATTATATATCGTTACGGTGAAGCAAATGAGGAAAATGAAATGGATTTTTCTCAGGATGTTAGTATGCTTATTTCACAAATAGAAATCTATGATCAGATCTGGTATGGCCGACATATGCCGGACGAGGGAGAACACAGCGCGGAGGCTCAGAATCTGGTGAGAGAGTTTATTGAAAGACTGGAAGAAATCCCGGATGGATGTGCAGAGACATTTCCATTTGAGATGATTGATGAGCTGCGGGAAGAATATTTAGGGGAATAATTGATTAAATGTTGCTGAAATAAAACTGAGAATGGCAGGATGAACCGTGACAGGAATAGGGGGCAGATCAGCGACAGAACATCAGATTAAAGTGGTGACAGTTCGTAGAGTCAGCAACGCTCATACGCATAATAAGTTCACAATATTATAGTCTCTCTAGGAAAGGAGGATGTTTCACATGACCGAATTAAAAAGACTTCCGGTTGGACTTGATGATTTTAAAAAGATTCGGGAAAATCAGTTTTATTATGTAGATAAAACAAAACTGATCGAACAGCTTCTGCAAAACTGGAGCGAGGTAAATCTTTTTACCAGACCGCGCCGTTTTGGAAAAACTTTAAATATGAGTATGATTAAGAGTTTTTTTGAAATCGGAACAGACAAAAGTCTGTTTGACGGTCTTTATATTTCCAGTAAAAAAGAATTGTGCGAAGAATACATGGGAAAGTATCCCGTCATTTTTCTTTCACTAAAAGGTGTAGAGGGACTTACCTTTGAAGAAGCAAGAGACTCTCTGTGTGAGCTGATTACAAGTGAGGTAAGGCGGTTCAAACTTTTATTAAATAGTGACCGGCTGGATGATGATGAAAAAGATTTATATCATGAATTGATTTCTCTACAGGATAACCAGAAGTCTGAACTTGGAACGAAATTGAAATTTTCACTAAAAAAATTATCAGAGCTTTTGTATCAGTATTATGGTAAAAAAGTTATTATTCTGATCGATGAGTATGATGTGCCGCTCGATAAGGCGTTCCAGCATGGTTATTACAAAGAAATGGTCTCATTGATCCGAGGACTGTTTGGTGAGACGCTTAAAACGAATGAGTTTCTGCAGTTTGCGGTTCTGACAGGATGTCTTCGGGTGTCGAAAGAAAGTATCTTTACAGGACTGAATAATTTTAAGATCTATGCAGTCGATGATGTTCGATATGATGAAGAATTTGGGTTTACAAACCAGGAAGTAGCAAAACTGTTGTCGGACTATAGCTTACAAGATCATTTTCAAGAGGCCCGGGAATGGTATGATGGATATCGTTTTGGAAATGTAGAAATTTACTGCCCATGGGATGTGATCAATTATGTATTTGATCTGATCGATAATCCTGAGGCACAGCCGAAATCCTATTGGATCAACAGCAGTGGAAATGATCTTGTAAAACGTTTTATTGATAAAGCTGATGCAACTACCAGAGATGAAATTGAACAGCTGATCGCAGAAAAAACGGTCGAGAAGAGAATCCGTCTGGATCTGACTTATGATGAAATCGATAACAGTATTGACAATATATGGAGTGTACTTTTTACAACCGGATACCTCACACAGGTTGGATGTGTAGGGAATCATATATATCAGTTGGTCATTCCAAATAAAGAAGTCCGTGAGGTATTTGTCCTCCAGATCAGGGAATGGTTTGACCGTGTGATTGAAAGTAACCAGGCATCCACAGAGAAGATCAATCGCGGATTTCTTGAAGGAAAAACAGATGACATCCAAAAAGAATTAACGCTGTTCCTTGGTGAAACGATCAGTATTCTTGATACAAAATCAAGAAATGAGGAAAAGGAACTTTTCTATCATGGCATCCTTCTCGGCATCCTGAAAAATCATGCCGGGTGGGCAGTTAAATCGAGCAAAGAATCCGGCGATGGATTCGCGGATATCTTGATCAAGCCTAAAGATCCGGACGCCGGGATCATCATAGAATTGAAATATGCCCGCACATTTGATGAGCTTGATCGGGCATGTGAACGGGCGCTTCAACAGATCCGGGATCGGAGATATGATGAAGAGCTTCGAGCAGATGGGCGGAGAGAGATTCTTGCGTATGGGATTGCGTTTTGTAAGAAGAGGTGCCGGGTTGTGGTTGAGTGGCTGTAGATTGCAGAATCATTTGGCCGGTTCATGTGCCTCATACTGGCCGCCGAATATGTCCCGATTTGTCCACCAAATACGGCACAGGCATTTATCTGCACCAACTTCGTTTTCGTGTTGTTTCAGGTACGCAAACAAGGCATCCACCAACTGTTTGATGGTCGCCTGATGCCGGGCAAGTCGTTCTTCAGAGGGCAGGTCTTTTAATTTCCCTTCTTTCCGGTAGATCGCCTGCGCGCATGGACCCAGCAGCCGGCAATCGTCAGGTCTTCCCGCTCTTTTTCAAGAGTGTGGTAAACCTGATAGCCATCCGTTACACAGATACCGGACTTCCATGGAGCAGGCTCTTTGGATGAGCCGCCTTTACCATATGTCCGTCTGATCTGCTGGCATACACGCCAATATGATGTTCTGTTCATCCACGGCGACTTTGACCGGAATGAACCGATATCTGCGTGTGATGGCATCCGGAAGCTGCTTCCATCGTAAGCGCTTAATTTCTGGGTAACTTTTCACTGGCTATTTTGTAGTCCATAATG
>ERZ1026901.1517-NODE-1517-length-13042-cov-10.821052_pt1 | contig 13042 bp, 12 predicted proteins | sample MGYA00380179_ERZ1026901 | MGnify/ENA primary metagenome ERZ1026901 (study PRJEB33269, sample SAMEA4719815) | human gut metagenome | biome: human-associated habitat; feature: organic feature; material: feces | place: Cameroon | collected 2013-10 ... | reverse complement strand
AAGGCTGCGTTGGTGACGTCGGCAGGCGGAAACCAGAACGCCACGTCGGGTCGGACTGGCTTCTCCTTGTTTGCCGACTTGGTCTTCACCATCTTCTGCCACTCCACGAGCTTCGTCAGCTCCTCCTCGTCGTGAGCACGGAAGTCGCGGCAGATGGCTTCCACAAGTCCTGACAGTTGGCCCTTTCCTGCGCCACTATCGGCTACGAGATTTGCCAACATTCCGCTTGTTTCCTTCCAACTAAGGTCGGGATACATGAATTCTGCTCCGCTTACATGTGCGCCAAGGATGGGGAAAATCATTGGGACAATGGGCTGGTGCATGTCTTTTGACACTTGCGAGAGCAAAAGCTGCACGCTTTCGGTGCCTTTTCCCAGCCGTGGCATAGCAGGAGGGGTGGGTTTGCTGAGGTTGTATTTAATATTTGTCATGTTTGATGATTTGTTAAGTTGTTGATTGTCAGCCTTTAAGAGGAAGTAGAACGTAGACTGTCATTACAATTACAGTTATTACAGTTTTATTTACAAGGGTTGCGATTTTCGCTCCTTCCATGTATAACTATTTGATTATTAATTAGTTATAAAGTCTTTAAGAAGGGATTGTAAGATATTCCCCCTTTTTGTAATAACTGTAATAACTGTAATTGTAATAGCTCAATGGGTATTACCAGCCCATCCACTTCACCTCTCCGAGGCCCTTGTCCGCGCAGCACCTTGCAGCCATGCGTATTTCGTTCTTCACTCCCTCGGCAAGCCGTTCGATGTTCATGAGGTCAAGGGGGCGGAGCTCCTTGAAGTTGAGCCTTACGTGTCCGTCACGGGGTCGGTAGGTCATGGTGATGTATCGTCCGTCGAAGATTCTGAGGTTGCGCCTTGCGGTGGCCCTGCCCGGACGTTCCACAAATCGGGCGTTGTAGTCGTCGTCGAGCATGAGGATGCCGTGATAGGGCTTGTTCTCCTCCACCAGGTCGTCGGTCTGCAGATACGCCTTAAGGTCGATACACAGCAGGATGTCCTTCTTCATTTTACTTGAGAGCATCTTGTCGAGAATGTCTGCTACTGGGCGAGGCTCGTGAATATTTGCTGAGCCTGCCTGATAATTCATATTCTTTTGCATGATTACGTCGGACAGACAGGAATGGTTTGGTCTGTGCTGTCCTCGGCAATGGGGAAACGGAGGCAGGAATTGTAAGCTAATTTCTGAAAAACGCTTACTGGAGGATAAGTGAAGAGTGAAAAGGGAAAAATCCATTTGCCAAGGGTAATGGTCACAAGAATAGATTTTCAACACGAATTTCCATAAATTGTCCACGAATTATCCATAAATTATCTTTGAAAATTCGTAGTTGAATTTGTAGATGATTTACGGTAATTTGTGTTCAAAAAAAATGTAAGCGCTTACACAAACGCTTACATACAATATAAATAGCTTACATGCTATATGCCCTTGGTAGCCCTCAAAGAGCCTGCGCACACCTCATAAAAAGCGGAATCTTGAATGTCCTCCTCGTCCACGTTGCCGGAGTTTCTTTCGGGTAGAGGATTGCTTGTGTCAAGAATAAAGACTGAAAACCTTATCCTATCCTCCGTCTTCTTATCGATGCGAGTCCTTGACGAGTTGGCAGTACGTCCGAACTGCCTTGCCACAAGATATTTTGCCGTACATCGGGTCTGCCTCTCCACAAAACTTTGCTTCAAGAGTTCCTGAAGCAGAATGGTAAGCGTGGCGCTTGTGCCCGTCCAAGTGATGTTGCAATGGCATGGCAATCCTTCGAAAAGTCGGTCGAAGTCTTCGGGCCTTGTACTCTCGTCAATCCACTTCCATTCCGTCCACTTCCGGTACAGAATGTCCACCCTATGCCTTTGCCGTTGGAGCAGTCCGTTGTTGCCATGCTTGTAGTATCTAATGGTCATAGGTTTCACGCTGGCAGCCACGGCTGTCTTCTTCTGCGTAGGCTTCTTCCTTTGTGGCGTGCTTGCGGTAGCCTGCGTGCTGCTTGCAGGCGTGGCAGGAGGCATGGTGAAGGTACAGTTGGATATGTTTCCGAAGAACTGCTGGCAGTTGTAGTTGTGCTGCTCCTTGATGTATGTAGGCTTGCGTCCGTTTGTTGGCAGCAAGTCGTCTGTGTCTTGTTCAGATTGCTTCATCTTGTGGTTGTGTTAAAAATTTAGGTTCATTCACCTCGCCCATAAACTGGTTGCAGCCCGAATTGTGCTGCTCCTTTACTATCTGCAAGGTCAGATTGGCGTTGGGCGCCATTCTGTGCATGTTGTCCACGTGCTGCGCCATACGGCTCATCACGTCGCCATCCCATGCCTGCTGCCCGATTAGGCGGTCGAACCATCCGTCGGTCAAGGGCACAGAGAATATGCTGTCGAGCGTGTCGGTCCATCCCTCAAACTTGTTGTCAGCCACTACAGCCATCAGTTCTGCCGACAGATGGTGGCGGTAGAAAGGCTGGCAGCTGCTGTCGATGGCCAGAATGGCAAAGCCGAACACTATGCCCACGGCCTTGCGATGCTCCTCGGGGCTGACATGACGACCGAGACGTCGGAACCCGTTGTACTTGCCGAGCCATAGGTTGGGCAAGGCAGACAGCACGTCGCGACCCTTGGTGCCAATGGCAGACAGCAGCTCCATAGTCTCGGCAAAGCACTCTTCGGGGCACATCCCGAACTCCGTCAGCTCCGCCTCCAGCTGCTCCCCTATACTGCAAACAGCCTGGTACAACTCGTTGTCGGCATAGAACTCACTTACGAACTCTATTTCTGCGCTTTGGAATCTCTGTCTCATTTACGTAATCTTTCGTTTTTTCTTCCACAATGTCAAACCACTCCTCCAGTCTCGACCTGCCGTCGAGATTGCGCGCGCCATTGCCAAAATCGTTCAGCATGTCGATGGTCATGGGGAAGAATGCCTTCACGTAGTCGTTGATGCGATAGGTCTTGAAGTCCTTGAACGAGATGCTGATATCGTAGCCGTTCTCGCCACACAGCCTAATCATCTCAGCCAAGTCCGTATTTTTTCTGGACAGTTTTCCCTTGTTGTTCTGGTCAAATTCCATAGTAAAGAAACCTTTCAAGGCATCCGAAATCCTGACCGTGGCAAGCATGGCTTTCAGTCGGGCCGACTTCACCTCCATGGCGCTGGTCTTGTTGGTCTTCTTAGGGTTTTGGAATACGAACGACACGCGGCGTATAAAGTCGCCATGGTCGTAGATGCGCTCGTGCATAAACTGCCAGATATCTGTAGGGTTCATGCGCGCCTCGATGCGAATATGCAGGTCGAAGCGGTCGGCAAGGATGCGGTTGAAGTTGTACAGCAACATGTCGCGCAGCATGTCGGGCTTGCTGCTCCAAGCAGTAGATTTCTCGATGGCAATGAGGCAATGTCCGGGTCGGTTGTCGATAAGCACGTGGCAGTATGGATTCGACTCTATCTCCTGCTTCTCGTAGTTGTCGATGCCGTGGCTGTCCTTACCGTTGCGTGTCCACCAGTCCTTCAGTTGGCTGTTGTTGACGCGCCATACATAGATGTCGCCATGTTTGGCCATCACGTCGTTGGGCAGTCGGGTGAACTCCCCCTTCTTGTTCGACTTGCCCAGATTGTCAATCGAGTTTTTGTCGAACAGGCTGGCAAAGCATGCCTGTGCTATCTTGAGATTCTTAGATCCGTCTACGCCATTCTCCACACTCAGAACGGTAGGCTCAGGGTTCTTGTGAAAGTCGTATTTGTATATTGCATACAAGGTATTTTCTTTTTCCATAGATTAATACAGTTTCTAATTTGTTTGTTCAAGGTTCATCAGTTATCCGTAGCTATCCGTCAAACGAAAGACTGGAACAGTACAGAATACAAATTTAAGCAAATAATTTTGAATGCAGGAAGAAATGAGAGGGAAAATGTGGGGAGAGGAGCGAATTATTATGTTTGGCTGAAATGATTAAATAAAAATAACGGATAATGCAATATTTAGAATATTAGTTCGTATCTTTGTAGCAAAGTCATAAAATGAAGAGAAGAAAATGCTGAATGAGGTTTTAGAAAATACAGAACGCTTCATGTCTTCTGTCCCAAAGGCGAAGCGAAAGAAGTATGGTCAGTTCTTTACGAATGCGACCACAGCTAAGTTTATGGCATCACTTTTCTGTTTCGACCTCTCAAAAAAACAAGTGGATATTCTTGATGCAGGTGCTGGGACCGGAATACTTGCCGCAGCTGTTGTTCAGAAGTTACTTGAGTCAGGATACGGAGGAGCAATCCATATCACATGCTACGAAACAGACGAACTTGTACTACCTCTTTTAGAGGAGAATATGATATTATGCAATAAGTTGCACAACGTATCCTATACTATAAAAAGAGAGAACTATATAACATCACAGAATTTCTCAGGTTTTACATTATTCAACAATGAGAACTATCAATATGACTATATCATAGGCAACCCTCCTTATATGAAGATAGCAAAAGATGCCGCAGAAGCATTAGCAATACCAGAGGTCTGCTATGGTGCGCCAAACCTGTATTTCCTTTTTTGGGCAATGGGCATCCACAACCTGAAAGAGGAGCAGGAACTTGTCTACATAATTCCACGTTCATGGACATCCGGAGCATATTTCAGCAGATTCCGAAAGTACCTGTTTGACAATTGTGTGATAACGGACATCCATTTGTTTGAAAGCCGGGACAAGGTGTTTGACGGAGAGTCAGTTTTGCAAGAAACGATGATTGTAAAGGTCAAGAAGACATCAGTTGCTCCACATTGCATAAACATTACAAGTTCTTCGACATCGGAATTCAAGGATATACGACGATTTTGTGCTCCATACGAAACTGTTGTATCAAAGAATCGATTCGTGTATCTTGTGACTAATGATGAAGATGCAAAAATTCTTCGTACCATAAATCACTTCCATAAGACTCTACCAGAAATCAATATGAAAATGCAAACTGGCATTATCGTAGATTTCCGTACAAGAGACGTGCTGCGAAATGAGCTTGAAGACGGCTCCTATCCATTATTATATTCTCAGCATATAAAGGACGGCAAAGTGGTGTGGCCTTTAGGCAAAGAAGGTGAAGTTATAAAAACTGACAAGAAATCATATCTGCAAGAAAACGGAGATTTTCTGATTGTAAAGAGATTTACGTCAAAGGAAGAACCACGAAGGTTGCAATGTGGTATCTATCTGAAAAAGAAATATGATAAGTTTAAATACATCAGTACACAGAATAAGGTGAATTTCATAAAATGCGATTCTCCTTGTGTAACGTATGGACTTTATGTTCTGTTAAATTCAACATTATACGATTGCTACTATAGAATCCTCAACGGTTCCACACAAGTCAACTCCACAGAAATCAATCAGATGCCAATACCGGAACGACATATCATAGAAGAAATGGGAAGAGAATTGATGCATCAGGAATTGTCTGTAGTTAATTGCAACAAGATATTAAACAAATGGATAAATTAGAATTAGCAAAATATCTATTGGAGAAAGTCGGAATGCCTCCTAAGCAGCAAAGTCCCCTTTGTTGCTTGGCGCTGTTGGCGATGGCAAAACTAACACCCAATACGCCATGCCGTAAAGCATCAAATGATTGGATCAGAATACATGACATTATAAGTTTTATAGGCGGACATTATGGAGCGACATATGCAGAAAATACCCGGGAGACATTCCGTAAACAAGCAATACACCCTTTCAGGACTGCTGCATTGATAGAAGATAACGGTAAGGCTACTAACAGCCCCAATTACCGTTATCGCATAACGAAAGAATTCTTACGTGTTATTCAGAACATGAATGAGGATGAAGGGGTAGAGATTGAAAAGAATCGTTTTCTTATCCGTTTTGTTTCAAGGCATGACAGCCTTTCTGATATATATGCGTCAAAAAAGAAAATGCGAAAGATGCCTGTACGTATAAACAATCAAGACTTCACCTTTAGTCCAGGCAAGCACAATCAGCTACAAAAGGCTATCATTGAGGAATTCGCTCCAAGATTTGCTCCAGATTCAGAATGTCTGTATGTTGGCGATACCATTCAAAAAGACATGGTAAAAAACATAGAGAAATTGTCTCAGCTCGGATTCGAGATAACATTACATGACAAAATGCCCGATGTTGTTCTGTACCGCAAAGACAAGAACTGGATATATTTTATAGAATCTGTTACTTCAGTCGGACCGATGGATCCAAAACGTATAATTGAAATCGAGTCCATGACCAAGAATGTTACCGCAGGGAAAATATACGTTACCGCATTCCTCGATTTTGCAACATTCAAGAAATTCTCACAACAATTAGCGTGGGAAACAGAAGTATGGATTGCAGATATGCCAGACCATATGATTCATCTGAATGGTGATAAATTTTTAGGACCAAGATAAAAATAAATACAACCCCGACTGCCATCAAGCGTCAAGACTAATGGCAGTCGGGGGGGCTATATTCTACCCCACCCTCAATCCTTCTGCCATACTCCGAATCTTCGCAGCATCAACGGGCAAGAACTCAAAGGAGTCGAAGTCGCCGTAGCAGGAGCAATAGCCGGATAGATACTTGGCAGCGCGGTAGAGTCTGTAGAAGATGTTGCCGGGCTTAAGGGAAACACTTACAGACAACTCGTATTCGGTCTGCACGCTTCCGTCCGCGAGCGTATCCTGATAGGCTTCAAGAGCCACTTTATACACATTCTCTTTGCTGCTGAATGTGAAATCAAAGGGAGCAACAGCCTTCTTATCCGTAGCCGAAACACCTCCATCCAAAAAGTTGGCAAACCATTCCAGTCTGTCGGCATCCTCGGGACGCAACAACAAGGCGTCGAAATCGCCATCCTTACACTTTCTGCCAAAGATATATTTCATGGCACATTTCAGTTTTTCCAAAAACTCGAGATGAACGATATGGAAACATCCGTATACAACGTGTTCCTCGTTTTCTTCCGTTTCAAGAGTCTCTAAAACCAACTGATGGCTGACATCATGGCATTTGCAAACAAAAAATTCAGTCTTTTCCATAAATTCCAATTTAGATTGATAATAACTTTTGGCAAAAGGGCTTAGTGGTAGTTTGTCTATTGTAAATGTCATACCAAGAAATTTCTAAATGAACATTTTGTTTCGCATCACTTACCGATGCAAAAGTGGGTAAAGATGTTCTGAAGCGTTTCTTGCGGAGTGATTCGCTCCTCGCCTGTGATTTCTGCAAGGTTGTCTATCACGATACGGAGGTCTTCGGCAAGCAGGTCGCCACTTAGTCCGAGGTTCATGGAGTCGATGACACGTTGCAGACTTTCGTCGGCATGCAGGAGTGCCGAGTAATGACGTACGGATGTTATGACGATGTCGCTTTCGGAGATCTGGGGAATGTCGGCTGCCTCTACTATAAGCTGTTCAAGCTCAGGGATATTTGTGCCGTACTTGGCGCTTATATCCACTATGGGGAGTTTTGAATTTTGAATTTTGAATTTTGAATTGTCGGCTTCGCCGATGAGGAGTTGTTGAATTGTCGGCTTCGCCGATGAGGAATTATCCAATGATGAGTTGGTGAGGTCAATCTTGTTGCGTACGATGATGAGCTTCTTGCCTACAACACGCTCTTTCATATCCTCGATTTCGGAAGTTTCAGGCTGCCTGTCGATAAGCCAAAGCACAATCTTGGCCTCCTGTATCTTCTGATAAGTGCGCTCTATACCTATATTTTCAACGACATCGTCAGTATCGCGGATTCCAGCAGTATCGACAAAGCGGAACTGTATGCCGTTAATAACGGTGGTGTCCTCGATAAAATCTCTTGTTGTTCCGTGTACATCGCTCACAATAGCCTTATCCTCATGCAGCAGGTGATTGAGAAGAGTGCTCTTTCCTACGTTGGTGTTGCCAACTATGGCTACGGGGATGCCATTCTTCAAGGCGTTGCCTACCTCAAAGGAACGGGCAAGCGAGAGAAGACGCTTATGGATATCGTTGGCAAGTGTGTATAGTTCGGAACGGTCGGCAAACTCCAGTTCCTCATGGTCGGAGAAGTCGAGCTCCAATTCCAATAATGATGTCAGCTTAAGCAGATGGGCACGGAGGTGGGTCAATTCGTTGCTGAAGTGGCCCTTGAGCTGGCTCATAGCCATATCGTGCGTAGCCTTATTGGTAGAGCTGATAAGGTCGGCAACGGCTTCTGCCTGCGAGAGGTCCATCTTGCCATTAAGGAAAGCACGTTGCGTGAACTCGCCCGGTCCGGCTGGCACGCAGCCATTCTCGGTAAGCAGAAGCATAACCTGCTGAAGCACATAAGCAGAACCATGGCATGAAATCTCTACAGAATCCTCTCCTGTATACGAATGAGGCGCGCGGAATATGGATACAAGCACCTCGTCGACGACGTCGTTATTAGCGTTGACAATATTGCCGAAAGCAAGAGTGTAAGCCTTGCGCTCGGACAAAGAAAGAGTTGAGCCGACAGGACGGAAAATCCTGTCGGCTATATTAATGGCTTTTGGGCCTGAGATACGAATAATGCCAATAGCACCACCAGGGGCGGTAGCGATGGCGCAAATGGTATTGTTGTTGAGCATTTGGATATTTATCTTTATTACGTTAGTTCTTGAAACTGTGAATTGGAGCCGGAATGCGTCCACCACGGTCTACAAACGGCTGGCACGAGAAGGTGTTGACCGGCATAATGGGAGCATAACCCAAGAGTCCGCCAAAGTCTACCTGATCGCCAACCTTCTTGCCGATGGCAGGAATAATGCGCACGGCTGTAGTCTTCTGATTAATCATACCGATGGCTGCCTCGTCGGCTATAATACCGGCAATTGTTGTAGAAGGAGTGTCGCCAGGGATGGCTATCATATCGAGACCTACGGAGCAAACGCACGTCATAGCCTCAAGTTTCTCGATAGTAAGGGCTCCTGCCTCTACGGCATCAATCATGCCCTGGTCCTCACTTACCGGTATGAAGGCACCACTAAGACCACCTACGTATGAGGAAGCCATAATGCCTCCCTTCTTGACCTGGTCGTTAAGCAAAGCAAGGGCAGCTGTTGTGCCAGGTGCTCCCGGATGCTCAAGACCTATCTCGCGAAGAATATCTGCAACAGAATCGCCAATTGCTGGAGTTGGAGCAAGCGAGAGGTCGATAATGCCGAAAGGAATGCCAAGTCGGCGTGAAGCCTCTTTGGCTACAAGCTGGCCTACACGTGTAATCTTGAAGGCTGTACGCTTGATGGTCTCACAAAGCACCTCAAAGTTCTCGCCACGTACCTGTTCCAAAGCATACTTTACTACGCCCGGACCGCTCACGCCAACGCTTACCACAGCATCAGGCTCGCTCACTCCGAGGAAAGCACCAGCCATAAAGGGATTGTCGTCGGGAGCATTACACAGAACAACAAGCTTGGCGCAACCTATCGACATGCGTTCCTTAGTCTCCTCAGCAGTCTGGCGCACGATGTCGCCCATAAGGCGCACGGCATCCATATTGATACCAGTCTTTGTAGAACCAATATTAACCGAGCTACAAATAAGGTCGGTCTCGGCAAGAGCCTTAGGAATAGAGCGTATCATAAGCTCGTCGCTATGGGTCATTCCCTTAGAAACGATAGCCGAATAGCCACCAAGGAAATTTACACCTACAGCCTTGGCTGCACGGTCGAGAGTACGGGCAAGCTCTACATAGTCGTCGGATGTCTTGCAGGCATTACCGCCCACAAGAGCAATAGGTGTGATGGCAATACGCTTGTTGACAATGGGCACACCCAATTCCTTTGATATCTGCTCGCCTGTGCTGACGAGGTCCTTGGCGAGACGTGTTATCTTGTTGTAGATATTGTTGCAGAGTGTGGAGAGGTCGTCGCTCACGCAGTCCATAAGGCTTATGCCCATGGTGATGGTGCGCACGTCGAAGTTCTCCTTCTCTATCATCTTGTTGGTTTCGACAACTTCATTGATATTTATCATGACGTACTATTGTGTTTATGAGTGATTAGATTCTGTGCATTACATCGAATATCTCCTCGCGCTGGCACTTTACCTGGACTCCTATGCCCTCACCAAGCTTTGCGAGATCATCGGCAACCTCAACAAACGGCTTCTCCAATTTGGTCATGTCTACAATCATCATCATATTGAAATACTCCTGCACGATGGTCTGCGAAATGTCAAGGATGTTGACATTGTTGTCGGCAAGATAAGTGCACACTTTAGCAATGATACCCTTGGTGTCCTTGCCTACTACTGTAATGATGGTTCTGTTCATAATTAAAGTATATTTGTTATTATTCTTGAAATTATTTTTTAGGGGCTGTGTTTACTTTTATAGCTGCAACTCCATATCTATGACATCGAGGAAGCGGCCGAACTTCTCACCTACATTGTGGAAGAGTGATGCCTGCGTGAAGCCCAAGTGCTTGTGAAACTCGAGACTATCGCTATTCTCAGCAGTAATACAAGCTATGAGCACCTTGTAGTCCTGAGCACGACACTCATTAATGACATGCTGCATCAATGTGGTGCCTATGCCCGAATGGCGTAGGTCAGGATTGAGATATACGGTGGTTTCGAGAGTGTGAGCATAGGCTGCACGCTCCTTCCATCGATGTACATAAGCATAGCCTACTACCCTACCCTGATCTTCATAGACGAAATAAGGAAATGAAGAGGCTATGTCACTTATACGCTTCTGCATCTCACAGACTGATATAGGTTCTTTCTCGAACGTTACAGTCGTGTCGGTTATATACCTATTATATATAGCCACTATATCGGCAGCATCCTGTATTCTGACTCTTCTAATCATTTCGGTATAAACTTGAATGGATTAATTCCTAACTGAACTTTAGCAAGTCCATAGAATTCAGAAGTTAAAGAAGTTAGCGCTCCATACGGTCGCTAGAATTTATAGCCATTACTCTTTTTGCTGAATATTCAGCTGTAAGGCATACGGCTTTAAATTCTATAACTTCTTTAAATTCTATAACTTCTGAACTTGCGAAAGTTCAATTTCTAAATTATTTATTGGACATAGCCTCCTTGATGTATCCATGACGGAAGGCATAGAGCAACTGTTGCAGGTCGTTAATCTGCTTGGACAACTCGCGACCTATGTCGGTATCGGCTACACGCATACGATGGGCAGACATCTCAACTATCTGCGTTGTAGACTTGATGTCGGTACATTTCTGTATGGCGTCAAGGGTTGACGTGAACGGCTCGTGCTGTACGAGTACAAATCCACGGCTATGATAGACAAGCGTGTATCCGGCTATGCCCGTCTCCTTATGATAAGCCTGCGAGAAACCTCCGTCGATGACCATGAGCTTGCCGTTTGCCTTGACAGGATTCTCGCCATTGCACACATGTACGGGAACATGACCGTTGATGATATGGCGGTTTTCGCCTTTCACCCCGAAAGCGTCCATTATATTGTCGACTATCTGCTCATTGTCGCGCAGCTTGAAGTAGTTGCCCTTCTCCTCGTTGTGTGTCGACTTGTCGGCTATGAAGTAGCGCTCGAAGGTAGCCATCTTCGACTTGTCGAACAACGGGCTGTCAGGTCCACACCACAGATATAGGAAATAATCGGTGGCATAGGTGCGCTCCTCCGCGCTTGAGTCGGTCTGGAATGCTGTACGTATCATCATACCGATGTTGTAGAGCAATTCCTTGCCCGAGCACTTCACATCGGGAGCAATCTCCACTTCCTTCAACGAGCCGTCGGCATTGAGCGGAATAGAGGCATGGAAGAGCAGATTGTTATTATATATAGCATACATGCAACCATGCTGAAGAAGCATACGGATGTGCTTGTGCAGTTTCTCCGACACCTGGAACGAGTGGTTGAGTTTGTCCATAAGCTGCTTCTCCTCTGGCGTGAGACGGTCGGGATGACGAGGGTCGATGGTCGGGAAAGAGTTGCTCTTGAGTTCATACTCCTTGCCATCAAGAAGGATGGTACCCTTCTGATAATCTATTTTGTTGAACAACATACGATCGGACATCTTCCATGCCGGATTGCGCCTGATGATGGCTGCCTCCTCCTTGAATTGTATGATGGTAATGGCCTTGTGCATAAGAGCCGTCAGACGACTTGTCTTCTGGTCGATACGTGCCGAGTCGGCTGACGCTATCTTTGGGATAAACTCCTCGCATGGGTCGTCGCCATAGGTCTCCATAGCGAATGTGGCAAGCGGCACAAGATTTATGCCATAACCTTCTTCAAGCGTGGCAAGATTGGCGTAGCGCAACGACAGACGGATGACATTACATTGGCAAGCACGATTGCCTGCCAAGGCTCCCATCCACAGAATGTCGTGATTGCCCCATTGTATGTCCCATGAATGATAGGACGACAGGGTGTCAAGAATGATGTGTGCACCAGGACCGCGGTCATAAATGTCGCCAAGTATATGAAGCTGGTCGATGGACAGACGCTGGATGACATTGGAGATAGCAACGATGAAGTCGTCGGCACGACCTGTGGATATTATGGTGTCGATAATCACGTTTACATAATCTGCCTTGTTGGCATCATCGGTACGCTCATGAAGGAGTTCCTGGATGATATACGAGAAATCGTGGGGCAACGACTTGCGCACCTTGGAATGGGTGTACTTGCTCGCTACGAGACGACATACCGAGACGAGCTGATGAAGCGTAATGCGATACCAGTCGATGATGTTAGGCTCGGCAGCCTTTATCAGTTCGAGTTTCTGGTCGGGATAATAGATGAGGGTGCAAAGTTCCTTCATGTCAGATTCGCGCATGGTGTTGCCAAACAGCTCGTTAACCTTACGCTGAATATTGCCCGAGGCATTCTTCAGGATGTGCTGGAATGCCTCGTACTCGCCATGAATGTCAGCAAGAAAGTGTTCTGTACCTTTCGGGAGGTGCAGAATGGCCTGAAGATTTATTATCTCCATGCTTGCCTCAGAGATATTGGGAAACGACTGAGCCAACAGATGAAGATACTTCATGTCCTGCTGTTTAGGGGGATGTATGTTTGCCATTTTAGTATAACTTGCTTTTATGTTAGTT
>ERZ1026901.1514-NODE-1514-length-13055-cov-18.267385_pt1 | contig 13055 bp, 6 predicted proteins | sample MGYA00380179_ERZ1026901 | MGnify/ENA primary metagenome ERZ1026901 (study PRJEB33269, sample SAMEA4719815) | human gut metagenome | biome: human-associated habitat; feature: organic feature; material: feces | place: Cameroon | collected 2013-10 ... | reverse complement strand
TTAGCGGCTCAGCTTCGCTTCGCCGCTTTCATCTGCAAACTTAGTGCTATGCGCTCCACTGGGCTTTCAGCCCGCCCTTGCTAAATCCGAAACTTCAGTAACACATTTATACTGTTTCCCAGCTACTTTCTTTTGCTTATGATATAAAGCGCAAATCGCCTCTCATCTGCATTGCTGCGAGATGAGAGGCGATTCGCTATGTTTCTATGAAGTTCTACTGATTACTGGTCAGCGTCCTTCAAGAGGGGATTATACTTGAGTTCCTGATCGGGGATGGCGAAGATGAGTTTCTTGCTATCCCAAGAGTAGCTAGGAGTACCATTGAAATCATCGTTTCCAGGGATTTCAATATCCTTGTGGAAACGCTTGAAAGTCATAAGGCTCTTTCCTTCGCCCCACATCTCTACACGCCAATTGAAGAAGATTTCGTCAAGAAGCTGTTCCTGTGTCATGCTGCTGAGTGTTTCAGCAGTGGCAGTATCGCGATTGTCGAGGATAGCCTTCAAGTAAGCGCGAGCTTGAGGCAAATTACCCTGGCGAGCATAAGCTTCAGCTGCGATAAGGTAACACTCTTCTACACGCATAAAGTGAATGTCGCTTTCAAATGAGCGGTCGCCCATGATGGAGTGTGAGATGTTCGAGTAGAACTTACCTGTAGGCAGGAGGCAGCGCGACTCAATGGGAGTACCAGCATACTTGCGATAGTAGGGGCTCTCTGTGAACCAGTCACGACGTGCATCGGTCGCAGGGATCTGATTGAACAAGTCGGAGTTGATTACCTTGAAGTCGCCTGCACCTGTGTAACCATAGGTGTAGAGGTCCATCATACCCCAGAAAGTACAGAGACCGCCAGTATTCTCAGCTGTTACATCCATACCCCACAACCAGTTGTTGTTGTTTACAGAGTTGAAGCCAAAGAACATGTCGTTTTCCGAGAGAATACTAAGTCCTTGGGTGCGTGCTTCAGTGATGGCAGCTACAGCGGCTGTAGCAGCTTCGCTGTTCATACCCATCTGCAGGTAGGCATATGCCTTGAGGGTAAGAGCCACTGCCAAACTGGGTTGATCAATCGAAGTAGGTACGGCTTCTTCGTCTTCCTCAACAGCTGACTGGAATGCAGAGATAGCGTCATTCAAATCGTTAAGGATAAACTGATATACCTTCTCGTTGGTAGAGGGAGATTGATTATCCATGCCCTGCTTGTTGTAGATAGGTAATACCTTTTTGTCCTTGCAAGTAGCATAGTCGCCATTATAAAGGTTTTCGAGATTGAAGTAAGCATAGGCACGAGCCGTCTTACATTCAGCCCAATATACTCTTGTCTTAGGAGTTTCAGGCACGTTCTCATCGCCACCTGCTGCAGTAAAACCTGAGTTACAAGCATCGATGATGCGGTAATAAGTGTACCAATTAGTCATGGTGCGCGATGATGTTCTCACTGTAGACTTTCCGTTGGCTTCTGATCTCCAGTAGCCATAAGCAGAACCCTGCGACATAACCATATCGTGCGAGATGATATCCGTAGCGATATCTATTGATTTCTGTCCGAAGTCATTTTGTTCAACACTACCACCTGCTTGCCAACGAGTCAACGCGGTAATGGTACCTTGCACCTCACCCAACATGATTTTAGGATTCCACTTGAATTCTTTTTCCTTTTGGTCCGATGTAATGTAAGCTCCCTCGGGTTCACGATCTAAGAAGCCCTCAGAGCATGATGCTAACGAAGCCAAGGCTGCTGCCAAGATTGGCATATATGTCAAAAACTTATATTTCATAGTGATTTGTATCTTTAGTTTGGCTGTATATCCAAGTATGAGCTATTGTTAGAAATTCAACTTCAGACCGATTGTAAAGCTTGAAGAAGGCATATACTGGAGGTTGTCTGACTGACCTGTAACGCTTGTACCAGGCATGAATCCCTTACGAGCACTGAGATAGAAGAGGTTTTCGCCAGTAGCATAAATCTGCACACCATTCATACCGCCCAAGCGAGCAGTCCAAGCGTTAGGCATGTTGTAAGCCAATCGGATGCTTGAGAGTGACAAGTAGTTACGCTTTGTAAGGAAGCGAGTGCTACGTGCTGAGGCATAAGTACCATCTGAGCTACCTGCGGTGAGCATAGGCACATCGGTCACATCACCAGGCTTTGTCCAACGCTTTTCAATATCTTTGTGCCAATTATTACCGCCAACACTATTATCACTCATCAAGATAGCATAAGCAACGTCGTAAGCATAGCCACCGAGTGAATATGAGAAAGTGGTTCCCAAGGTGAAGTCCTTCACACGAAGATCAAAGCCAAAACCACCAGTGAGTTTCGGAGTGGCAGACTTGCCCACGTATTCGCTCACAGCTTCGGTCCAATTGGAGCTCACGCCCTCTACGAGCTGATATTCCTCACCCTTGTGCTGGCTCTTGAATTGTTCAAGGTCGGTAACTACCTTTTCTGTACCATCGGCATATTGAGCAGTGAGGGTCTTATACTGTGCCAGACCTGTCTCGGGGTTTACGCCTTTGTAAGTAGGCAAGTAGAAATCGTAGATACCCTTACCCTTAGTCCATGTGAAGCGGCTTGTGTACTGGTAATATTCCATACGATTGCCGTTCTCATCGAGGGGAAGTTCGGTAATGGTATTCTTATAATGTGAACCATTGAGACGAATATCGAAGCTAATATCCTTAGTCTTTACGGCATGAGCTACCAAACTGAATTCTACACCTGCATTGCGCATCTTACCATCGTTGACAGGGATAGAAGCATATCCCTTCGACATAGCCACACTGCGGAGGAAAAGCATATCGCTTGTCAAGCGGTTGAAGTAGTCTACTTCACCTTCCAAGATGCCTGCGATGTTGAACTCTACACCCACGTTGATATTCTGTGTCTTTTCCCAAGAGAGGTTCTTGTTACCTTTCTTGTAGAACACGAAGGAAGGATTATCGTTCATATTGCGGATGCTGTAGATGTCGGCATAGGGATAGTATGAAGGAATTGTACCCATAACCAATGCACCAAGCGACTGGTTACCCGTCTTACCCCAAGAGGCTTTGAGCTTCAAGTTGCGAAGCCAAGACACATCCTTAATAAAGTCTTCCTTGGTGATATTCCAAGCTGCACCCACAGAGCCAAACGTACCCCAACGATGTCCTTTAGCAAAACGTGAAGAACCATCTGCACGAAGGGCTGCATTGAAGAAGTACTTTTCTGCATAGTCGTAAGAAACCTGTCCGAACCAGCTATCAAGTGAATAGCCATAGCTCATACCAGAGAGGTCTTGATATTTTACAGCATTACCCATCGTGAGGTCGTTGGCACGAACAAGATTGTTCTTTGAGCCTGTCATGACTTCATTGTTGGTCCAAGTAGACTCATGACCTACGAAAGCGCTCACTGAGTGCAATGCTGCATAAGTGTGCTTCCATGAAAGGATTTGATTGCCCACTACCTGACGTGAAATAAAACTTTCGGAATCAATACGTCCTAAGCCCTCAGCATCGCCATAGTAGGGGTTTGTGAGTACATTTTCATTAGAATGATAATACATATAGCCCAATCCTGCGGTCAACTTGAAGTCGGTCAGGAAGGTTGCCTCCAACTGTCCGTTACCATTGAATTGGTCGAGGTCTGTACGGTCTACATCAAGGTTGGCACTACCCGCGGGGTTCACACCTGCTGCGTATCCACGACCATATCCGTTATGCATACCATAGTCGTAACGATAGCCACCCACGTTGGTATCGGCAATGAGATTACCATTTTCATCGCGCTCATAAACGGGATAGAGATACGGAGCATTGTTCACAAAGTTCAATGCATTGTTTGATGCTTTAGTATCCTGTACGGACTTGTTATAGCGAGCATTGCTGTAAGAGAGTTGTGCGCTACCCTTGAGCCAATCGGTGATACGGATATCCGTGTTGACACGTGAAGAGAAACGACGGAAGTCAGCTCCTACCAAGTAGCCTTTATCCTTGGTAAAACCAAGAGAAGCATACGTTTGGATACGGTCTGTACCACCAGTGAGGTTGATACCTGCGTCTACCTTCTGACCTGTGCGGAAGAGTTCGTCTTCCCAACTATCGGGATTATACTTACGAGTGACACCTTCATTGAATAGTCCCGTTTCTGGATTGATAAGGTCGGCACCATCAGCATTCCACATGTTGTATGTGGGATAGATGCCATTTTCGCTAAACAATACTTGAGAAGCCTTTGCAGCTGCCGCTTCAAGATCCAAACGACGGCTTTCAGCACCTGTGTAAGCATACTTATTGCGCAAGCTTTCCCAAGAAAGCTCAGTAAAGCGTTCCGGCGACTTAATCACGTCGTAAGTGGGCAACCAGCGGCCACTTACGGAGTACTTCACATCAGCGCCGATAGAGAGCTTGCCAGCCTTACCTTTCTTGGTGGAGATGATGATTACACCGTTGGCACCACGTGAACCGTAAAGAGCTGTGGCCGTAGCATCCTTCATGAGGTTGAGGCTTTCAATATCCTTCGGATCGATGCTTGAGAGGTCGCCAGCATAGGGCATACCATCCACTACGATGAGAGGCTGTGCAGCAGCATTCACCGAACCGATACCACGGATTACGATGGTAGAGTTAGCGCCAGGGTTACCATCGCCTTGCATAATCTGTACACCAGCTACCTCACCTGCCAAGGCAGAGGTTACTTCTGTGGTGGCCTTATTTTCCACCACGTCGCCTTTAATCTGTGTGGCAGCACCGGTGAAGGAAGCTTTCGTGGCCTTACCATAAGCTACTACGTAAGCCTCGCCAAGGTTTTGCTCATTATCTTTGAGCGTCACCATCACGTTGCCCGAGATGCTCACTGTGGCAGGACTCATACCCAGATAGTGTACATTCAACTGCTTGGCACTTGAGGGCACTCCATTGAGTGTAAAGTTACCGTTAGCATCGGTTGAGGTCTTAATTCTTGAACCTTTCACTTGCACTTGTGCGCCTACAACGGGTTCTCCATTGGTGTCGAGCACCCTACCCGTGACGCGCTTCTGTGCTGAAGCAGTAGCTGCTGTCATCAGCAGCGCAGCTCCCATAAGCACTAACTTTTTGTTCATAATCTAACCGTTTTATTTAATGTTTGTTGTTTCGCTTGCAAGCTTAGCCTGAATAAATTGTGTGGGGAGGAAAAAGGGACGTTTTACCCCCTCTCTTCTGAGTTTGGAGTTTGTAGGTTAAGAGGTTATTGAAGGCAACCATTATGCAATAGCTATCGATGCCAACACAAGGACGCTTCGCCCACATAGCTAACGATAACTTTCTGAAATCTCATAGCTTTAGAAAGTTCTTAATAAATCGGTCGAGCGTTTTACGATCCACCTCACAGCGTCGGGCAATCTCCCTTTTAGATGCTCCATCTTGAAGCCATTGCGCTATCATTGCCGCTTCCTTATAAAGCTTATGCTTTTCGGGGGCGCTTTGTCGTCCTTTAGGGCGACCGATGTTTTTCCCTTCAGCCTTTTTTCGAGCCAAGGCCTCCTTTGTGCGCTGACTGATGAGGTTGCGTTCTATCTCGGCCGAAAGTCCGAAGGCAAAGGCCAACACCTTGCTTTGAATATCATCGCCTAATCGGTAATTGTCCTTAATGGTCCACACTCGGCATTCTTTCGAGAGGCAGAGATTAAGAATCTCCATAATCATGAACAGGCTTCGCCCTAGCCGTGACAGTTCTGCACAGATAATCAAATCATCTTTTGTCACCCTCTGAAGCAACTTTCCCAGTTCACGCTTATTATATGCTTTCGTACCGCTAATGGTCTCTTCTATCCAGCCATCTACGCTCATTTCTCTCTCGCGGCAAAACCGCTCAATCTCAAATCTTTGGTTCTCCACCGTCTGCTTGTCGCTGCTCACTCTGATGTATCCGTAAATCATACGATAAATGTTGTTTAAGTTGTGGGGGTAAGTATGGCTAATTTATTCTCTCTTCAAGCACGTTACACGGAATAATTCCTGTTTTATGGGTGTAAAAACACGGAATAATTCCTATTACATGACTCAGAATTTCTGTTAGATCTTTATTTTTGAACACAGATAGCACAGATAACACAGATAGAGAATTATCTGTCAGATCTGTTTTATCTGTGTTCGTGTAACTCTTGGCATCTATGTCTATTTCCCGAACACAAACTACACTAATAACACGAATAGAGAATTATCTGTCAGATCTGTTTTATCTGTGTTCGTAATACTGATTTCCCAAACACATCCGTCCACAAAATTCCCCCCACATTCTCTTCACCCTAATAACTCCATCACAAACACGCTGCATTACAAAACGGAAAAAACTTTCTTTATCACACAAAAACAGTTTCTTTATACTTTGTTTGCAACGAAAACCTAGCAAATTCAAAAGAAAACATATGAAAATATAAAAAAAATGATACTGACTTATTGTTCTATAAGAAATAATCGATATATTTGCAGCCAACTATTGTAACAAAAAGTTCACATATAAGCTATTTTGCTTACAAAATGAACCACTAATAAGGCTCCAGAATGAGATTTTAGGTAGAGAAGATGAGCCTTTTAAAAGAAATGCAGTAAAATTAACTTCTGCTTAGCCTCTATATCAACCATAACGCTCCGCAGCGACACAACGATTTCACGCAAAGAGCAGACAAGACTTAACACTATTGTTCTTCTATTATAAGGACAACAACTCAGGAACTAGACAACATTCGACCCACCGAAAACGTCCCTTTTTCCTCCCCCACACAATTTATTCAGGCTAAGCTTGCAAGCGAAATAACAAACATTAAATAAAACGGTTAGATTATGAACAAAAAGTTAGTGCTTATGGGAGCTGCGCTGCTGATGACAGCAGCTACTGCTTCAGCACAGAAGCGCGTCACGGGTAGGGTGCTCGACACCGACGGTCAGCCCGTTGCTGGTGCTTCTGTACGTGTAGAAGGGCATAAGGGTGTGACCGTTACCGATGCAAATGGTAACTTCACGCTGCAAAATGTGCCGTCTTCAGCCACTAAATTGAAAATCAACTACATCGGTAAGAAAGCCCAAACCATCAGCATCGCTGGAAATGTCAAAGTGGTGCTCGCCGACAATGACAGTGAGCTAGAAGAAGCAGTTGTTGTAGGCTATGGTAAAGTGAAGAAAGGCGATTTTACGGGTTCGGTTGCTGCTATTAAAGGCAAAGACCTCCAAAAGATGCAATCGTCTAACGTGACAAAATCGCTTGAAGGTGTAATGCCTGGTGTTCAGCTAACATCTGCTACAGGTCAGCCGGGTTCTTCTGCTGCCATCTACCTACGCGGTATTGGTTCTATCAATGCAAGCTCAGAGCCACTCATCATCGTAGATGGTGCTCCTTATGAAGGTTCGCTCAATAGTATCAACCCCAACGATATTGAGAGCATCAACGTACAGAAGGATGCTTCGGCTACTTCTATCTATGGTGCTCGTGGTTCGAATGGTATCATCTATATCACCACTAAGAAAGGTTCTACTGACGGCAAGACTCGCGTGACAGTGGATGCCAAGTGGGGTTGGAACTCTCGTGGCGTGTCGAAATACAAGACAGTAGACAATCCTGCCCAATACTACGAAATGATGTGGGAAAGCTATTACAATAGCAACTTGGACAAGATGGACGACTTCTCTGCACGTATGGACGCTTCTAGTTCGCTAATCGGGTCTATGGGTGGATACAATGTGTTCAACGTTTCGGATTATGATCTCATCAATCCCATTACAGGTCATATAAATCCTAACGCTCAGCAGATTATCCCCACAAATTGGGACGATGAGTTGTTCCATCATGGTTTACGTCAAGAATACAATGTAGGCATCAATGGTGGTAACGAACGCACGCAATACTACATGTCGTTCAACTACCTCTCAGACGATTCTTACGTTAAGAAGTCGGACTTTAACCGTATGACCGGCCGTCTGCGCTTGGACCACAAAGTTTTTGATTGGTTGACCGTAGGCGCTAACCTGGGCTATACACATACGAAGACTAACGGCATTAGTGCCAGATCTGGTCTGTCTGCCAATCTCTTTAGCTGGTCTCAGTTTATTGCTCCTATTTACCCTGTATATCTCTATGATCACAATGGTAATTTAATCCTTGATGAAAACAAGAATAAGCAGTTTGATACGGGTGATCACTCTGAATATGGCTATACTCGTCTGTACAATACGAAGTATAATCCTTTGATAGACGTATACAATAACACGAACGAGACTATCAGCGATGCATTCAATGCTCGTGGTTATGCCGACTTTAAGATTTACAAAGGCTTGACATTCCATGCTGATATTGCAGTAGACAATTTCCAATCATGGAACGACAAATTCACAGCTCCTATTACAGCTGACGCTTCAGAGGTAAATGGTTATGGTCAGAAGACTTCAAGCCGCACTAGCGTAGTGAACGCTACTCAGCGCTTCAACTATAGCACTACGTTCGAAGAGCACTCTATCAGCCTCATGGCAGGTCACGAGACTAAAGCACAATTTGATCGTGGATTGGCTGCTTATCGTCAGCAATTCTTCTTGCCTGAAAACAACTTTGCTTACTCACTGACCAACCTTAGCGATCCAGCTTCGGAAAATAATGCTTACCACTTGGAGAGCTTCTTGGGTCGTGCGGAGTATAGCTACAACCACATTTATAGCCTTTCAGGTACATATCGTCGTGATGGTTCGAGCATGTTCGCTCCCGAAAGCCGTTGGGGTAACTTCTGGTCAGTAGGTGCAGCATGGAACATCTCCGAGGAGGAGTGGTTTAAGAGTATGGCAGGTGGTTTCGTTAATCGCTTGAAGCTCCGCGCTAGCTACGGTACACAGGGTAATGACTATTTGCTCAATGCCTCGGGCTATCGAATCTATGGAGGTTACCTCGACCACTACGGAGTGACAAACTCTGGTACGGCTGAGAATCCCCAATTCTCTGTAAAAAAGACCTATCGCGGCAACCGCGACTTGACTTGGGAAAAGAGTAAGACCTTCGACTTAGGACTTGAAGGTGCATTCTTTAATAATCGCTTGACTTTCGACTTCGACTTTTTCGTGAAGAACACGAGCGACATGATTGGCTGGCATAATCTTGCCATGAGTGAGGGTACACCCAATTCTATCTTGACGAATGAGCAAGCTATGCGCAACACTGGTGTGGAATTGACCCTCGGTGGTGTGATGATTCAGACTCGCGACATCAACTGGTCGGCTCAAATCAACCTAACTCATTATAAGAACGAACTTACTCGCATGCAGGAAGGACGTCCCGCAGAAGGCTACGATTCTGGTAGCTACTGGCGCAAGAAGGGTGGTTCACTTTACGATTGGTACATGGTGAAGTATGCTGGCGTTGACCCTGAGACTGGTATGGGACTTTACTATACAGATAAAACCCAGAATGTACTTGACGCAGACGGAAACCCCGTACTCGATGCAGAGGGAAATCCCGTAACAGAGACCATTCAGGTGACTACCACCGATGCAAGTAATGCTACCAAATACGAGCTAGGTAAATCGTCACTGCCTAAGGTGTATGGTGGTTTCTCTACCACTTTGCAGGCTTACGGATTCGACCTCACCATTCAGACAGCATTCTCATTTGGTGGCTATACTTACGATAGTAGCTATGCAAGTTTGATGAATGCGAGTGCAGGTAGCGCTATCTCTGTCGATATGTTTAAGCGTTGGCAGAAGCCGGGCGATGTTACCAATGTGCCTATTCTCAAGGATGGCTACCGTATGACGGGTGGCGTAACCAACGACCGTTTCCTCATACGTTCAGACTATTTCTCACTCCGCAATATCACCTTGGGCTATACGCTTCCGCAACATATCACTTCGCATGTGCCTGGCTTGAGTTCTGTGCGTATCTACGCTGTAGGAGACAACCTCTTCCTCGGCTCTAAGCGCAAGGGTCTTGACCCTCGTCAGACACTCAGCGGTGTTGTAGACGAATCTTCTTACTCAGCCTTGCGTACCATATCGTTTGGCATTAACGTAAATTTCTAATTCAAGATTATTATGAAACTCGTAAAATACTTGACCATAGCTTTGGCCAGCGGTTTGCTTATGACATCTTGCGGTGAAGACTATTTCAACGACGTAGATTCAAGCACTATCTCTGGTGACCAGATGGACAGTGAGGCAAAGAAAGACCCTTCTAAGATTCTTTCATCACAACTGAATGGTTGCTACATTATATGGAACACTCACTTCCCATCACGCGTAGCAGATACATTCTGGGAACATACAGAAACTGGATTTGGTGCTATCATGACCGTTTCCGACGTGATGAGTAACGACATTTCATTGGCTCTCGGTTCTTCAGACCCCTATCACTTCGACCACGCTTTGGATTATAGCCGACAGGAGTATATCCGCTCTGCATGGTTTTGGGATTTCTTCTATACAGAAATTAAAGCAGCCAACGATGTAATCGATGTGATTGACGAAAGCAATCAAGCTCAGCGTCCTTACCTCGGACAAGCATTAGCCATCAGAGCTATTTCTTATGCTTATTTGGCTCAGTTGTATCAGAAAACCTACATTGACAACAAGGAGAAGCCCTGTGTACCTCTTCGCCTAAGTTCTAAGGAAGAAAGCGATTTGAGTCGAGCAAGCGTAGAGAAAGTCTACACACAAGTAACAAAAGATCTAGAAAAGGCTGTCACTTATCTCCAAGGATTCAAACGCGCAGATAAGACCACCATCGACCAACACGTGGCAGAAGGTTTCCTTGCTCGCGTCTACCTCGTAATGAACCAGTGGCAGAAAGCTGCCGATATGGCAAAGGCTGCACGCACAGGCTATGAGCTCAACAATCTGACTGAAGCAAAAGAGTGGAATTATCAAGATGCTTCCAACAAGGAGGCTATGTGGGTATTCACACCTTCCGACGCTTCCAAACTTTATTATGCATCTTGGGCATCTTGGCATAGCGTAGATGGTCCTGGTTATATCAGTAGCTACAAGCAGTTGATGGATCAAGCACTCTACAATTCTATGCCCAAAGGCGACGTTCGTCGTAACTTCTTCGTATCTCCTGAAGAAGCAGCCGAGGATGAGAGCCTCACTGCTTTGGAAAGCAGAAAGTTCCCCTTTGTGTCTCAATGGATGGGTAACGTAATCTACATGCGTGTTTCTGAAATGTACCTCATTGAAGCCGAAGCTGCACTTATGGCTGGCGATAAATCACGCTGCGCTAGCGTAATGGCAGAGTTTATGCCCAATCGTGTAGAGAATTGGACAGCTCCCGCTTCATACACTCAGCGTAACATTTATACTCAGCGCCGACTTGAACTTTGGGGTGAAGGATTTGGTTACTTTGATTGCGTGCGTTTGAAACAAGACCTTAACCGCAAATACGCTGGTTCTAACGAACCTACATCTACTCAGGTACAGATTCCTGCAGAAAGCTACAAATGGACATTCCAAGTACCAAAGGATGAGATTCGCGACAACGACGCCATCTCTGATGCAGATCAAAATCCAGCTGAATAATCTCATACTTTAATAGATAAGCCAAGTTGTTCTCTCCTCATGAGAAGAATAACTTGGATTACCCAAGAAAAGAAAACAAAATGAAGACATCATTTATTATAAAATCGCTTTTCCTCGGACTTACCCTTACAAGCATTGTAGCTTGTAGCGGTGATGTAGAGAAAGAGGACTACGATAAGGTTAATCCCACACCTTCAAACATGCCAACTGTTACGACAGGAAATGTCGCCATCTCTGGTATTGCTGCTGAAATTAGCCTTACACTCAACGTTCCAGAAGGCGTAAATATTTCGCGCGCAGGCGTTGTCGTTAGCGACAAAGAGAATATTCCCTTGGCTGATCCTAATACGAAATATTCTAACATCTTTAAGATTCGCTCTGGAGAGCAATCTGTTGCCGTAACCAACTTGGAGATTGGCAAGACATACTACGCTAAAGCATACGCTTACGTAGAAGGTGGCCACATCGTTTACGGCGACACCAAAGAGTTTACTGCAACTGATGGCTACGAATTTAGAAAAGATATCGATGTAGACTTCGCAGAAGAAGCTGATGTAGCTCCTTTCAGCGTTGCCTCCCTAGGTGAATCTCGCCAAGAGTTTGAACTCGTACCTCTCACACTCTTGGCTGAGAGCGAAAACGATCCAATCACCTACGGATTCGCTAATACAGTGTATAATCATCAAAAGCTTTTCTATTATTTTAGCGGTGCATTAGGCTCATATTGTGACGAGGGCTTGCTTTCCTACAAGCTAAATATGAATAATCGCAACTTTGCAGATGTTACAATTGGTGCTTATAGCATTGCAGCTTTGTTTGGCGAGGACTACGCTGATTATCCTGGCGATTTCGAGGTATACGCCTCCGCAGAGCCTATCACAACAGAAGAACAACTCGCTGCAGCCGATAAGATTGCTACTTGCAATTTCTCAACCAACCCTGAGGATAAGGATGGCGCGAATTTCTACAAAGAATTTACTTGCACCATTCCTATGGAATATAAGGATGTATGTTACATTACCATCCACAACAAGTCTGACTTAGTACTTGACGCTACTGGTAGCCCTATTGGTTATCACAATCTCGGCGTTATTATTAGCAAATTTGTCGTTAATTCTCTCTACGCTAAATCTCAACAACAATAAGATTTAGTCTTATTCAATCAATCGAGTAGGAGGTAAACACTAATCATAGGTGTTTATCTCCTACTTTCATGTTTACCGACCTCTCACACCACCGTACGTGCCGTTCGGCATACGGCGGTTCCTATTTTGGGTGCCATTCGTATACGAAAGTTTCGGAACTAGCCAAAGCGTTGGGCTAAAAGCGGGGCAGCGGATATTTTGGGGTTGTATGATGAGGAAAGTGATTTGTCTTCCTGTCCACAGATGTACGTTTTACCTTTCACAGATGCCCATCTTTACGTCTACCGCTGCCGTGCGGTAAAGCTACCACAGGCCTGTGGTAAAGCTACCGCACGGCAGCGGTAGAGCTACCACAGGCCTGTGGTAGACGTGAAAGTCTTCATTGACAGGGCAGACGCACCA
>ERZ1026901.1509-NODE-1509-length-13092-cov-5.753241_pt1 | contig 13092 bp, 9 predicted proteins | sample MGYA00380179_ERZ1026901 | MGnify/ENA primary metagenome ERZ1026901 (study PRJEB33269, sample SAMEA4719815) | human gut metagenome | biome: human-associated habitat; feature: organic feature; material: feces | place: Cameroon | collected 2013-10 ... | reverse complement strand
CAACCTACACCACGCCCATCCCTCCGGCAGTTGATAGGGATAATGGGGCTTATCAGAAGTAGCCTTTAACTTCTTGGCACGTTTGATTTTGCCTTCCTTTATAAGGCGTTCTTTCTCTACCTTGATGCGTTGGAGCAGCACCGAGGCAGGTTCGTCGTTAGGGTCTTGCGGTACAAGTTTGCCATGTATCGCAAGGTCGAGTATCTTTTGGCGTAACGCTTTTGTATTCATTGTTTTTATTGTTGTTTGCAAATAGTGCAGACTGTAACTGCGCAAATGCTATTTACTACTTGCTGTCACTTAAACTATGTTGTATGTTATATAAATCCTTTTGACGTTCAATTTCTTTTCGTAACTGCTCCTCTGTTGGTAAATACAATTTGTATTTTGTTGCAAATAGTGTCGTTCGTAATACTGTGTAGATATATTTCTTTTCAATGCCTTTATACTCCAGACTTGTTCTGAAGCTGTTTCAAGATACCATCTTCTGGCCATCTCATCGTTAACTCTAAGAATTTCAATAATATGCGACCACCTCAAATTTTGCAAACGTGTTTGCAAAATTGAAATATTAGGAATAGTCAAATAAAATTTTCTGAAATATGCAAGGTATCTTGCACTATAACCACTTCCATACTCTTGTGTTAACTCCGCTGACAGGTGTACCAATAGTTTAGTGCCATAAGCAGCACGGTTACTGCCTTTTTGTTCTTCTTCTACTATACGTCTGCCAACATTCCAATAAGTAGAAATCATGGTTTTATCAACAGCAGCATAAGCCAAAGATCTCCCCTTATTTATAATGGTCTTTACATCATCAACAAAATTTTTATCAATATGTATATCTATTTCGTTATTCATTCTATTGAATATTTATTTGATTGTCCAAATGTGTTTGGACAATCATAATGTTAATCCTCCTTTATATCTCCCAACAACTTCTCCAACTCGCTCACTGCCTTGCTGATACTTTGGCTCTGCTCTTTTATGCTTGCCATAAGTTCGGCGAGGGTGTGTTGCTCTTCTTCGCCTCCTTGCTTTATCCAAGTGATGTCGAGCGAAGTCTTGTCGCGGGCGGTGAGTTCTTCAACAGTGTATTTGCGCCAACGACCCGATGGGTTGGTTTCTTCATTGTAGGTTTCGGTACGCTCGTTAATGTTTTCGGGATTGTAGCACTTTACGAAATCGTCGAGATGGTGACGCTCCAACTTGTTGGTGGCAAGCGTGTGCTTGATGTCAGTGCGGTAATCATAATACCACACGTCTTTAGTGGGCTGACCTTTGGCGAAGAACAGCACATTGGCCTTTACACCTTGGGCATAGAAGATACCAGTAGGGAGACGAAGGATGGTGTGCAGATTGAAGTCGGCGAGCATACGCTTACGTATTGTTTCGCCTGCGCCTCCCTCAAAGAGCACGTTATCGGGCAATACTACGGCTGCACGACCGCCAACCTTAAGCATCAACATCATGTGCTGAAGAAAATTGAGTTGGTTATTCTTTGTCTCCACATAAAAGTCGGGACGGTTGAGTTCTACCGATCCGGCTGGACGCTGACCGAAAGGCGGATTGGCAAGGATGACATCAACAAGCGTCTTGGGCTCTCGCTCCAAAGAATCCTCACAAGTGATGGGGCTGCGGTCGGTGCCTACACCATGCAGATAGAGGTTCATGGAAGCAAGGGTTACAACAAGCGAGGTGTTGTCGACACCATGCAGAGCATGGTTACGAAGGAAATCGCGCTTAGCCTTGTCTTGCGACTGACGCTTCATATAGTCGTAGGCAGAAAGGAGGAAACCACCAGTACCACAAGCAGGATCGCAAACCGTCTCGCCTATCTGCGGACGGATGCAGTCGACCATAGCTTGAATAAGTGGGCGCGGTGTAAAGTACTGACCGGCACCACTTTTCTTGTCTTGTCCGTTTCGCTCCAAGATGCTTTCGTAGATAGCTCCTTTGACATCGGCGTCCATCACAAGCCATTGTTCCTCGTCAATCATGGTTATTACCTTTTTAAGGTACACTGGCTTGTCTATCTTGTTCTGCGCCTTTGTATATATGGTGCCAATAAGATTGTCTTGCTCGCTGAGCTTCTTCAACGTGTCCTCATACTGCTTCAATAGTTCCAAACCATCAAGAGCTACAAGTTCGCTCCATTGGTAGCCGGCAGGAATAGCCGACTCCTCACCAAACATTTCTACATTCTCTGCATCCATTTTAAGGAAAAGCAGATAGGTGAGCTGCGTTATATAATCAGTAAAACCAATGCCTTGACCTGCAAGTGTAGTGGCGAGGTTCCAAACTTTCTTGGTGAGCGACTGCTCGGTTGATATGTTGTTTGCCATTTTATGTTATGCTGTTTTTCTTAATACTACAAAATTAAACAATGAGAGCAAGGCTTCGTCCACATTCTTCATTCCTCCAAAAGCCGCTATCATCTGTGCCGCCTGTGTTTTGTCGTCTTCGCGGATGTCGCGTATGGTGCAAGCTCCGTTGGCTGCAATGTAATCTACTATCTGCGCCATCAGTTGCTTTTGGCGGTCGGATATGTCGCGATGCCACTGTCCGCACCATAGATTGAAGTACTGTCGGGCGGTAGTACACACGCAGTCTAAGCGCTCTATCTGCCGGAAGGCGTATCGCACTAACTGAATGATATTGGTAAGTGCATCGCTTTCTTCTTTCTTTGTGGCACGACGTACACTGTCGGGGCTTACAATGGCGTATGAATTCCAAAGTTGCTTGGCGGTAAACTTATTGTTCTCCAACTTTAGCTTGTTTTCCAAATCCTTAAGCATTGAATAAGTAATAGGCGCCCCATCTTGATTGTATAGTATGCGCAGTGCTTCTATTTCGTCGCAATGCTCACGGCAATACTGCTCGAAAGCACTTGTCGTATCCTTGGCATCTTCCACCGAAAAGCCTTTTGATATGAGCGTATCTTCGCCTGGCATCAAGGTGTTGACAAAGCCCGCAGCCAAGATAAGGATATACCGACGCACATCTGCATGATTGGCTATAGGTGCGACAAGTCCCTTGCGCTCATTGTTAGGTTGGTCTATATTGTTGTAAGGCGGCAAAGAGTTGTTGTCTAATGCCTGGTATATGCGTTGAGCGATGTCGTCCATAGTGTAGGATGCCAATCGCTCAAACTCCTTGCGTTGGTCGTTGTCTGCCTTGTTGTGCAGACGCGACAATGTAGCAGCCAAACGCTTTAGGTAGATGTCGGGCAAATTGCCGTGGGCAATGCGTTCAAGCAGTTCTTTCAACGTAATGGTCTTGGTGTCAGGTCCTTCAACCATCGTAGGTACAGACTTGATATGTTCGGTCACACCAACTGCATCAACCAAAAAGAAGTTGTCCTTGCTATAAGCATTGGGCGTTACGGCACGTAGCTGCTCGTCGCCAATGGTACGCACACCACGGCCTTTCATCTGTATGTAAAGCGGCTCCGACTCGACATCACGCATAAACATCACCACTTCAAGCGGTTTAACGTCGGTACCTGTGGCTACGAGTGTACAAGTAACGGCTATACGGAAGTCGCGATCGTTGCGGAACTGGCGTATCAGTTCGTTGCTGTCGCCGGACGAATAAGTTATCTTCTGCACATAACGCTCCATATCGGCATTGGGACAAACCTCGCCAAACACTTCCTTGGCAATGTTGACAATGTTTGTGGCATGAGCCTCATTGAGAGCGAATATCAATGTCTTGGGCAAATACTCAAAGTTCTTCTCTCGTTGCGGGTCGTTGAACATTTCATCGTAAACGGCATCACGATAGGTGGTGAGGATAAGCTTTATCTGCGATGGGTTGATGATGCTGCGGTTGAGTTCGGTCTTGGTGTAGTTCTTCGTCTCACGGTTGCTCACTTCCTCCGTCTTGCCTGTGTATCGGGTTTCCACCTTTATGTGTTCGCCCTTCAATATAGCTCCGCCATTCTCTGTGGCTTCGGTTTTGATACGGTACACACGATGGTCTACGTTCACACCATCCACAATACTCTTTTCGAGCGTATAGTTGACAATGCGGTTGTTATTGAAGAACGCCATTGTTTCTGGAATGGGTGTAGCCGTCAAACCCACCAATCGTGCCGTATCAAAGTATTCAAGTACCTTGCGCCAGTTGCCATAAATGCTGCGGTGACACTCGTCTATTATGATCATATCGAAAAAGTCGTGCGGCAAGTTGGGGTTGTCGGGCAATGACATCTCGGTATCTACATCTTCAGTGTCGTCATCATCATTGTCCTCTATAGGCTCTCCTTTCAGCAAAGAGAAAAGCCGCTGAATGGTGGAGATGACAACATTACTGTCTGAGGGTATATTGGAAGAATGTAAGCGTTCTACACCGAAGATAGTATTAAAGGCTTCGCCATTGTCGGTCAAGCGGAATGTACCAAACTCTGTTTCTGCCTGCTTGCCGAGGTTGTTGCGGTCTACAAGGAACAGAACACGGCGCATATTGGTGTAAGAGAGCATGCGGTAGGCTGCCAAGCAAGCCGTATATGTCTTGCCGGCACCTGTTGCGAGCACCATAAGCGCACGATTCTGACCACTACGAAAACTCTTCTCTAATTCCGTAATGGCTTCGTACTGGCAAGCGCGCAATCCTTTCTTGCGCAAGATGGGCAATCCAGCAAATAGGTCGTCAATACCCAACAGCTTTACAATCTCGCGAGGTGTATGTATGCGGTTCAGTTCATCCCAATCGGTATTTGTCTTGCGGTAATCTTCAAAGAGCACCACCTTGCCATTCGATTTGTAGAGCATGGGGAGGGGTTTCATCCATGTTTGATAGCAATTTGGCACACTTCGAGCATAAGTAGCAACTTGTGTACTCACCATTTCAGAGCTGACATCTACTTCCTCGCGTTTGGCTTCGAGCACACCAACTGCCTTGCCATTGATGAACATGAAATAGTCTACCTCCTTATTTCCTTTTAGAAGTCCCTCACGCACAGCCACAGCAGTCATGGTTGGCTCATATTCGTCACGATTGACAACCTGCCAACCTGCCTCGTAGAACCATTGGTCTATTTTTATTCTTGCCTTTTCTTCTGGTGTCATATACAAAACCCTCTTTACATAATACTATATTATGCAAAGATAGCACTTATCCTTGAGAAACTTGCAAGAAATCGACAAAGACTGTTATCATACGCTGGAAATATCCTCAAGGAGGATTATGAGAGCGTGTAATGAGCATTAATGTTTATATCGTGTAATAGGCGTTAATGATTTATTCGTAAAGTGACGTTAATGGGCTTCGCCTTAAAATTATACGTCCATTAACGGATAAAGAATTATACGTTCATTACACGAATATTATTTTTTTGAAGTTTCGCAAGAGAAAAATCAATTAAAATACATGTATTTACTGACAACTATGCAACACAGCCACAGGCGCGTCTTTTTCCATAAAGGCATCAACAAATCACCCTTAAAGTATCGCCAAATCCCCGCAAAATCATTACCTTTGCATCTACAATTACAGCACAGCCAGCATAAAGAGGCATTGTGAGTCGCACACACCATCATCGCCACTACAAACCAAAACCAATTCAATTCTGGCAGTATCAAAATTCGTCCGTGCATAGGACATACTTTAAAAAGGCTACAAAGCATTTTATATTCAAGTGAAACATATAAATTAATTCTTATGAAAAATTTCTTGTTAACCCTATTATTGACATTCGTTGTCGGTATCAGTTCTGCACAGACAGAGCATATGAAATTTAAGGGTATTCCAATGGAAGGTACCCTTCGTACTTTCACTGGCCAGTTAAGAGCAAAAGGATTTACAACTGTTGCTACTCAAGACGGTATTTCTTTATTAAACGGAGAATTTGCCGGCTACAAAAACTGCACTATTTGTGCTGTGGCAAATAAAAGCGGAATGGTCTATAAAGTTTCCGTCTCATTCCCTGCTATGGATAAATGGGAAGACTTGGAATGCTGCTATTTGAACTATAAATCCATGCTTTCGGAAAAATATGGAGAACCAAAAGATTGTGTAGAAAAATTCAAAAACAGTTTTGCAAAAGACGATTACATAAAAATGAACGAACTCGAAATGGATGGATGTAAATACTACAGCATCTTCTCTGGCAACAACGGTGAGATTCAGTTAGAAATTACACATCAAAAACATACTTGTTATGTAATACTCAGTTACTTCGATAACGCCAACCAAGAAAAGTTGAGGGAACAAATTATGGATGATCTTTAATTCTTTATTGGATTCTGCAAAGTGGACGTCACCACACTAACCATTTTGCTCTGCATAAAGAAATGGTGATGAGGAATAATCTCGGCACAGTTGCATAAGTCCGTGGCAATATAATTATGTTATCCAAAGATCATAGACGTTCTGAACATAAAGAAAGGTAAATCCTGCACACCGCGTAGTTGTGCTCTAAATCCTTTCAGCTTAGAGTTAAGAGATTCAGCATGAGCGTTGGTTGATCTGTTTATGAAGTAGTTTAATACTTCTTCCTCCTTGTACTTGATGGCGTCCATTGCAGCCTTTACTTCACGCAACGTACAAGCTGAAACCTTCTGATACCACTCATGCAGTTTAACCTTAGCAGTAACCCGGTCTATAGACTTGTTGCTAAACACGCTTCTTAGGCTACAAATCAAAGTATATGCTTCCTTTATCTTTGGGAACATCTCGAAGAGTATTTTTGCACGTGTCTTCTGCCTGTCAGTCCATTTTTCACCACTCACACTCAGTAGATACTTGCTTATTGTCAGCAGATCTATGACGGTTTCACCATTGTCAAGCATGGTTGGCCTGAAGCGTTTGTTCAACCTCTGTGGCTTGCGTCCCCGCTTCTTGCCTTTGTACTTCTTTGGATGTTTCTTGCGGTAGTATTTACGGCTCTTTACCAGCTGTTCAAGTTTCTTTTTGAACATGGCTTTCTCCTTGTTTTGTGCCTTCTGTGCTTCTCGTTTAGCTTTGAGGCGGAGTTCCTCCACTGCTTCGATACAACGCTTGATAATATGGAAGCAGTCGATGACTATGGCCGCATTAGGAAAGGCTTCTGTGACGATAGCAAACATGCTGTCAGAGAAGTCCATGGTGACTTCTTCAACCTGCTCTCGCCGTTCCTGCGGTATCTGCATAAGAACTTTGACAATATCTGAGGCCTTAGTGCCTTTTACAGCAGCTATTAAGGTGTGACGTTTACCATGCCCTTCTTTGTTGGTCTAGAATGTCATCAGATCCTTGTGAAGCATGGTCTCGTCAATGCCCAGCCGTTTGCCTATGTTCTCGGGATGCAGCACCCAGTTCTCTGCATGGCTGGCTTGTTCCCAATGACGGAAACCGCTCAGGTGGTCCTTGTAAGCACGCTCCAGGTTATTGCCGTCTAACTTAAAGTATAGCCCCAGCGAGCGGGCCGTTATCGGGTAGGTATCCAAATATTTTTTTTAAGACATCAGCAAACTCTTTAGAGTAGCTGGTGTTATCAGCAAGCAACGAGTACCTGTCAAGGATTATGTTTCCGCCTTCTGCCGTTAACCATCTGCGACGTCTGACGTGAAGAACGATCTTGTGATCACGGATAGGAAAGTCGTTAACCTGACGGCTTTCCGTAAAACCATTGGGCTTAAGGTCGTGCCATTTTTCTTCTCGTGCATCTTTTTCGTCAAGATAGATGTGAAGAAGGACACGCTCATTGCCAGTCTCTTCAATAATGCCAGTATGATCTTCGTTAACCGCTGTAACGTCGAAGAAATCAAGTATGCCTTTGGGTAGAAAGTAACTTGCCAGAATCTTATAGTCAAATGCTGATTGCTTACTCATGGGTGCAAAGGTAATGCTTATCATAAACATTTAAGCATTAAACAAGAAAATATAGACCTAGACTAAAAAAAATAAGCCACAGATATTTGCAACCGTTCCCAAATTTTTGTATTTTTGCAACCGAAAAGCCTACAATTAATACAGATGTATATTAAATAATCATTATTAACGACACATCGCGCATGAAAAAACTCTTTTCACTATTATTGGCGGCTGTCGCCTTCCTGCCCACATCGGCGCAGGAGAACGAGACGCCGGAGTTCTACGGAAACATCATCTGGCAGGACGATTTCCAGAATGATTATGACAGCAGGATGGGAGTGTACTCATTCCCGGGCAAGGCCGAAGGGTTCAAGTTCACGCCGCTCGCGCAAAGCACGAATTTCTATGCCAACGGCAACGGAATCATGGACGGCAACGACTACTGGTTCCTCTATACCGGTTTGGACGACTATTACGGAGTGAATTACACGCAGCTCTACCACTACGACATGAAAACGTGGCAGATTGTGAAGCCTATTCCCGACGTGCCTGACAACTTCATTGCCAATGATTTCACGTATGACTACAAGAACAAGAAGTTCTACGGTCTCTGCGCCACGGAGAAATACAATTTGGAGAACGAGCTCTGCGAGATGGACTTCTCCAATCCGCAGGTGGCATCCAAGGGCAGGATTCATCTTGCCGACATCCCCGACAGCACGTATATGACCCTCTCTGCCGATGCCGAAGGTCAGCTGTATGCCATATCAAGTAACGGATGTCTCGTGAAGCTCGACCATGAGGCAAACCCAACCTTCGTGTGCGACCTCTTCAAGGGACAGCTGAAGATGCAGAACAGAGTGCAGAGCGCCACGTTTGACATAAAGACCGGAATCCTCTATTGGGCAGCGCAGGTGTCTGACCTGAACAACAACGGAAAGCTCATCAGCGCCCTCTATTCCATCGACGTCAACACCCACGAGATGAAGAAGATAGTGGACTTCCCGTTGAATGCACAGGTAGTCTCGCTATACGTGAAGCGCCAGGTGGTTAGCGACGGAGCACCGGGCGAAGTGGGCGAGATAGGCAAGGACTTCGAGGGCGGTTCGCTGACCGGAAACATCACGTTCACCGCACCGACGAAGACAGCCGACGGAAAGGTGCTTACGGGCGAACTGACCTATGAGGTGAAGACAGCAAGCAAGGTGCTCACGACCGGCACCACACAGGCAGGAGCACAGGTAAGCGCCCCCGTGACGCTCGACGCCGAAGGCGAGATGCGCTTCATCGTGGTATGCTCCAACGCCGAGGGAAGAGGAATGGAGAAGGCATACACTTCATATATAGGATTCGACCAGACCACGGCTCCGAAGAACGTGACGACAAAGTTTGACGCCGACGGAAACGTGAAGCTTACATGGGAGAAGCCTGAGGCAACGCTCAACGGCGGCTATGCCGACATGGACGCGCTGAAGTATGATGTGGTGTGCTACAGGCTCGGTGCCCCTACGCAGACCGTGGCAGAGAACATCACCGCGAGGGAATTCTCACAGACACTGCCTGCCGAGAAATACTACAAATACAACTTCGGCATCATCGCCAAGAACGATACACACAAGTCGGAAGTGGCGTTCGGCGACGACTTCGCCTACGGTCCGGCAAAGGACGTGACCGAGGACCAGCCATACGCCGAGGACTTCAACCAGACACAGTCGTTCAACGAATACACCGTGCTCGACCTCAACAAGGACAAGAAGGTGGTAGACCTCACCGAGAGCATGGGCGTAGCATTCTATTACGGATTCTGGGGATACAGCCGTCCGAATAGCGACAATGACGGCAGGGCGATATTCTATATGGCAGACAGCGACTCACCGTGTGACGACTGGATACTCACCCCGATGCTCAATCTGAAGGCAGGTCAGAAATACGACCTCGAATTCGAGATGTGGCGCGAGACCGACCACCTCAATGACCAGGCAGACGTGGCGTTCGGCGAAGGCTACGACCCTGCAGGCTACACACAGGTGCTCTCCACATTCAAGCCGGACTATCTCGACAAGGAGAGCAACGGCAAGCCTACAGTCTACAAGACCACACTCGCCCCGGCAAAGGACGGCAGATACATGGTGGGCTTCCACATCACCACACTGCCATTCAAGGGCGGAAGTGTTTTTCTCGACAACGTGAAGCTCTCCGTGAACAAGTCGACGGGTATCACCACAGTGGACAACTCCGCTGCCGCCGCCCTTTATGATGTCTACACTCCGAGCGGAGTCCTCGTGGGCAAGGGAATGCAGTCTCTCGGCCGTCTACCAAAGGGTATCTACATCGTGAACGGCAAGAAGATTGTCAAGAAATAAACCATACCATAGTCTGCCTGCCAGACAGCAGACTTGGTAAAACAACAGGGAACTGGGGAAAGCTTGCGTCAGGCAAGACTATCCCCGGTTCCCTGTTTTGCTGAAAATATTGTGCTCACACCCTCACCTTTACCCTCACACCATCATTTTTACCCTCACACCCCCACCCTTACCCTCACCATTGAAACCACGATATACAGGGCGTTTCAGCCGGATTGTGAGGGTGTGAGGGTAATAAAATGAAAAAACCTTCTCATAACCGGATAATCTCTTCATTCTAAGATAATATTAGAACATGAGCGTTAATGTCTATATCGTGTAATGAACGTTAATGATTAGGTGTCGCCGAAGGCGGCGCTAAACAACACACCTGCTTATATCCTTAATATTATACGTCAATTAACGAATAAAGAATTATACGTCCATTAACGAATTAATAATTAACGTCCATTACACGAATAATTAATTAACGTCCATTATACGAATTAATAATTAACGTCCATTACACGAATTAATAATTAACGTCCATTACACGAACTATATATTATACGTCCATTACACGAACATCAGGTTTACCGTAGAAGTTTATTCAACTCCTCATTTTCTTCAAACTCCTCAATCCATTCTTTAACCTTGGCTTGCAGCAAGGCCTTGTCGGGAAGATAGAGTTGGTAGGCTGAAGCATAAATGTTGGCATCCTTTGGCAAGGTGAGTTCTACGAGGGCATCGTTCTTTTCCTTACACAGCAGAATACCTATTGTTGGCTTCTCAAAGTCTTGCTTGACATAGCGATCGTAATAGTTGACATACATCTGCATCTGTCCGAGGTCTTGATGAGTAAGCTTATCTATCTTCAAATCAATGAGCACATAGCATTGCAACAAGCGGTTGTAAAACACCAAGTCAACAAAGAAATGCTGTTCTTCAAACGTAAACCGTTTCTGACGTGACTCAAAAAGAAAGCCTTTGCCAAGTTCAAGCAAGAACTGTTGCATCTTACTGATGATGGCATCCTCCAACTTCGACTCTGTATAAACAGTATCAGGCTTAAGTCCTAAAAACTCCAATGTTATTGGGTTCTTGATGATGTCAGATGGCTTGTCTACAGTTTGACCTTCATTCGCCAAACGCATAACCTCGTCCTTGTTGCGGCTTAGTGCCAAGCGTTCGTAAAGACTTGAAGCATACTGGCGTTGCAGTTGTCGCACGCTCCAGTTTTGTTGTCGGCTTTCTATTTCATAGAAATTGCGCTCGTCTGCATTTTCAATACGCATGAGAACAAGGTAATGCGACCAAGAAAGCGTGAACTGTGGTACCTCCTCAGATTGGGGCAACGGTGTTGCCCCAATTACACTTGAACTATAAACTTTATAGAAATACCGGCATCTCTTCAAAGTGTCAACAGTCCACCCATCACCATACTTATTGCAGAGTTGTACAGCAAGTTGCTTCAGCACTCCCTTACCATAAGCAGCACGTTCTTTATTAGTCTGCTCATCCTCCACAATATACTTGCCTACACCATAATAAGTGTAGACCATAGCAGTATTGACAGTTGTCTTTACATGTTTGTGCGCCTCGTCTATCAGCTTTGATATATGTTCGAAGAGGGCATCCTCTCGCTTTATTATTTCGTCCATACTATGATTCTATTTGTCCAAAATACCATAATGCAAAGATACCACTTATCCTTGAAAAACCGACAAGAAATCGACAAAGACTGTTATCATACGCTGTAAATATCTACAAGGAGGATTATGGGAGTGTGTAATGAGCATTAATGTTTATATCGTGTAATGAGCGTTAATGTATATATCGTGTAATGAGCGTTAATGTTTATATCGTGTAATGAGCGTTAATGTTTATATCGTGTAATAAGCGTGTAATGTTTATACCCTTAAATATTATACGTCAATTACACGAATAAACTATTATACGTCAATTACACGAACCATATATTATACGTTCATTAACGAACCATATATTATACGCTTAGAAGTGCTTCATTAAGCGCTTGTATTCCTTAGGCGTAATCTGTATCACCGTGCCATGGCGCGGAGTGAAGGCACCCGAGGTCTTGGTATCAGCCACCCAACGGAACGTGCGCAAATCCTCCGAACGCGTAAACTGGTAGTGTCCCGACATATAGCAGTCGTACATCAGGCACCAGCCGCCACCGATAAGCGGAAACACACCGGCCCCCTCAACATTGTCCTTAGTCTGCTCGCAGAATCCGTCGAGCAATGTCCATGACGCTGTGTCGTGAAGGTCGCGGAACACATACTGGCGTATGCCCTTATGCGCGCCCTCCTGCTCGGTCTTGAAGAAGAGATGATACTCGCCGTTCTTATCCTTAACGATGTCGGTGTCGATAGCTGGAGCATGGAAGTCGAACAGCACCTGAGGCTCTCCCTCAAGGTCGGAGAAGTCGGCATTGGCGTATGCCCAGTACACACGGTCGTAGGGAATGGTGCCGTCGTTGGTAAGGAGCGAGAAGTAAACCATGTACTTACCAGTCTTATCGTCGTATATTGTCTGTGGCGCCCAGACACGTGTTACGTTGGCAAAGTTCTTGCCGGCATACTTCGTCGGGAAGCTGACGGTGTGATGCTGCCAATGAATAAGGTCGCGCGACTTAAGCAGCACGATGCCACGATTGCTTGCCCAACCAAGCGACGAGCGCATATCCGTAACCACTATGAGGTATTCGCCGCTCTTTGTGCGAAGGATGTGAGGGTCGCGAACGCAACCAGTGAGCGCAATAGAGTCGGACGACACAACGGGCTTGCCGCCGTTGAGCGGAGTATAATTGAAGCCGTCGTCGCTTACAGCATACGATATCTGCTCCTGCTGAGGGTCGTTTCCGGTGAAGTAAACAAAAAGGTATTTGTTGCGTGCGCTTGCTGTTGCAACTGCCGAGAACATGGTCGCG
>ERZ1026901.1505-NODE-1505-length-13110-cov-14.729682_pt1 | contig 13110 bp, 6 predicted proteins | sample MGYA00380179_ERZ1026901 | MGnify/ENA primary metagenome ERZ1026901 (study PRJEB33269, sample SAMEA4719815) | human gut metagenome | biome: human-associated habitat; feature: organic feature; material: feces | place: Cameroon | collected 2013-10 ... | reverse complement strand
ATTAGCTGTATTTGCCGCCTCGCTGATGGGCGCAAATGCCTACGAGAAGCGCGACTTGCTGCAACGCTCTGCTACAGAGGCAGAGATTAAAGCCAGTCTTGTAATGGACCAGAAGTGGGTGCCCTACCCTGCCTACACCGACCGCAACGGTTGGAACAATCTGCTTGGCGACTATCGCGACAACATTATAAAGACAGGCGAGAAATGTCTCGACTACAAGTGGGAGGTGGTTAAGGCAAGCCAATATCTGGAGTTTGAGAAGTCGGGCAGCCGCGACATTATGGAGAAACCCAACAATCGCAACTCTACAGCATTCGGCAAATTGCTCATGGCTGAGCTTGCTGAGGGTAAGGGACGATTCCTAACAGACATTATGGATGGCGTGTTCTACTTCTGCGAGCAGACCACATGGGCTGAATCGGCACACCTCGTGCGCTTCCAGAAGTCGGGACGCGCAATACCCGACTATCGCACCGACGTGCTCGAACTGAAGCAGGGTGGACTGGCACAGATGCTGTCGTGGACATACTACTTCTTACACGACCAGCTCGACAAGATAGACCCAATCATCTCTATGCGCTTGCGTCACGAACTACAGAAACGCGAACTCGACCCGTTCATCAACCGTACCGACTTCTGGTGGATGGCATGGAACGAAAGTCCTACAGTATTCGTAAACAACTGGAATCCGTGGTGCAATGCCAACGCTCTGTTGTGCTACATGCTATTGGAGAACGACCGCGACAAGTTGGCTAAGGCTGTTTACAAGTCGATGATTTCTGTAGACCGATACCTTAACTACGTAAAGGCAGACGGAGCTTGCGAGGAGGGTGCCACATATTGGGGACACGCCTTTGGCAAGTTGTTCGACTATCTATCAGAGTTGCAGATGATAACTGGTGGCAAGGTGTCGCTCTTCAACAACAAGCTCGTTAAGGATATAGGCGAGTTTGTTGCCAAGTCGTACATAGGCAATGGCTATGCCGTGAACTTTGCCGACGCTTCGGCACACGTAAGCAATTATATGGCTTTGGTGTACCGATGTGGCAAGGCATTAGGCAGCCGTGAAATGATGGACATGGCTGTAGACTGCTTCAAGGAGAAGCCTGAGTCGGTGCCTTCGGTATGGCTCGACACCTACAAGCAGATTGAGGCATTGAAGGTACTTAAGGAGATGAGCCAGGCTAAAGGCGGATATAAGGCAGACGCCTTTACATGGTATCCGCAGACTGAGTTCTGCTATATGCGCAATGCCGAAGCCTTCTTTGCAGGTAAGGGCGGATACAACGACGAGAGTCATAACCACAACGATATTGGCTCGTTTGTGCTCTACTACGACAATACGCCTATCATGATAGATGCCGGTGTGGGCACGTATACACGCCAGACATTCTCGTCAGAGCGTTACAGCATCTGGACAATGCAGGGCAACTACCACAACATTCCGATGATTAACGGTGTGCCTGAGAAGTATGGCAAGAAGTATAAGGCAACCAATGCACGCGCCGACCGCCGCTCTATGAGCTTCAGCGTGGAACTTGCCAGCGCTTATCCTAAGGAGGCTTGTGTAGACAGCTGGGTGCGTTCATATCAGCTCAAAAAAGGCAAACTAACGGTAAGCGACAACTTCAAGCTGAGCCAAGTAAAGGCTGCCAACATCGTTAATTTCCTGACATGGGGTGACATCGACATAAGCAAGAAGGGCGTGGTAAACATCAGCGTCAAGGGCGTTAAGGCGCAGCTCAGCTACGATGCCAACACCTTTGAACCGTCGATAGAAACCATCGAACTTACCGACAAGCGCCTCTCTGACGTATGGGGCAATAAAATATACCGCCTCTCGCTGAAGGCCAAGACCACAGCGAAAAGCGGCATATACAAGTATTATATAACCAAGAAGTAAAGAATCGAAGTCAGGAAAGAAACTCGTTGTACATCCTATAAGGACATACAACGAGTTTTTTATTATTTATCCCAACCTGAATTCTGCACAAGTTTCTTGTTCTTGAACAGTTCGACATTGGCTATCGGATAGAAGTAGAGTTTGTCGCTGACAGAACGCTCACTGAGCAGTGTCTTCTCGTAGCTGAGCACTCCGTTGTGATGGGTGATACGTACGGCATAAATGTTCTTGGTCTCGTCGAGATTCTTCCAACGACGCAAATCCCAGAAGCGCTGGCCCTCGAACGCCATCTCAACACGACGCTCGTGCTTCACCCTCGTAAGGAACTCATCCTGCGAGCATGCTGCCACCTCGGGCATTCCGGCACGCTTACGCACAGCATTGAGAGCCTCACGAGCACTCATTGTGTAGGTAGCATCCTTGTAGTCGCAGTTGCCATTGACGTGAATCATAGCCTCAGCATAGTTGAGCAGCACCTCGGCATAGCGGAACAGTATCCAGTTGTGATGGGTGGCAGCAGTGGTGCTACCAGCCTCAAACGAAATGCTGTTGTCGACATACTTGCGCAGATAGTAGCCGGTTGTAGTGGCATTGGTGAGAGGCAGACCATTGGCACCGCCCTCACTGATGTCTACCGCCTTCTTGGCAGGCCACAGCATACCGTTGTGAACGATGGTGAGATAAAAGCGCGGGTCGCGGTCCTTGTAGGGATTTGCCTTCATTGTGGGGTCGTTCCAGTCGAAAGCACGACCGTCTTTCATCTCAAAGGCACTTGCCAAGTTCTCGGTAGGACATGTGGTGGTATTGCCGCCGGTCACGCCCATCGGATAGTTGGCCTGCTCGAAGGTCTTGCTTGTGCCGGTGGGACGACAAAGAATTACCTCCTTGCTGTTATAGTTCTTTGATTTGAAGAGGTTGGCGTATGTATCGAGACCCAATCCCAATTCGCCTGCGCTTGCTATAATGTCGTGCGAAGCCTTGGCAGCCTCAGTCCACTTAGCATTGTCGCCATTGGTGTTGTAGAGCGGACTGGCAGCGTAGAGTGCAGCGCGCGACTTCAATGCCATTGCCATGGCACGTGTGGCACGTCCGTTCTCGGCCTGTGCTATTGAGGTACTCTTGATTGGCAGTTTTGGGGCTATCTCGGTACACTCATTGATGATGAACTTCAGAACTTCCTGTGCCGATGACGGTTCTATCTGATTAGCCTCAGTCTTAGAGAGAGGTTTGGTGATGAGCGGCACATTCTGATAGCGGCGTACAAGCTCGAAGTAGAAGTAGGCACGTAGGAAACGTACCTGATACTGGTAGTTGTCATAGTTCTGCATCCAGTCCTGATAGTCGTCGCCATTCTCCCAAGTGTCGAAAGTGAGTCCGGAGAGAGTTGTCAGATAGTAGTTGGCATCGTGAATGGCATTGTAATAGTATGCAAACTTGTCGTCGACGGTATAGTTAGCCGACCATGTGCCGTTGACAAAACGCTGTATGGCTGACGACTCGTATACATGTATAGCGTCGTCGGTGGCTGCGTCGAGCATAGCACCATGCGTGTTGCAGAAGTCGGACGGCAGATAACCGTAGATGCTGGTGACAAACTGCTTTACACGGTTGTAGCTGCCCTGAATCTCCTGAAGGGTGTAATTGTCTGACTCGTCGCAATCCATAAAGTCGCACGACGTCGTGGTGAGCAGACCTGCCGAGAGGAGCAATATGGCTATTTTGTTGAATTTCATATTTGTCGTAATTATTGTTAGAATGATAAGTTAAAGCCGAAGGTGTATGTGGTCATTGTAGGATAGCCAACACCGATGGCCTCAGGGTCGCGCAGGTCGATGCTGTCGATGCAGAAGAGGTCGTTGGCACGTGCGAAGAGCTTCACACCGCCGAGGAACTTGCTGCGCTTGAGCATCTTCTCGGGCAACTTGTAGTACAACTCCATTGTGCGACACTTAAGGAACGAGCCGTCAACTACCCACATCGAGTTGGTCGTATAGTTGTTGTCTGAACCTGTGTAGGTGAGACGGGGCAGTGTTCCGTTAGGGTTGCTCTCGCTCCAGCGATTCTCCCAATAGTACTGCGAAATGTTGCAGTTACCTACGATAGGACGATAGATGCTGGCTGTGTTGAGCACCTTGCTGTAGTTGCCTACTCCCTGGAACTGTGCGTAGAAGCCTATACCCTTCCACTCGGCACCGAGGTCGAACGAGTAGTATATCTCCGGACACAGCGAGCTGTAGCCGAGAGGTATCTGGTCGTAAGAGTCGATAACACCGTCGCCGTTCTGATCCTTGAACATAAGGTCGCCGGGGGTCACCTCGCTGAGCAGCTGCTTAACGTTGCGGTTGTCAATATCTTCCTGCGACTTGTAAATGCCGATTACCTCGTAGCCCCAATTGATGCCCATCTCGCGACCGGTGCGCTTCAGATAGTCGTAAGGACGATATTGCTCGTTCTGATTGACAATCTTGTTGCGGGCAAACGAGAACTGACCACCGATGTGATAGTTCAAATCACCGATGTTATCGTCCCATGAAAGGGCTGCCTCAAAGCCACGGTTGTCAATAACACCATTATTTATCTGCGGAACTGACATACCGAATACTCCTGACACTGCACCTGTTCCACCTACGAGAATATCAGTGCGATGGTCGTAGAATGCATCGAGGGTGATGCCGAGCTTGTTGAATGCCTTGAAGTCGACACCTACATTAAACTTGTGCGACTTCTCGTAGGTAAGGTCGCCAATGCCGAGCTGTGTATACTTCATACCTGTAGACGATGCCGGAGCGTTGGTGCCGTTGCGGAAGAAGAAGGCATTGCCTGTACCCCAGAGGTCCTTGTAGAGATTTACGGCGTAGTCGGCACGACCGGCGATACCGTATGATGCACGCACCTTGAAGAGGTTGAGCCACGGGGCTTTCATGAAGTTCTCCTCAGAGAGCACCCAACCGGCTCCTACCGACGGGAACACGCCCCAACGATTGCCGGGCTTGAGCAGACTCGAAGCCGAACCGCTCAACGAGAAGTCGGCGAGATACTTGCCTGCATACGAGTAGTGTGCCGAACCTACGATGTCCATGAATGCACGACCGGTGTTCTGGTCCTTGGTCGACTTCTTGTCCATAGAGTAGAGAAGGCTTGCACGCAGATTGTGCTTGTCCCACTGGCGGGTGTAGTCGGCGTAAGCTTCACCCTTGAAGAATGTTATGACCGAACCTACGCTCTTTGAGAAGCTGAGCGACGACTCGTTCTGCAATACAGAGAATGTCTCCTTGCCGGTTTCAAGGTCGATAGTGTTCGACTTGAGCAACGGCTTCTTTGAATTGCCGTCCCAATAAGAAGCTGTATTGTCAAGACCGATACGGAACCCGGCTGACAATCCAGGCAAAACGGCAGAGAGATTCTGACGCAAGTGCATATCAGCATACATGGCGCGAGTCTGAGAACGCGAATAACCTGTTCCTGCAATAAGAGATACGGGATTGTTCTTATAGGTGTTTGTGGCACCATAACCGCCGTTCTTAGAGTAGATAGGCAAGGCTGCTGCCGGCACATCGTATATAGCATTGAAGATGTTTGCTGTGCTGGCGTTGGGACGGTTGTGCTCAGAGAAGTTGGCCATGAGGTTGAGCTGCACGAGCGTGGTCGGCGTGAGGTCGATGTCAAGATTGGTGCGTATGTTGAGACGCGAATACTTGAGCTGTGTTGAGTAGCCGTCGTTGTCGTTGGTATGTTTCAATATGCCTCGGTTGTCGAGGAAGTTGAGCATGGTGTAGTAGCGTACATACTTACCGCCTCCACGTGCCGAGACGCTGATGTTGTCGCCATAGCTATTGTTGCGCAGTGTCTCGTTGACCCAGTCGACATTGGGATAGAAGTCGGGATTGGTATTGTCGCGGAATGCGTCAAGCTCCTTCTGCGAGTAGAACGGATCGAGTCCGTCGTTGTGCATAGCCTCGTTGAGGGCCTGGGCGTATGTGTAGCCGTCGACCATCTTGGGCAAACGAATCGGCTTACCCATGCTGAACTCATACGAAACATTAATCTGCGGAGCTCCACTTGAACCACGCTTGGTGCGCACAAGGATTACACCATTGCCGCCACGCACACCATAAATGGCTGTGGCTGCTGCGTCCTTGAGAACGCTTACCGACTCAATTTCCTCAGAACTGAGTTCGTCAATGGAACGCTCTATGCCATCAACGATAACGAGCGGAGCACGCTCACTGAGTGTTCCGAGTCCACGAACGTAGAATGTAGCAGCGCTTTCCCATGCCGTACCCTTGTTCTGCAAAGCGGTGAGACCGGGCAGCATGCCATACAGCTGGTTGGATGCCTTTATGCTGTTGCGGTGCGACAGATCGTCGGCTGTGGCTGTCGACACGGCTCCTGTCATCTCGCGCAGGTCGCAGATTACGCCTTTGCCGAGGTCAAAGGTCTGCTTGGCTGTCGACAGTGTGTCTTTTTGAGCCATGACGTTGGCTGTATACAACGCTGCGGCCAAAAGGATATATAGTTTTTTATCTTTCATAATTTATATTGTTATGTCGTTACATAATATATATGTGGTGAAGGATTACTCCCAACCCGGGTTCTGCACGAGTCCGTACCCCTTCTGCACCTCATTCTTCGGGAACGCACTGAGATACCATATCGGTGAGAATCCACCGGGATTCCACCATGCGCGCTTGCGATTGGTTGTGGCGAGGCTGAACGGTACGCACTTGTATGTGCCGTCCTTCTTGTTCTTGTAGATATGCATGCCGTGTACCGGTGTGGTAAACTTTTCTTCCATCTTCCAACGGATAAGGTCGAAGAAGCGCACTTCTTCATATCCAAATTCACAGGCACGCTCGCGAAGCAGGGCTGCACGGAATTCGCTCTGCGACATGCCACGCTTCAGTTTGCCGAGTCCTACACGCTCGCGTACAGCGTCAATACAGTTGTAGGCTTCGTCGTTAGGACCACCATTGTACTCGTTGATAGCCTCGGCGTAGTTGAGGTAAACCTCAGCAAGACGGATGTGAGGCCACTGTATCGGGTGATTCTTGAGCTCGGTATTGCGGTCGAGTCCCCACTTGCGGCATCCCATACCCGAGAACATACTTAGAGCATGCATATTGCCCTTGCCGAAGTCGCTACCAGCAGGATAATCGGCTGCATTTACTCCAAGCTTCTTAGCTGTTGCTGCCGGCATCTTCTCTGTCACATTGGCCTTACGTCCTACAAAGATGTCACCATCGAGCACGAAGGTCTCAGTGAGACGCGGGTCGCGGTTGATGAACGGATTCTTTGCCATCTCGGGATTGTTCCAGTCGAAATCCTCGCCATTTGCCATCGGGAACATGTCGAAGTATTCCTTGGTCGGGCAATAACCACCCCAACGCATGGCCTGACCTTCAGGAGTAGACATATTGATTGTGAAGATGTCGCGACGTACAGAGATGAGTGTCTCGGTGGTGCCACGGTCGAAGTATGCCGCACGGAAAGCGTAACGATAGTCAGACGGTGTCACCTCTTCCTTCTGCACCAAGTGGTAATAGCCATTGGTCTTGAGAGCATCGAAGAACGCCTTGCCGGCATCCATAGCCAGTTTCCAACGATTCTTGTCATAATTGCCAAACCATACCATCTTCTTCTCAGCTGCTTCGCCCTCGGCATACGGTTTGTCACTGTTGAAGAGCGGACTGGCTACAAAGAGTAACAAGCGTGTCTTCAGCGCATAAGCTCCAGCCTTGCACAAGCGGCCGTCCATCTGCGACTTCTCGTCGGCAGGAAGAGTCCACGGGAAGTTAGGCTCTGCAATAGCCTCGTCGAGCAGACGAATGGTGAAGTCGACAGTCTCCTGAAGTGTGGCGCGACCAGGCATCTCGTCGGAAGCATCGAAAGCATGATCGACAATGGGCACTGCACCATAATGACGAATCATGTGGGCATAATATACTGCCACCATCATCTTAGCCTCGGCCTTCAAACGTGCCTTCTCGTCTGCACTCATGTCGGGCACACGATCGATGTTGGCTACGAGCAACCAAGCGTGGCGGATGGCCGACCACATGTGGGTATCAGCTTCGTTGAAGCGAATCTTGGTCTGCTGCTGGAAGTTGGTACGTGTGTTCTCGGTCTTGGCGGTGTACTTGCCGTCATAGTAAACCTTCTGCACACCTGAGTATCCGATGTTGTCGTTATTGAGGTCGGTAAGTCCCTCAAGATTGCCAAGATACAGAGTTGTAGAGTGATTAGACACCTCAAGTCCGTACGGCAAATACTGATAGCTATACCATAGTACGCGGCGAGCGTATTCGGCTGTAGAGAATACGGTATCGATTGTTACGTCAGAGCTTGGCGGTTTCTGCAAAAACTTGTTGCCAAAAGCCAAATCCTCACACGCACAGTTGACCATAACACCAAGTGCGATAAGCACGACGTGGATATATTTCTTTATCTTTTTCATAATGAATATACTTTTAGAATCCTACCTTTAATCCAAGGTTCACGATTTTGATTAGTGGATATGTACGTCCGGAAGCATTGGTCTCAGGATCTACAAAATCGAGCTTGCTGAATGTAAGCAGGTTGTAGGCCGATGCCGAAAGACGGAGCGAACCGACATGAAGTTTCGAAGTGATGTTCTTAGGGAACGAGTAGCCTACCTCGATGTTCTTCAGTCGAACATAAGAGGCATCACGCAGCCAGAGGTCAGAGTTCTGATAGTTGTTGGTTGAGCTACCAGTGAGCGATATGGCAGGAGCAGTAGAGGCATTGCCCTTCTCGGAAGTCCATGCATCAGCTATCATATACTTCATAATCGACCAGTTGCCCATCGGACCGAACGGCTGACGATAGACGTTGCTGAGCATACGCGAGGTCTGGAACGCACCTGCCCATGTCATGCTGAAATCGAAGCCCTTCCACGAGAAGCCCGCCTGCAGGTTACCGTTGAGCAACGGATAGCTTGGATATCCGATAGCCGATACGTCATTGGCATCAATCTTGCCATCACCATTGAGGTCCTTGTACTTCACATCACCGGGTTTCGGAGTGAATCCAGCTCCGTGGTCGGGTATGCCCCCCTCCTGCCCCTTAAGCTGGGCATAGTTGGCAGCATCGTCATCACTGAAGAATCCATCGGTGATATATCCAAACTGCTGACCTACAGGACGACCAGTTGAACGCATCCACTCATACGGCTGCGGAATCTCGTCCTGGAAGATAATCTTGTTCTTGGCATAAGCCCATGATGTACCTACGTGATAACGTACGTTGCGTATCTTGTCTTGCCACTTCACTGATACTTCATATCCCTTATTGTCTACCTTACCGAGGTTGATGATAGGCAGGTTAATAGCAAGATAGCCTGGGTTGACCTTACGTGAGATGAGAATGTCCTTACGATGCTCAATGAATCGGTCGAAAGTAACCTTCAGTCGGCTGTCAAAGAACTGGATGTCGATACCATAGTTCTGCTTGGCAGATGTCTCCCATGTCACATTTGGGTTACCTACTTTTGCTTCTTTGGCTCCCGGCAACCTGTTGTTGGTGAGCTCACCGAAACTTGTCGAACCGCTGCTGATAGAATAACTGTTTGGGAGATAGAGGAAACGTGAACCGTCGCTGGTATTCTCATTACCTACAATACCATACGAAGCACGCAACTTCAAATAACTTACTACCTTCTTGAGCGGCTTCCAGAATTTTTCCTCGCTGACAATCCAGCCTATTGAACCTGCAGGGAATGTACCGAAACGCTTACCCTCAGCGAAGTTCTCCGAACCATTGTAGCCGATACTGAAGTCAAACATATAACGTGTAGCATAGTCGTATGTGGCACGACCAACAAGACCAACCACAGCGTGCGGTATACCAGGATAGGTGCTGGGATAATACTTCATCGACTGATTGTACATTGCAAGACCTGATACATGGTGCTTGCCGAAGGTACGCTTGTAGTTAAAGGCTGCCTCAAGATACCAGTTACGACTCATACCGGTGCTCTGAGTAAATCCAAGAGCCGAACGCTCCTGGGTCTTCTTCAACAAAGTCTCTCCATTGACTCCGATAAACGGCTCATAACGCTCCGGACGGCCTTCACGACGTTTGGTATATGTAATACCACTGTTGTAAGCTCCCTTGGCATGGAACTTCAAACCCTTGGTGATGAAATTGAGTTTCTGTTCTATCTGGAAATCGAAATTAAGGGTATTGCCTGTCTTGGTATTATAACCCTTACCATAATAAGTATTCAAGGCATCATTGATACTTCCAAATGAACCGAAAACCTGCTTACTTGCAACTACCCACTTGCCATCTACAAGACCTGCACCTGAGAATGGCACTGCTGTGTAAATATCAGAGAAAAGGTAAGCTATGTCGGTATACGAACCGTTGTTATAATTGGGCTGTGTCTGTGACGAAAGATAACCGCCTAGGTTAATCTTCATTGTTGTCGTCTTGGTCACGTCAACATCCATATTAATACGGTAGTTGTAACGATTGAAACTGAAACCCTTGTCGTTGTCATGCATTATTTCGAACAAACCACCCTGAGTAAATATACCAAGTGATGCGAAATAACGCACACGGTCAGATCCTCCTGATACGCTAATATTGTGCTGTGACTGCAAAGCAGCATTCTTAATAAGAAGGTCGGTCCAACTAACGCTCGGATAAAGCACAGGATTGCTGCCAGTACGGAACTTTTCAATCACCTCGGGGCTAAACATCAGCTTGTCCTCAGCTACTCCATCACGCAACTGGGCTGCGTTATAGGCGTTAGCGTATTCATAACTGTTGGCAAATTCGGGGATATTGGTAGGCAACTGCACTGAAGCACTCGTTGAGAACGAAATCTTTGCTTTACCCTTAGTTCCACGCTTGGTGGTAACAAGGATTACACCGTTGGCACCACGCACACCGAATACGGCTGTTGCGGAAGCATCCTTAAGCACAGTGATGTCTTCTACTTCGTTAGGGTCAATCTGTGTGAACGAACGCTCAACGCCGTCTACCAAACAAAGAGGCGATGAAAGACCGGTGGTCAACGAACCTACGCCACGAACAAACAGCGTAGCTCCATCAGAACCAGGCTGACCGCTCGCCTGAACACTCGACAGTCCAGGCACCTTACCCGAAAGGGCATTGGCCATATTACCAACTGGCGACTTCAGGATTTCGTCACTGCCAATGGATGTCAAAGCGCCAGTAACAGTAACCTTCTTCTGAGCACCATAAGCGATTACCTGAACTTCTTCAAGGCTCTGACTCTCGCTCTCCTTAATCCTAATCTTAAGCAATGACTCACCCTTATAGACAATCGTCTTCGTATCATAACCAATGTACGACACCTCGATAGTCTGGCCAGGTTGAGCCTTGAATGAGAAATTACCATCAAAGTCGGTAATGGCTCCAACGGATGTTCCCTTGATTTTCACTGTCGCTCCAATAACGGGTCCGGAATCATCCGTCACCTGACCCTTCACGACCTTCTCTTTGGATTGCTGCAAAACGACCGATGATTCACCAGTCAAATTGCTAGCAAGGGCATGTTTCGGCAAGGCCAAAGACAATAATGCCCATGTAAGTAACCAAGTTTTGTGCATGAATCGATAAATAAATAATGATATAATAGTTATTAGCAAATTGCAAATGTATGATTTAGATAGGAGGTTAGCCTGCCATTAAAGCATTATGCAGATTTGGGGTTTATAATTTGCAAAATTATATAAATTATAAATAAAGCATATGCAACAAATCTACAGACAAGGTACCAAAATTCTACATATATCGAGTTTTAACACATAGAGCAAGTATATATAAAGTGTTAAAACAGAAACTTTTAGAACAAAACAGGAAGAGGCTGAACAAAAGCAACCTCCTCCGCAAATGAGTAGGTAAATAAATCAATTATGCACTTTAATTATAAATTCCAAGTAAACTCTTAGATTAAGATTACAAAATAGAGTTATGCATATAAACCTGAAAAACGTTTATTCGACGAAATCAAGCGACAACTGAGTTGCACCAGTCAATTTGTAACTCATACGATGATAAGGGGACGGACCATGTAATCGAATCCCTTCACGGTGAGCCTTAGTTGGATATCCTTTATTGCTTTGCCAATCATAATAAGGATATTCCTCAGCCAATCGATACATATACTCATCACGAAACGTCTTTGCAAGAATACTCGCAGCTGCAATTGACTGATACTTTCCGTCACCTTTAACTATCGTAGTGTAAGGAACATCGCCATAAGGTTTGAATCGATTTCCATCCACAATAATAGCTTCAGGACGAACATTAAGCTGGTCAAGCGCACGATGCATAGCAAGGAAACTGGCATTAAGAATATTAATCTTGTCTATCTCCTCGGGAGTTACAACACCTACAGCCCACGCTACTGCATCTCTAACAATTTGGTCACGCAACTCACGACGACGCTTCTCTGAAAGCTTCTTGGAATCATTAAGCAAAGGATTGTCATAATCCTTAGGCAATATAACGGCAGCAGCATAAACACTACCAGCCAAACAACCACGTCCAGCTTCGTCACATCCAGCCTCAATAAGATCGGTATAAAAATGTGGGAGTAAACGAAATTTGCATTCTGTATTTTTCATATCAATAAATAAAAAACAAAAAAGAAAGGCTGGCAGAACTCTTCAGTCCTACCAGCCTTCTTTTATTGAGATAAAGTCGATAAATCGAATTATTCAGCCTTTGCCTCGTCTGTAGCCTCTGTTGCAGGAGCTTCTACAGCTTCTGCAGACTTGCGACTACGACGAGTCTTCTTGCCAGCCTTAGCAGTCTTAGCCATGTTCTCATCAAAGTCAACGAGTTCGATGAATGCGATAGAAGCAGCGTCACCCTTACGAGTACCAAGCTTGATAACGCGAGTATAACCACCGGGACGGTCGCCTACCTTCTCTGCTACAGTGCTAAAGAGCTCCTTGATAGCATACTTATTCTGAAGATAGCTGAATACTACACGACGAGAGTTTGTGCTATCATCCTTGCAGCGAGTAATCAGCGGTTCTACATACATCTTCAAGGCCTTTGCCTTAGCGAGAGTCGTAGTGATTCTTTTGTGCATAATCAGCGAAACAGCCATGTTAGCAAGCATAGCGTTACGGTGAGATGCAGTACGACCCAAATGGTTGAATTTCTTATTGTGTCTCATTTTGTTTTATTCTTTATCTAATTTGTAT
>ERZ1026901.1499-NODE-1499-length-13144-cov-91.771564_pt1 | contig 13144 bp, 16 predicted proteins | sample MGYA00380179_ERZ1026901 | MGnify/ENA primary metagenome ERZ1026901 (study PRJEB33269, sample SAMEA4719815) | human gut metagenome | biome: human-associated habitat; feature: organic feature; material: feces | place: Cameroon | collected 2013-10 ... | reverse complement strand
GTTGCTCAGGCACTTATAAATAATGTTAAACTATAGTGTTGCGGAATTAAGGATAACAAGAAAAATGAAGACCATAAACACACGACGTACAATACGTAAATATGCCACCCGCGAGGTGGAAAACGAGTTGCTCCACCGCCTTCTTGCTGAGGCTGAGCGCACGCAGACAATGGGCAATCTCCAGTTTTACAGCGTAGTGGTAACACGTGACGACGAGATGAAGCGCCGTCTGGCTCCCGCACATTTCTGTCAGCCGATGGTGACGGAGGCTCCCGTGGTGCTGACGTTCTGCGCCGACACCCGCCGCACCACCAAGTGGGCGGAATGTCGTGACGCCAATCCGGGATTCTCTAATTTCCTATCCTTCATGAACGGAGCAACGGACGCTCTGCTTTACTGCCAGACATTCTGCAATCTGGCTGAGGAGGAAGGCCTTGGCTGCTGCTTCCTTGGCACCACCGTCTATAGTCCGCAGACCATCATCGACGTCCTTCAGCTTCCGCCGCTCGTAATGCCGGTGGCCACCATCACGCTCGGTTGGCCCGACGAGACGCCTGACCTTACTGAGCGTCTGCCTCTTGAGGCTGTCATGCATGAGGAGGTCTATCACAACTACACTCCGCAACTCATCGATCGCTTCTACGAGGAGAAGGAGTCGCTGCCCGAGAACCGCCGCTTCGTTGAGATAAACAACAAGCAGACTCTCGCGCAGGTCTTCACCGACTGCCGTTACACCAAGTCGGACAATGAGCAGATGTCCGTAACCATGCTTGAGGCTTTACGCAAGCAGGGATTCCTTGATTAGAAAGAGTAAGAACGCAATCAAGGGGTCTATATGCCATCTTTCATCGTGGCATATAGACCCCTTGATTGCTTAACAGCATATACAATTTGCAGAAATAATATAATACATTTGTTAATCTTTAAAGAAAGGGGTAAAGTCAGACCAATTTATATCCATATCAAAAGCAATCGCAAACATTATGCTATCTTAAAATATTTGGACTGACCAAAGAATATTCTGCCAAAATTATCTTTGATGGAAATAACCAATCCCATAAAAGGATTATGCTCAATATCAATAACTTGACCTTCAATCCAGTCTGTCAAACCTGTCAAAGAAGGATTCACCTTCATAATATCTCCTATTTTCGGTTCCATAATTTCTTTGTTTTGTTTTTATACGCTCACAAAGCTAATCTTTTATTTTGAAAGCGCAAAGAAAACGTGAGAAAAGTTTCGAAAAACATAGTTGTAACTCTTGAAGACAATTTTTTGTTGAAAGAAAAGTATGATATATTGCATATTAACTTTAACTTTGCAAAAGTTCACTAAAGACGAAAAATCGTATGGATATATATAATCATAATCAGACGGAAGCTCCCGTAGCGCTCTCACTATACGAGCTTAACAGCCTCGTGGCTGAGGCCATTAGCATCGGCGTGCCCGGACAGTACTGGGTGGAGGCGGAGATTTCGGAAGCGCGTGAGGTGCGCGGACATTGCTATCTTGAGCTGGTGGAAAAGGACGACCGCTCCAATACGCCAGTGGCTCGTGCCTCGGCGAAGTGCTGGCAGAACCGATGGTCCATTATCCGTCCCATGTTTGAGCGGGTGACAGGACAGCGCCTGCATGCCGGAATGAAGGTGATGTTGCGCGTGTATGCCAACTTCCATGAAGCGTACGGCTTTTCGTGGATAGTGTCCGACATCAATCCCGAGTATACGTTGGGCGACCTTGCCAGACGACGTAAGGAGATTGTGGAGCGTCTGAAGGCGGACGGCGTGTTCGACCTTCAGCGTGAGCTTGTCCTGCCGATGTTCGCGCAGCGCATAGCCGTGGTGTCAAGCGAAGGGGCTGCTGGCTTCGGCGACTTTTGCCGACAGCTCCATGACAATGCCGGCGGCTATCGGTTTGACGTCCGCCTTTTTCCTGCCGTGATGCAGGGCGAGGCTGTGGAGAGAAGCGTGGTGGAAGCGCTGAACGCCATATATGAGGTGCAGGAACAGTATGACTGTGTGGTGATAATCCGTGGCGGTGGCGCCACCAGCGACCTCTCCGGCTTCGACACGCTTGCCTTGGCGGAGAACGTGGCCAACTTCCCTCTTCCCATCATCACCGGCATCGGACATGACCGTGACGAGACTGTGCTCGACCTTGTGGCTTTCGCTCATGTGAAGACACCGACGGCGGCTGCCCAGCTGCTTGTGGACCATCTCTCGCAGACGGCGGCTCTTGCCGACCGCCTCTGCCAGCGTGTCGTCCTTGCGGCACGTCGTCGTATGGAGATGGAGCAGGGCAGACTGCGTTCGCTCGCAAGCAGAATACCCGTGCTCTTCTCTCTTGTTGGCGAGAAGGAGACGGGACGTCTTGACCGCCTCACGGCACGCATAAACAGCTCCTTGGCTCTGACCATTTCCGCCCAGCGCCAGCACCTCGACCGCTTAGCTGCCTCCGTACGCAATCAGACCCTACGCCGTATCACCGCCGAACAGCATCGCCTCGAAATGCTCGAGCGTCGCGTAGAGGCGGAGAACCCCGAAAGACTCCTAAAGCGCGGCTACAGCATCACCACCTATAAAGGACGCACCGTACGCGACGCCTCCCAACTCCCGCCTGACGCAGAAGTGGAGACGCGTGTGGAGAACGGCAGCTTCCGTTCGCGTGTGGTGAAGTAGTGTTATCGACTTTAGCTCTTTTGACACCCTCCACGCCCCCACGAACAGTCAAGCATTAGCTGCGAGTAGCCACGGACAAGCTGATAAAGCTCTCTTCTTTGTACTTGGGTGATATACCAGAAGAGGGGTAAAATCACTCTCCTTCAGTGAAGATTCTTTTGCCAAGTTCGATTTTAGCTTCCCTCCTGTACCAAGGTTGCTCAATTATACTACCATTTAATTCTAAACATTCCAAATTAAGAGTTATGATGTCACGATCATTAACTGCATCATATGCTGAAATAGAATATTTCAGTTTTTGAGTTTTATCTTCATTATATATGCTATCATTATATACTTCACTATTTATGCCCGTATATAAATTATAAGGATAATTGGGACCAATACTATCTCCCTCCAATTCATACCATAAGTACGCATAGAGATAATACTTATATCTGAGATTAATTTGCCTATCCAACATACTAGATGGAATTTTACAAGGTAACTCTTCATCTAATTGCTGAATTATAAGTCCATTCATAACATTTAAAGTTTTTGGGGAAAAACTTGTTTCTTGCCAATCTTAATCTTTGCAAGAGGAACTTTATATTCAGGATTAAACGTCTTATCATCAAGCTCCAGATTACACAATTCTAGTATTATTGCATCACTATCACCTTCTTCTATACCATACACTTCATATTTTAGCTTTTGTGTCTTATCCGCATTGTAAACACTATCACTATAAAAATTACTATTGTTTTGAACTCCTATATATAAAGATTTGTAATAACTTGAATCTATGCTATCTCCATCTAAACTTTCATAAGACGGCCACATTTGGAACTTCAAATATCCATATAAAAAATACTTAAAAGAAATATCTACCTGTTTTTCTAAAAGATAAGAAGGAACAGATGCTAAAAAGTTACCATCATTAACCTTGTGGAAAAAATATTTTATAGGAAATCCCTTAATGACCAAATCTTTATTTGCATAATTGCCTAGTTCCACCTCTACTGTTTCTGGTACTGCCTCCAAAGACGAATCAGGCCTTATCAAAAAGATTTCTCCTTTATAAATTCCTTGTTTATTATCATAAAACTTTGGAACATTGCAAATTGCTACGTCATAAGAATAGCGAGGGAAATAATAACCATCCTCCATACACGAGAATACCATCCCACAAAGAAAAAAAATGGCAAATAACCACAACGTTTCTTTCAAAAATTTATTCATCGTACTTCATTATAGAATTATTTGTCTACTACAATATAACCTTGGATAAGGTAGTTATACCATTTTCATCACCAGAATGGCATCTGCCAGTAAGAATACGATTTAAGGAACACAAGTAATGCTCTTTTGAAGCTTTTTGGGAATAACTTGTTTTTTGCCTATCCCTAGGTCTTAAAAAAATCTTTTTCATAAGCTTAAAGTTTTAAATATAAATTATATTTAGTAGATTAAAAATCCAGCACAAAGATAATAGCATTTCAAACAAAATTGTTCTCTATTGATAGATTATTTATACTAAATTTGCCTATTTTTATCTCTTTTAGTAATGGTAAAAATGCTATGTAGGTTAAGTATTACACGGCATTGCAGCAAGAGCCAGTAAGCAGCGGGGTTCCGCAAAGCGGGACCTACCATCAGAAACCCACTGCAAGCTGCGAAGCAGCGCAGCTGTGGGTACGAACGACCCCCCTCCACAAACAGTTCCGCGAAGCGGGACTGACATATCCACGATGATATTAAGGACAGTACATAGGTCCCGCTTCGCGGAACCAAAAGAGTGTGTGAGCGTCTTTGCTTACCCACAGCGGCGCTCCTTCGGAGCTTGCAGTGGGTTTCAGATAGATACGTGTCCCATCGGGACACGGCGCCGCTCATACTGTCATACAGTAACGGAGTATTGTCGTTTTAATCATCTGTTTTGCCATGCAAATATCGTACAAAGAGTAAAAACATGTTACAAAATAAAAATTGATTCTAGAGTTCCGGTTTGCTGTTTTTACGGTGTTTTGCTGTGCAAACGACACCCACGCTTAACAATAGAGCCACTTTTACACTCCGATAGTGCCACTATCAGAGTGTAAAAGAGGCTCTATTGCATGATAACAGTGGCAGTATTGGAGTGTAAAAGTGGCTCTATAGCAACCTAACGATGCTTGTTTGGTTTCGTCATTCATTGCACATTTCTTTTCTTGTCCGCATAATCAGCTGTGTGTCAGTAAACTATCTCTGCACGCTCAAAACTTAAGAATTTCGCACCAAAGATTTTGTTGTGCGCCGGACTCATAGTATTGAGCATCAGAAATGCAAATATTGTGTCGGACGGATTTGTGTATTTAACAGGAAATAAATATCTTTGTTGTTCAAACTAAGATATAACATAAAACAATATGCCAAGAGAAATGAAATACGAGACGGCAATGCGACAACTGGAGACCATTGCTGAGAAAATGGAGAATGGCGAGCTTGACATCGATTCGCTCTGCGAACAACTCAAGACCGCTCAGAAACTCATAAAAATGTGTAAGGATAAACTCACAAGCACGGAGGAAAACATTAAGAAAGTGCTTGAGGAGAATTAGGATGTTTTAAGTTTTGAATTGGTAGAATTCATCCTACCAATTCAAAACTCAAAATTCCTAATTCAAAATTCGGACGGTATGCCCGTCTGCTATTCTTTCGTTACTTTCACGATCTTTGTCGGTGCCTGCTCCTTGTTGCGGCGGTTGACAACTGTCACCACTGCCTGGGCAAGATTGATGAAGGCAAGACCTGTTATTGAGCTGCTGTCTGTGGCAGCCGGCGTACCGTTGTCGCCGTTCTCACAGATGCTCTGCACGAGAGGAATCTGGGCAAGCAAGGGAACGTTCATTTCCTTTGCAAGGTTCTTACATCCCTCACGACCGAAGATATAATACTTGTTCTCCGGCAGCTCGGCTGGCGTAAACCATGCCATGTTCTCCACAAGACCGAGGATGGGCACGCCCACCTTGTCGTTCTGATACATGTCGATGCCCTTGCGAGCGTCGGCGAGTGCCACGTTCTGCGGGGTGGACACGATCACGGCTCCTGTTATTGCAAGAGTCTGGAGAAGGGTGAGGTGGATGTCGCTGGTGCCCGGAGGAGTGTCGAGGATGAAGTAGTCGAGGTCTCCCCAGTCAGCGTCGGCGATGAGCTGCTTCAGAGCGTTTGACGCCATGCCGCCACGCCAGAGTGTGGCTGTGTCGGGATTGACGAAGAATCCGATGGAGAGCAGCTTGATGCCGTACTTCTCAATCGGCTCGATGAGGTCGCGACCGTCTTTCTTTACAGCGTAAGGACGAGCGTCCTCTACGTGGAACATCTTAGGAACTGAAGGTCCGAAGACATCACAGTCGAGCAGACCCACCTTATAGCCTAAGCGTGCCAGAGCGATGGCGAGGTTGGCTGCCACGGTGCTCTTGCCCACGCCGCCCTTACCTGAGCTGACAGCTATGACGTTCTTCACGTCAGGGAGCAGCTTGCCCACTTCGGGACGCGGCTTTGAGAGAAATTCGGTGGTGATGGTCACCTCCACGTCCTTCGATACGTGGTAGTGGATGGCTGCCTCTGCCGCCTTGACGGTGGACTTGAGGAAGGGGTCGGTTTCACGGGGGAAGATAAGGGAGAACGACACCTTCATGCCGTCAATGCGCAGGTTGTCTGCCACCATTTCGGCTTCCACAAGGTTCTTCTTGTTGCCGGGATAGGTGACGGTTGCGAGCGCGTCCATTATCAGTTTCGGATATAATGTCATTATGTAAAGTTTTGATTTTTGAATTTTGAGTTGTTCTAATTCCTAACTCATAACTCCTAATTCCTAATTTATTTTGCTGTTTCCTTTGAGCTGCGCTTGTCGCGATGATAGCTGCGATATTCGTCGAGCGGTATCTCTACGTCTGGTTCGGTCAGCTCGCCTTCCTGTGGCAGGCTGAACTTCATGTACTTGATGTTCAGTCCGCGTTCTATCCACATCGACTCGTAGTAGGTCTGGATGTTCATAATCTCCTTTGTCTGCGGATCGAGACCGTCGGTATGATAGAGGTCCTCGGTGCGGAAGAGCAGCGGCAGGTTGTTGTGCTGCTGCATATAAGTGGTGTAAGTGAAGAGGAAGTTCGAGTCGGTCTTCAGGTGTACGGTTCCTCCGTCGGTGAGGAAGTGGCGATAACGCTCGAGGAAGTATGTGGATGTGAGGCGCTTGCGCGGGTTCTTCATCTGCGGGTCGCTGAACGTGAGCCATATCTCCTGCACCTCGTCTTTGCTGAAGAAGCGGTCGATTATCTCTATGTTGGTGCGTAGGAACGCCACATTCTTCAGTCCTTCGTCCAATGCCTGTGTGGCACCTGTCCACATGCGTGCTCCCTTGATGTCCACTCCGATGAAGTTGATGTCGGGGAACATCTTGGCAAGCCCTACGGTGTATTCACCCTTGCCGCAGCCCAGCTCCAGCACTATAGGGTTCTGGTTCTTGAAATACGTCTCGCGCCAATGGCCTTTCATGTCGAACGGCACGTTGTCGGCTACAGAGAACGGATACTGAAATACGTTCTCATATCTTTCCATGTCGGCGAACTTCGCCAGTTTTCCTTTGCCCATTTCTTGTCTTATGTATATATTGCAGTATGCAAAGTTAGGCATTTATATTAATATATCAATGTGTTTTGCCGAAAAACGTCCCTTTCACAGGCTTCGCTGCCCCTACTTGTCAAGTATCTCGCGCAGCGGAATCATCACGAAGTCGCGCTCGTGCATGTGGGGGTGGGGGAGGGTGAGCGACGGCGTATTGATGTGTAGGTCATCGTACGTGAGTATGTCGATGTCTATGGGGCGGTCATGGTATTGTCCGTTCACCGACTTTGTGGTGCGGCCGAGCTGCTGCTCTATGTCCTTGGTGGTGGCGAGGAGCTGTTCGGGCGACAGGGTGGTGGTGATGCGGACGCACATGTTGAGGAACTTGTTGGCTGACTCGAAGCCCCACGGTTCGGTCTCTATGGCTGACGACACGCGGTCCACGCTGCCTGCCTGCTTGCCGAGGAGGAGGATGGCGCTCTGCATGGTGGCATGGCGGTCGCCAAGGTTGGAGCCGAGCGAGAGGTATGCGATGTGGCTGTTGGGTTCTTGCATTTTCGCTTTTTTTTGATATTAAAAAAAGAGGCAGCGGAGATTAGCGTTGCCTCACGGCATGCGTGTCTCTACTGCCTCTATAAAATGTTATGTTTATACAGCTTTTGCCTTATTTGAGCGGTGTGGTTTTGTTATTCGATTACCACAGTTGTCCAGCCGTGCTTGTCCTCCTCTGTGCCGTACTGTATGCCACGCAGGTGGTTGTAGAGCTTGGTAGAGACAGGACCTGGCTTGCCGTCCTTGCTGAATGTGAAGCGCTGGCCTGTGTCGAGGTCGTCGATGTATGAGATGGGGCTGATAACTGCTGCTGTACCGCAAGCTCCTGCCTCCTCGAATGTGGCAAGTTCTTCTTCCGGAATCTGACGGCGCTCCACTGTCATGCCGAAGTCCTCAGCGAGCTGCATAAGGCTCTTGTTTGTGATTGAGGGGAGGATGGATGTCGATTTCGGTGTGACGTATGTGTTGTTCTTGATGCCGAAGAAGTTGGCTGCACCACACTCGTCCATGTATTTCTTTTCCTTTGCGTCGAGATAGAACTCGCAAGCGTAGCCCTTCTCGTGTGCAAGATGGTTGGCTCTCAGAGATGCTGCATAGTTGCCGCCTACCTTATAGATACCGGTTCCGAGAGGAGCCGAACGGTCGAAGTCGCGAATGATGACGTACGGGTTGGTAGAGAATCCGCCCTTGAAGTAAGGACCTACCGGTGTGGCGAAGATAAGGAACATGTATTCTTCTGCCGGATGAACGCCTACCTGTGCTGATGTGCCGATGAGGAGAGGACGGAGATAAAGTGTGGCGCCGCTCTCGTATGTCGGGATGTACTCCTGATTGAGACGAACCACTTTCTTTGCCATTTCCACAAAGAGTTCTGTGGGAAGCTCAGGCATCATGATGCCGCGGCATGTAGACTGAAGGCGGGCTGCATTCTCTTCTACACGGAACAGACGTACCTTGCCGTCAGGACAACGATAAGCCTTCAGACCTTCGAAAGCTTCCTGACCGTAATGGAGGCAGGTGGCTGCCATGTGGATTTTCAAATACTCGTCGGAGCATACTTCAATTTCGCCCCACTTGCCGTTGCGATAGCAACAGCGCACGTTGTAGTCTGTCGGCATGTAGCCGAATGACAACTCTGACCATGCAATATCTTTCATGACATTCTTGTGTATATTGTTAAATTATAGTGTCTTGTTGATGGTTATGTTTAAGTTTGTTTATTCCTATCTGTTGGCAAAAGTAATAATAAAAGGGTGAGTGTGCAACTTTTATCATAATTCTTTTCTCATCTGATAGTGCTTTTACTGTTTTTAACGTATTTGCCTCGATGTTTTCACTTTATATAGAATTCGGAGGTAAGTTTGTCATACCATTCCGAACGGCTTCCGTCGGTGTCTTGCAGGCATTGTTCGGAGCGTTCCATGCTGACGGTGGCTTGTCGGCTGAAAGCCACAAGGTAACGCTTCGGCTGCTTGCGTGGTGTGGTGCGGACGGCTGTCTGACGTGTGGGACGAAGACCTGACAGATAGGCTTCGGCTATGAACGGAGACAGGCAGTCGCTCGGAATGACAGCGCTGAATTCTCCTTCATCTGCTAACAGTCGGGCAACTGCTTGGAACAGCTCGCGATATGAGAGCGAGTCGGTGTGGCGGGCTGTGGCTCTGGATGGGGCTGGATTTTTCAGGCTCGACTCGAAGAACGGGGGATTGGAGACGATGGTATTGAAGGTCATTGCCGGGCGATAGTCCTGAATGGAACTCTGCACCACGCTGATGCGGTCGGCGAACGGCGATGACGCCACGTTCTCTGTGGCTTGAATGGCAGCGTCATGGTCAATCTCAATGGCTGTTACCTTGGATGAGGGAGATCGCTGTGCCGTTATAAGGGCTATAAGCCCCGTGCCAGTGCCGATGTCGAGGATGTCGCCTTTGACGTTTGCCCATGCCCCAAGGAGCACGCCGTCCGTGCCCACCTTCATGGCGCAACGGTCCTGATGGACGGCAAACTGGCGGAATGTGAAACTCTGGGATGCCATCGCTTATAGGTTTAGTTTGCGCTGTATCAGCTTGCTCCAAGCCTGGAAGCGTCTGCCCTGACGGTTGATGTCGTCGCGTATTTCGTTCATCTGATTGAAGAGTTCGGCTGCTGCGCTCTGGATGGCGTTGGGCTTACGGGCGTTGCGGTCGGCAAAGGGATTGACGATTATCTTTATTCCCTTCGGACGTATCTCCACGTCGATTTCCTCACCGGTCATTACAGGGTCGCCGTCGTAATGAATGACGCCCGGCTGGCTGCGATGGATGTGCAGTTTCTGACACTTGAAGGTCTTTATTCGGGAGTTCTTGTCCAGCGTCTTGTTGAACATGTCGATGCTTATCTGCGGAGCTTCGATGAGGTCGATGGGTTCCATGATTATCACGTCCATGAGTCCGTCGCTCATTGATGCCTGCGGTGCGATGTAGGCATTGTTGCCGTACTGGGATGCATTGGCGCACGAAATGAGGAATGCCTTGTATTGGTTGGTGCCGTTCTCGTCCTGGATGACGTATGTCTCTGGCTTATACTTCAGACCCTCGCGCAGCACGTTCTCCACGTAGGTGATGGGACCGCGCTTTCCTGCTTCCGCAAACTTCATGCTCACGAAGGCGTCGAAGCCCATGCCGCAGGTGCAGAAGAACGGATAGCCGTTGATGATGCCGTAGTCGAGGTCGTGAATCTCGCAAGTATTGATAATGTCAATAGACTTGCGCACGTTTATAGGTAGGAGAAGGTGACGTGCAAGGCCGTTGCCAGAGCCGCAAGGGATGATGCCGAGGGCGGTGTTGGAATGTACGATGGCACGTGCCACCTCATTTACGGTGCCGTCTCCGCCTACAGCCACAACGACGTCCACACCATCGTCCTTTGCCTTTGTGGCTATCTCTGATGCGTGGCCGGCATATTGCGTCACGGCTATTTCATAGTCAAACTTCTCATGGTCGATGTGCTCGGCGATGAGAGCTGGTATGCCCGACTTGTCAGACGTGCCGGAAATAAGGTTGATTATGAAAATGGCTTTCTTCTTCATGTGCTTGCTCTTATATATATTATATAATGTATAGTCTGTGTAAAGTGTATTTAAGACTTATATTTTCATTGCAAAGATAGCTATTTTTATAATGTACCGCCCATTTTTGCTCACTAATTTTGCCTTAAACATATATTTCTAAGAAAATGAAACGCTATTTTACTTCTTTTTTGTAACTTTGCACATTGAAATTACAAATTTTGGGTAGTATACCTACATTTATTTAAAAATGGGACAATTACAGGAAAGATACAAAAGCTATCGCATTCCGCAGAAGTATATGGCGGAAGGCGTGTATCCTTATTTTCGTGAGATAACGAGTAAGCAGGGCACAGAAGTAGAAATGGCAGGGCATAAGGTGCTTATGTTTGGTTCGAATGCCTATACCGGTCTCACGGGAGACCAGCGCATTATCGACGCAGCTAAGAAAGCGCTCGATAAGTATGGCTCAGGATGTGCGGGAAGCCGCTTCCTGAACGGAACCCTCGACTTGCATGTTCAGCTGGAGAAAGAATTGGCTGAATATATTGGCAAAGACGAAACACTCTGTTTCTCTACTGGTTTCTTCGTCAACTCAGGCGTGCTTGCCGTTGTTGTAGGACGTGGTGACTATATTATCTGTGACGACCGCGACCATGCCAGCATCGTAGACGGACGCCGACTCTCTTTTGCTCGTCAGCTCCACTATAAGCACAACGACATGGAGGATCTGGAGAACATCCTCAAGGGTCTGCCGCACGAGGCAGTGAAGCTCATCGTTGTGGACGGCGTGTTCTCTATGGAGGGCGACCTCGCTAATCTTCCCAAGATCGTAGAGCTGAAGCATAAGTATAACTGCTCCATCATGGTGGACGAGGCTCACGGTCTCGGCGTATTCGGTAAAGAAGGACGCGGTGTTTGCGACCATTTCGGACTCACTGACGAGGTGGATCTTATCATGGGTACATTCTCTAAGTCGATGGCAAGTATCGGTGGCTTCATCGCTGGCGACAAGGATACCATCAACTATCTCCGTCATACAGTACGTACTTACATCTTCAGTGCCTCTAACACTCCTGCCGCTACAGCTGCTGCTCTTGAGGCTCTGCATATCATTAAGAAGGAACCGGAGCGCATCGAGAAGTTGTGGAAGGTTACCAACTATGCTCTCAAGCGTTTCCGCGAGGAAGGCTTCGAGATTGGTGAGACTGAGAGTCCAATCATCCCTCTCTATGTGCATGACGTGGACAAGACATTCCAGGTTACGAAGCTCGCTTTCGACAACGGCGTGTTCATCAACCCTGTTATCCCGCCAGCTTGCGCACCGCAGGATACGCTCGTACGCTTCGCACTTATGGCTACTCATACAGAGGAGCAGGTAGAGAGAGGCGTGCAGATTCTGAAGAAGGTGTTCCAGGATCTTGGAATAATTAAATAAATTAAAAAAATATTTGAGCGTTTACTTGCACGTGTCAGAAGTTATTACTACCTTTGCACTCGCAAATGAGAAATGAGCCTTTTTTCAAAGGTTCTGACATATGCAAGTTAACGTCAAACGGGGTGTAGCGCAGTCCGGTAGCGCGCCTGGTTTGGGACCAGGTGGTCGCAGGTTCGAATCCTGTCGCCCCGACAGAGTGGAGATTCTCAATAATGAGAGTCTCCATTTTTTTTTATGTTTTATTTTCCAGTATTATCATATTTTATATTATATATAATGTATAAGATATAATAAGTGTTATATTCTTGATTTGTTTTTGTCGTATCATACTTCGTTTAGTTTATTAGTTGTATATTTGCAAATAGAGACGACCGGAATAGGATGGTCGTTATAAGTTTCATTTAAAACAATACTATTATGAAAAAGTATGTATGTGATGTGTGCGGATGGGTTTATGATCCCGCCGTAGGAGACCCAGATAATGGTGTGGCACCTGGAACAGCATTCGAAGATATACCCGATGATTGGGTTTGTCCTCTTTGTGGAGTAGGAAAAGATGAGTTTAGTCCGGTTGACTAATAAGTGAGAATAGTGAACGGTGATGTTTGTAGAAATGTACACATCACCGCTCATTTTTGTCTAATTTGTTGCTGTTTTTATAGTGGTTATGTAAATAACTGTTAAAACTGAAGGTACTTATTAAAATTTTATCGTAAAACCTTTGGTGATTCAATAAAAAGCTATACCTTTGCATTCGCTTTTCAAAACAAGCTGGTTCACAAAAGCAAGATGAGAAAAGCGAATAAAGAAAGAGTTCTTTGAAAAGATTTACATAAGACAGATAAA
>ERZ1026901.1492-NODE-1492-length-13198-cov-2.700982_pt1 | contig 13198 bp, 10 predicted proteins | sample MGYA00380179_ERZ1026901 | MGnify/ENA primary metagenome ERZ1026901 (study PRJEB33269, sample SAMEA4719815) | human gut metagenome | biome: human-associated habitat; feature: organic feature; material: feces | place: Cameroon | collected 2013-10 ... | reverse complement strand
TCTCAGACGGAGACCCCCGACACCGCCCCGGAGCCTGCCGAGGAGCCGGAGGAACCCCAGCAGGAGCCATACGTCATCTCCTCCCCCACCGTTGACCGGGGCACCGTGGACGGCGTGACCTATGTACCGTGGGACGGCGTGGTGGAGCATCTGTTTTTCCACCCCATCGTGGCCTACCCGGAGCTGGCCTTTGACGGCGACAGTCAGGCCGATGGCATCGATGACTGGATGGTCACAGTGGACGAATATGACAAAATTCTCCAAAGCGTATATGACCGGGGCTATGTGCTGGTGGACATCAATGACGTATGGAGCGAAAGCACCGACGCCAACGGCCAGCCGGTGATGGTCCGGAACACCCTCTACATCCCGGAGGGCAAAAAGCCCCTGATCTTCTCCTATGACGATGTGAACTACTATGACTATATGCTCAAGGACGGCTTTACCTACAAGCTGATCTTAGGAGAGGACGGTCTCATCTGGAGCTACGGTCTGGATCCTCAGGGCAACGAGGTCATCTCTCAGGATCTGGACGCCGTGACTATTCTGGACAAGTTTGTCCGGGAGCACCCCGACTTTTCCCCCTTCGGTGCCAAGGGCAGTCTCAGTCTCACGGGCTATCAGGGGATCTTAGGCTACCGCACCAATACGGACACCAAGGTCTGGAATGACGAATTGGAAGCCAACCGTCTGAAGGAATGTGAGGCAGTGAAGCCCATCATCGCGGAACTGAAGCGCACCGGCTGGACCTTCGGCAGTCACACCTGGGGCCACATCAATCTCTCGTCCTCCTCTTTGGAGCGGGTGAAGGCGGACACCAAGCGCTGGATGGATGAGGTGGGCAGTCTGATCGGCCCCACCCCCATTCTCTATTATCCCCACGGTGCCCGGCCCGATGGCGATGATGTCCAGAGCACCGGCCCCATTTTCAAGTATTTGCAGGAGCAGGGCTTCCGGGTGTTCGCCTCCGTGGGTATCAGCTCCTATTCCAAAATCAAAACCGACATCTGCGCGGTGATCTGCGACCGGCTCCACCCGGACGGCACCACCCTCCGGGGCAGCGACAAGGTCATCGGCTGGTACAGCCAGTTCTACGACGCCAGAGACATCATCGACCTGGACGTGCGCCCCAACCGGGGTGTGAAGTGGACGCCGAAATCCGCGTCCTGACCGCGAAAAGGAGGCTTTATCCATGAGTCTTGACGAATTGAAGGCCGCAGCCGTGGCCATGCTGGACCGGGCCTATTGCCCCTACTCCCATTTCCCCGTGGGCGCCGCCGTGGAATGTGCCGACGGCACGGTTTTCACCGGCTGCAATATTGAAAACGCCGTTTACCCCGTAGGCACCTGCGCCGAGCGCACCGCCATGGGGAAGGCCATCAGCGAAGGCCACCGGGACTTCGTCCGCATCGTCATCGCCGGACGCAGCGAAGATTACTGCTACCCCTGCGGCATGTGCCGCCAGTTTATGAAAGAATTCGCTCCGGAGATGCAGGTCATCTGTCTCAACGGCAAGGGAGAAGCCAAAGAGCTGACCCTCCGGGAACTGCTGCCCTATGGCTTTGACAATTCCTTCCTGCCCAGGAAAAACTGACCTGGCCCATTCAAAAGGCGCACCGCCGCTGCGGTGCGCCTTTTTTTGCGTTCTTTCACGCATGCTATCCACAGAGGTATCATACCTGTAAGGCGGTACATCCGCCCTGCCCTGCCATTACAAATAACCTGCCGCTCCGGCAGCGGATAAAAGGGAACGCTGTGCGATGCACAGCGTTCCCTTTACCCATATAGATATAGTTTTCCGGCTCGGTCCGTTCAGTTCTGATTGCCAAAGTAGTAGTTGAAAATATCCCAGGGGTTGGTGTAGTAGCCATTGCTGCCGTTGTTATAATTGTTGTTATTCTGGTTCTGCTGGGACTGGCTGCTGTCATCGCTCTTGGTCGCCTGATCAGCAGGCACAGCGCCCCAGGTCACGGAGACCTCCTGCTGCTTACCGTCACGGTAAATGGTGAAGGTGGATTCGTCACCTGTGGAATACTTCTTCTTCAGGGCCACCAGCTCCTGATAGGAGCCCACATCCGTACCGTCGATCTTCATGATAACATCGCCCATCTTGAGACCCGCCTTGTCAGCGGCGCTGCCATCCTCCACGGAGTAGATGAACACGCCCTTGGTCACATCATAGCGATACTGGGCGGCCATCTGCTCATTCATGGTGCCAGGGGTGATGCCAAGATATGCCTTGTTGCTGACATAGCCGTTGGTCATGATGTCCTGGATCATCGCCGCCACATCGTTGATGGGGATGGCGAAGCCCAGACCCTCCACGCTCTGACTGGCGTAGCTGGAATACTTGGCGGACACGATGCCCACCACCTCGCCGTACTCGTTAAACAGCGGGCCGCCGGAGTTGCCGGGGTTGATGGCGGCGGTGACCTGGATCATGTTGAAGGGGGTGCCGTCCACGTCAATAGCCCGGTTCACGGAGGAAGCGATACCCTCGCTCATGGAGAAGGTCAGCTCACCCAGCGGGTTGCCGATGGCCAGCACATGATCGCCCACGTTCAGGCTGTCACTGTTGCCGAGAGTCACGTTGGGTAGGTCGGATGCGTTGATCTTGATGACGGCAATATCGTAATCCTCGTCGCCGCCGATATACTGGGCGTCATAGCTGCCGCCATTATACAGCGTGACCTTCACGGTGTCCGCGTCGCCTACCACATGGTAGTTGGTCACGATGTAGCCGTCCGGCGTCAGGATGAAGCCGGAGCCGGCCCCGGCAGTCTGTGTGGTCTGGCCGAAGAAATTGGGGTCAGAGGTGGCTGTGATGTTGATGGACACCACGCTGTTGACGTTGGCGGCATACAGCTCCGCGTCCGTCATGGGATTCTTGCCGTCCACGGTTTTCAGCTGGATCTCCGTGGGCTTGCGGTTGGAGACGTTCACCTCCGTGGTGTCGCTGTTGGAACTGTTGCTTACCAGATAAGCGGTGCCGCCGCCTACCAGACCGCCCAGCAGAGCGCACACCAGCGCCAGAGAGGTGATCTTCAGACCCAGACGGTTCTTGCCGTTCTTGTGGGGCGTCTGCCCGCCCTGAGGCTGGGACTGATACACCGGCTGGGAGTTCTGAGTCTGCTGCTCCTGCTGCTGACGGTAGCTGCCCAGCTGCTCGTCCACGGTGGGCTGCTTGGCGTCATAGCGCTGGCCCGGCTCTGTGCCGTCCTTGCGATAGGTGTAGTGATACAGATTCTGTTCGTCATTATACATAAGTCAAACCTCCTTGAAAAGCGGGCGCTGATCTGCGTTCCGCTGGGAACTTCCTTAACTTTGATTGTAGTATAGGACCGAAAACTTAAAACTGTCTGAAAAAATTTTTAAGCAAATGTGAATCTTATACATTTTTCTTTTTCCGTCCCTGTGGTACAATACAGCTATCAAAACAGGAGGTGCCGCCATGCTGCGCATCGAAAATCTGAAACTTTCCCCCGGCGGCGGTCCTTCCGCCCTGCGCAATGCCGTTCTTCACATTTTACGGATCCCCGAAAAGGACCTGTTGGCGATGCACATTCTCCGCCGCAGCATCGATGCCCGTGAGGGCGTCCGCATGGTCTACACCGTGGAGGTTGAGGCGGCGGACGAAGCTGCCGTGCTCCGCCGCTGCCGGGACAAGCACGTTTCCAAGACAACCCCCCGGCCCGTCTATCAGCTCCCGGAGCCCGTGACCCCGCCGGAGGTACCGCCGGCGGTTGTGGGTGCGGGGCCTGCGGGCCTGTTTGCCGCGCTGGTACTGGCACGAGCAGGCGCACGGCCCATTCTGTTGGAGCGGGGGCGCCGTGTAGAGGATCGCACGACCGATGTGGAGCGCTTCTGGTCCACCGGGGAACTGGATCTCACCAGCAACGTTCAGTTCGGAGAGGGCGGCGCCGGGGCCTTTTCCGACGGCAAGCTGAACACCGGCACCAAGGATCTCCGACACCGCTTTATTTTAGAGGAGCTGGTAAAGTGCGGCGCGCCGGAAGAGATTCTCTATGACGCCAAGCCCCATGTTGGTACCGACTATCTCCACATTGCTCTGAAAAATCTACGGCGGGAACTGCTGGACTTGGGGACGGACATCCGGTTTGAGCACCAACTGACTGACGTAGACATTCAGGACGGGTCCTTGCACGGTATCACCGTCACCGGCCCGGAGGGGACCTATCCCCTGTCCTGCCGCCAGTTGGTCCTCTGCCCCGGCCACTCCGCCCGGGACACCTTTGAAATGCTCCACCGCCGGGGCGTCCCCATGGAGGCTAAGCCCTTTGCCGTGGGCGTCCGCATCGAGCAGCGGCAGTCCGATTGCGATGCTGCCCAATACAAACAGTATGCCGGACACCCCGGTCTGCCTGCCTCCACCTATAAACTGAGCTGCCATCTGCCCAATGGTCGGGGGGTGTTCTCCTTTTGCGTCTGCCCCGGCGGACAGGTGGTAGCCGCCGCGTCGGAGGAGCACCGGGTGGTGACCAACGGCATGAGCGAATTTGCCCGTGACAAAGAGAACATCAACGGCGCGCTGCTGGTGAACGTCACCCCGGAGGATTTCGGTGGGAACAGCCCCTTGGCGGGTATCGCATTTCAGCGGGATTTGGAGGACGCCGCTTATCGGGCAGGACAAGGGAATTACCTTGCTCCCGCCCAGCGAGTAGAGGACTTCCTTGCCAAGCGTCCCTCCACTGGGCCGGGCTGGGTCATTCCCAGTTACCGCCCCGGCGTCACATGGACGAACCTCTGGGACTGTCTGCCGGACTTTGTGGCGGCGTCCATTGCGGAGGCGCTGCCTATCCTGGGCCGGAAGCTGAAGGGCTATGACCAGAGCGACGCGGTGCTCACCGCCGTGGAGAGCCGCAGTTCCTCTCCGGTGCGTCTGCTGCGGAACGACGATCGCCAGTCCCCCATTCAGGGTCTTTACCCCTGCGGCGAGGGCGGCGGCTGGGCCGGTGGCATCCTCTCTGCCGCCGCGGACGGGATGCGCTGCGGAGAAGAGATCTGCAAGCTTCTGTAAAGTATAACTCTATAACAGGATCAGGAGGTCAGCCATGAACAATTTCACTTTTTATGCCCCGACCATGTTTGCCTTTGGCCAGGGGGAAGCCAGCCGCGTGGGTGCGCTGGTCCGTCAGTTCGGCGGCAGCAAGGTCCTTCTGGTGGCAGGTGGCGGTTCCGTAAAGAAAAACGGAGCCTACGACGCTGTTGCCGCCTCTCTGCGGGAGGCCGGACTTCCCTGGTGCGAGCTGTGGGGCGTTCAGGCCAATCCCCGCAGCGGCAAGGTGTATGAAGGCATTGATCTTGCCCGGACAGAGGGGGTAGATTTCCTGCTGGCCATCGGCGGCGGCAGCGTCATCGACACCGCCAAGGCCATCGGCATGGGCATCCCCTATGACGGCGATTTCTGGGATTTCTTCACCGGAAAAGCCAAAATTGAACACACCCTGCCGATCGGCACGGTGCTGACCATCTCCGCCGCCGGCAGCGAAGGCTCCGACAGCTGCGTCATCACGCAGGAAAACGGCAATCTGAAATGGGGCTGCCCCAAAACGGACCTCATCCGGCCCAAATTCTCCGTGTTGGACCCCACCTACACCTATTCCCTGCCGGATTATCAGCTGGCCTGCGGTGCGGTGGATATGCTGGCCCACCTGTGCGAGCGCTATTTCTCCAACACACCGGACGTAGCCCTCACCGACCGGCTGTGCGAGGCCGTGATGAAAACCATTGTGGACGCTGTCCCCAAGGCGCTGGCGGATCACAGTGACTACACCTCCCATGCGGACCTCATGTGGGCAGGGATGCTGGCCCACAACAATTCCGGCGGCGTTGGCCGTGACCAGGACTGGGCCAGCCACCAGATCGAGCACGAGCTGTCCGCCTTCTATGACTGCGCCCACGGCGCGGGGCTGGCGGTGGTGATGCCCGCTTGGATGGAATATGTCTGCGGCCATGATGTCATGCGTTTTGCCCGGTTCGCCGTCAACGTATTCGGTTGTGAAATGGATTTCGCCCATCCGGAATGCACGGCTCAGGCCGGTATCCGCCGTCTGCGGGACTTCTTCCGCACTCTGGGTATGCCCGCCACGCTGGAGGAAGTAGGCGGCAGGGCGGAGGACATTCCAGCCATGGTAGCCCATCGGTGCGAAAAGCCCAACGGCTTCCCCTTCGGCGGCTTTGTCAAAGTTCAGGAGGCGGATATGGAAGCGATCCTCCGCCGTTGTGCCAACTGACCACACCGCCGTAAATTTCACTTGGAACAACAAAACTCCCCCAAGGACGATTCCTTGGGGGAGTTTTTCGACGGTTTATTACTTTGCGTATTCGACACACTTCGTCTCGCGGATGAGATTGACCTTGATCTGGCCGGGATATTCCATCTCTTCCTCGATCTTCTTGGCCAGGTCGCGGGCCAGGATCACCATCTGATCCTCGTTGACCTGTTCGGGCTTCACCATGACACGGACCTCACGGCCGGCCTGAATAGCGTAAGCCTTCTCAACGCCCTGGAAGGAGGTGGCGATGCTCTCAAGCTGCTCCAGTCGCTTGATGTAGTTCTCCAGATTTTCGCGCCGGGCGCCGGGACGGGCCGCGGAAATAGCGTCCGCCGCCTGCACCAGACAAGCCACGATGGTCCGGGGCTCCACATCGTTGTGGTGGGCTTCGATGGCGTGGATGATCTCTTCCTTCTCCTTGTACTTCCGGGCGAATTCCACGCCCAGCTGCACATGGGTGCCCTCCATCTCGTGATCGATGGACTTGCCCAGATCGTGAAGCAGACCGGCTCGTTTGGCAGTCTGCACATCGGCGCCCAGTTCGGCGGCCATCATGCCGGCAATGTGGGACACCTCGATGGAGTGCTGCAAAACATTCTGGCCGTAGCTGGTACGATAATGGAGGCGACCCAGCATCTTCACCAGTTCGGGATGGAGGTTGCGGATGCCGCACTCGAACATGGCGCGCTCGCCCTCGGCCTTGATGGTGGCCTCCACCTCGCGGCGGGCCTTCTCCACCATTTCCTCAATGTGGGTGGGATGGATACGGCCGTCAGCGATCAGCTTTTCCAGTGCCAGCCGGGCGATCTCCCGGCGGACCGGCTCAAAGCAGGAGACCGTGATAGCCTCCGGTGTATCGTCGATGATGAGATCCACACCGGTCAGCGTCTCGATGGTGCGGATATTGCGGCCCTCACGGCCGATGATGCGGCCCTTCATCTCGTCATTGGGCAGGGGAACCACACTGACGGTCAGCTCGGCCACGGAGTCCGCCGCGCAGCGCTGGATGGCCTGGGCCACCACTTCGCGGGCGCGGGTCTCACATTCCTCTTTCATCCGGGACTCCACCTCTTTAATCTTGAGGGCAGTCTCGTGGGTCACTTCGCTCTCCACCTGCTGAATGAGGTATTCCTTGGCCTCGTCAGCGGTGAAGCCGGAGATCTTTTCCAGCATAGCCGTCTGGCTCTGCTTGATGGTGCGGATCTCCTCCTGTTCCTTCTCCATGGCCGCGTGCTTCTGGGCCAGAGATTCTTCCTTCTTCTCAATGGTCTCCAGCTTGCGGTCCAGGTTTTCTTCCTTCTGCTGCAAACGGTTTTCCTGCCGCTGCAAATCGGCTCTGCGGGACTTTTCTTCCTTCTCGTAATCAGTACGGCTTTTCAGGATCTCCTCCTTGGCTTCCAGCAGCGCTTCCTTCTTTTTGCTCTCTGCGTTGCGGATTGCTTCGTTGACGATGCGCCGGCCTTCTTCTTCGGCGCTGGAGATCTCTTTTTCAGATACTTTTTTGCGATAAAGGAAGCCACCCGCAAAGCCGCCGGCTAAGGCAACAACGCCTATGATCACGGTCAGCATAAACTGTGACTCCTTCCTTTGACTTTGGCGAAAAATGCCATAAAATTCACCGTCCGTCCCACCAGTCAGCGGGCCGGTACGGTTCAGAACACAAACAGGCGGACACCCCTTTTGCCGCCTATAATGATCCCTATATAGTTTAATCAGAAGGCGTAGTTATGTCAAGTCATTTGCTGCAAATTTTGACCGGATCAGCTTTTCCCCCGCAGCCGGTCCGACTTTCTCCCTATACGTCGATATAGGCTGCGGCGGCGTATCCCACCTGATCTCCGTATTGCACCACATACCATCCATTCCACTCGCCGTAAACCGTTACCTCCGCGCCGTTGGGCAGGTTGGCGATCACCGTGCCGGAGGAGGATGGCGTGCTGCGGAGATTCAGCGTACCGTAACTCAGGCGGACCGTCCCCCGTTTCGGGTCCATAGGCTGAATGAAAGGCAGGCCGAAATACTCCGTCAATGCCTTGACAAGCTGCCGGGCCACATCCTCCACATGGCTCTCCAGCCAGAGGGCATCGGAATAGTTGTCATGGTAGCCGATCTCCACCAGTACAGCCGGAAACCGGGACCGGGACACCTCTCCCAGTGCGGTGGTAGGGCGAGTGGTGACCTTGTCGGGCAGCGGGTAGATCTCCCGCAGATTTTTGGCGATCAGCTCCGCTCCCCGCTGCCCACCGGGCGGAGGTCTGGGCGGAGCCGTTTCCGATGGCGTTGGAGTGCAGTGCCAGATAGAAGTCATAATAGCCGCTGTTGGCCTCCCGGATGGCGGCCCCCGCCGAGGTGTCCGGGTCATTGCGGCGGTAGCGGATGCCGTTGGACCGCAGATACGGCTCCATAGCGTCCACGATCCGGTTCATCCAGTATTCCTCGCTGCCGCTGCCGGTAACATAGGGGTTCCAGTCCTGGGTGGACGGACTTAAAAACACAATGGGCATCAGAGTTCCCTCCCATACAGATAATGAATGTACAGAGTTTTTTGTTATGGTGAAATTCTGTCTGTTTCATAGTATGGTGTTTTTCCCGGAATTGTGCTATACTGGCCCGGAAATCAAGCCTAAAAGGAGCACTGCTTATGAAAATAGAGCGTGGCTATCCCATTTATACCGTCACTCCCAAGGCGGAAAACGCCATCGTCAAGGGGCATCCCTGGGTGTATGACGCGGAGATCTTGAATGCGGAAGGTGAAACGGCCAACGGCGGACTGGTGGATGTCATCAGCAAGAAGGGTCGCTATCTGGGCACCGGCTTTTTGTCCCAGCAGTCCAAGATCCGTGTGCGGCTCATCTCCCGAAATGCCAACGACCGCTTTGACGAAGCTTTCTGGCGGCGGAAGCTGCAATGGGCGTGGGACTACCGGAAGTCCGTCATGGACCCGGCGGATCTGGACGCCTGCCGGGTGATCTTTGGAGAAGCGGACGCCTTCCCCGGTCTGACGGTGGATAAGTTCCATGATCTCCTCAGCGTGCAGGTACTGTCCGTTGGCATGGAGAATTTGCAGGACCTCCTGCTCCCTGCTCTGGTGGATATTCTCCGGCAGGATGGCCAGCCCATCCGGGGCGTATTTCTGCGGAACGACGTGGCTCTCCGGGCAAAGGAGGGCCTGTCTCAGGGCAAGGGCTGGTATCCTCTCCCCGGCGAAGCGGTACCGGACAGCCCTGTGGTGGAGATCGTGGAAAATGGCGTCAAATATCTGGTGGACGTAGAAAATGGCCAGAAAACCGGCTTTTTCTTGGATCAGAAGTACAACCGGCGGGCAGTGGGCCGTTTGGCGGCGGGGAAAACCGTTCTGGACTGCTTCACCCACACCGGCTCCTTCGCCCTGAACGCCGCCCTGGGTGGTGCGGCCCATGTGACGGCAGTAGATGTATCGGAATCCGCCGTGGAAATGGCCCGGGCCAATGCAGAGCGCAACCATGTAACTGATCGGATGGACTTTGTGGCAGCCAATGTCTTTGATCTGCTGCCCCAGTTGGAAAAGGAACCGATGAAGTACGACTTCATCATTCTGGATCCCCCGGCCTTTACAAAAAGCCGGAAAACCCTGGCCAATGCCATCACCGGCTACAAGGAGATCAACTACCGGGCTATGAAGCTGCTGCCCCGGGGCGGGTATCTGGCCACCTGCTCCTGCTCCCACTTCGCCACAGCGGAGAAGTTCGAGGCCATGCTCCGCTCCGCCGCCCACGATGCCGGGGTACAGCTGCGGCAGATCGAAGCTCGTCAGCAATGTAGCGACCATCCCATCCTCTGGGGCGTGGATGAAACGGATTATCTGAAGTTTTATCTATTCCAGGTCGTATAAATACAGTTGTGCTATACAGAATGGACTCGGATGCTGCCGCATCCGGGTCTTTTTTGCTAAATCATTCTGCACAACGTTAAACCCCGCCCCAGCACAGAAATGTGCCGAGGCGGGGTTATTGGGCGGAGATTTGTAAGTCCCACTCGCCAAAAGTCACTGAATGATCACGTAGCACCTATCCACCTTTTCTGGGGAACAGGCTCTTGATTTAGATGATTGGGCTTGCCGGCCTCAGTTCCTGACCTCCACGATGCGGACCACGCCATCATAAATGTAGAGATCCATGGTGCCGCCGTAGTCCCTGGCTGCGTCCAAGCTATCAAACCAGGTGCCGGCATCAGCGTTGTAGCACTGAACATTGGAGGGGACCTCGTAGGTGCGGTTGCCACTGTTCACCGCCGTCTTGCCGATCCAGGCGCTGGCGGAAACATTCCTCAGCTTGCTCATGATGCCGAAGCTGGTGAATATGGTGCCAGCCTTGTTCAGCTTCACCGCCACAAATTCACCGGTCCTGACATTGTTGGCACTGTTAATGGGACCATAAGTCTTACCGGAGGTCTCAATGAAAATGGTTTGAGTATCTGCGGTCTCGGTTCTTCCATTGACACCCTCCTGGTGGTGTGCGTTGGGGCCGCAATTATTCGCCCACTCCCAAACGCGATCTTCGCCGGTCCCTGTCCAGTTGCCGTTGACGCCGGGACGCTTCGTTTCGTTTTCACCCGCATTGGAGTTCCAGACCCAATGCTTTTCGCTGGTGATCTTCACCACCACCCGGCCATAGATCTCATCACCATCAAGTCCACTGTTCATCACTACCAAATCAACCTCACCGGCCCAATTGAGATGGGCATAGGCGATGTGGCCAGAGCTGATGATCTCCCGGTTCAGCTGGCCCAGCGCCACCTGCTTGCCGCCGTCAACGATCACCACGTTCTCTGTCAGAGCGCGGCTGCCCAGCTTCTTGTGGCGGGTATTCAGGTCGCCGGAAACGCCGCCGGAGAGAACGGAGAGATTCACGCCCTTGTTGGTGGAGGATACGCTGACAGCCTTGCCCTCATAGCCGCTGGCGCTGCCCACATCCAACAGTGCGCCGCCGCACAGCAGCATTACCTTTCCGCCTATCACAACGGCTGGGCCGGGCGTTGCCCTCCGCTGCCATAGCGCCGGCCACCTGGCCGTCCGCCGTCAGCAGAATGGTCATCTGCTGGCCGGGCTTGAACTTAGACAGAGCATCCGTAGCCGTGGAGAGAACATTGAGCTTCGTCCCGCCCAGCACCGTAATGGAAGTGGGCTTCCCGGCGCTGGGACTGCAATCCTCATAGTACACGGAGATCCGGGTGTCGCTGACGATGATGGAATTGGTGGCGGGAGAGTACGTGGCCACATCATACCGCCGCAGATCGGAGGCAGAGGAAACAGCGGTGCCGTTTTTGTAGATCTTATAGTCGGTGGTGCCGGCCAGCGCCGCCAGTCCAGCGGCGGAACCATCCGACTCGATGATGACCGCCGCGTTGGACACACCACCGCTGCCAGTCACAGGCAGGAAGGTCAGGGCCTCGCCGGTGCCGTTGAGGACCACCTTGCCCCTGGAGCCGATGAGACTGGTAGAGGCAACGGGATGCGCCATGGTATACGTCTTACCGCCAGCAGTCATCGTGCCCTTGCCGCCGTCCACGGCGGTGAGATAGACCTCCTCGCCCACTTTGTAGCTGAACAGACCCGCCTCACCCTTGGGCTTGGCCTCAAAGAGGTTCAGGAACAGCTTGGCCGCCTGTGCGCGGGTCAGGCCCGCATAGGCGGAGGTAATACCGGTGGACTTCAAAAGGCCGTTGGTCTGGGCCTCCGCCATGTAGCTCTGGGGCCACACGCCGCCCATATCCTCATCCTTGTAGCCAAGGCCCCGCATAAGGATCGTCACCGCCTGTCCAGCGGTCACGGTCTGGCCGGGCTTGAATTTACCGTCGGCAAAGCCGGAAATGATCCCCTTCTTCGCCGCCATATTGATGTAGGCGGACGCCCAATGAGAGGGCTTCACGTCCGGGAAGATGGTGACGGTGGAATACCGTCCCAACTCCTCGCTGCCGTCCATGGCGTAGACCGCCATCTTGCAGAACTGCGCCCGGTTCAGAATGGTGTCAGGGCGGAAGGTACCGTCGCCGTAGCCATCCAGTACGCCCATGAGCCGCAGAGTTTCCACGGCAGTGGCGGTATAGCTGTCGCTGACGTCGGAAAATTTGGTGACAGCCGCCGCTCCGGCAGGCACCGTCAGCAGGGACCCCAGCATACTGATCGCCAGCAGCCAGGTCAGAATTCGTTTTTTCATAAGTCTCTCTCCTTTAATCCGCCCGCAAAGCTTCCACAGGCTGGAGTTTCGATGCTTTTGCCGCAGGGTAGCTGCCGAACAGCACGCCAAGAGCCACCGACAGGCCGAAGGCCGCCAGCGTCACCCAGGTTGCGGGGAAAATAGTCATCTGGAACAGGAACTTGCCCAGGACCAGGCTGCCAATCGTGCCGAAGATAATGCCTACAATGCCGCCCATGCCGCAGAGCATACCGGATTCGATGAGGAACTGGGCCACGATGCTGCTCCGCTGGGCGCCAAGGCTCCGGCGAATACCGATCTCGCGGGTCCGCTCCGTCACCGTCACCAGCATGATGTTCATGATACCGATGCCGCCCACCAACAGGGAGATGGCGGCGATGCCGCCCAGCACCAGAGAGATCATGGTCAACTGCTGGTTCTGCATATCCTGCCACCGGTTTTCGGGATAGACGTTGTAGCCGCCGGTGTTGGCGTCCACGATTCCTTTCAGATAACCGCCGATCTCGGTGATGGCGGTTTTCATGCTGGCATCATCCTTGGCCTTCACCAAAAACTCCGTGGAAGAAGAACCTCCCAGCAGACGGGTAGCGGTGTAGGGGTAGACGATCATATTATCCGTCTGGTAGGCGGAGGGGGAGTCCGGCTCCACCCGGGCGGCGTAGACGCCCACCACTTCAAAGTTGTTGCCGTTGACCTTCATGATCTGCC
>ERZ1026901.1487-NODE-1487-length-13269-cov-6.507795_pt1 | contig 13269 bp, 9 predicted proteins | sample MGYA00380179_ERZ1026901 | MGnify/ENA primary metagenome ERZ1026901 (study PRJEB33269, sample SAMEA4719815) | human gut metagenome | biome: human-associated habitat; feature: organic feature; material: feces | place: Cameroon | collected 2013-10 ... | reverse complement strand
TACTTTAATAATAGCATTAAAAAGAGCATATGATTTAAATTTAGATGAGAATAATACTACAGAGTGTTATATGGCATGTGAATATCCAATAGCATTTTTAAAAGGGAACAGGACACTTGCAGATTTTGGAATCAGAAATGGTTCATCAATTATATTCAGGAGATAATGAAAATGGATAATTTTGGATGGTCAATAGCTTTAGTTCCGGGAACACCTCTTATTATAGGAGATACGCCGGATGCTCATATACAGCTGCAGGGGGCTTATGGAAGGGCAGCAAGAATAGCATTGCAGATGGATAAAAGCATGATGTATTCGATACTATCAAAGTATAGTGGTGATTACGATACATGTGTTAATGATAAAATAATACAGAAATCCGCTAAGATAAATAATCATGACTTTATATCGATAGGTGATTTTATGGCATATTACAATAGAGGAAAGATTTATTTTGATTATGGAGTTATCAAAACTAATGGTGTAGATGTCAGACCGGAAAGTATGAGTATACAGACAACATACCCTGTTTTTATTCGTAATACCAGGATACAGGTGAAAATGGATGAGACTCCGATAGATATACTTGAACCCGGAACTGTACCTAAAAAGCCAGAATTAAATTTGATTACAACATTGTTTCCACCAGTATTTATGATGGCAATGATGATGCTGCTTAAAGGTACAATGAGCGGATCAAGTAGTTCATTTATGATGTTTAGTGTATGTTCAATGGGAGTGGGTGTACTTACATCAATATTTGGTATTGTAAACAGAGAAAAGCAGTATAAGAAGACTTGTATTGAACGACAAGATACTTATAAATTATATATCGAAAAGAAACGTAAAGAAATTGAGAATATTCGAAGAGAGGAGCTGGATTGCCTAAATGATCAGTATTACAGTACAGTACAGGATATAAGTCATATAGAAAATTTTGATACAACTTTGTTTGACCGTATTCCAACAGATCATGATTTTCTGGAAGTGTACTTAGGACGTGGAAATGTAGAGTCATTACGTCAGATTAATTATAAGAAACAGGAGAAGCTGGAGGTTGGAGATGAATTGAGTAGTATTCCAAATCATGTTGCCGATGAATACAGAGATATAGAAAAAGCCCCTCTTACATTGAGTCTCAGGGATGCTAATGCTGTTGGAATAGTGGGTAATGAAGAATCACTTTATTGCATGATGAAAAATATAATAGTGGATATAATAAGTAGGCAATATTATGGAGATATTAATCTTTATGCATTGATAGATAAGGATGAAAAAAAATACAAATGGTTAAAAAACCTAAAATCAATACAGGGAACCAGAGGATGTCGAAATATAGTTTGTGATCAGGAAAGCAGAAACAGGGTGTTCGATAATCTCTATAAAGAGCTGACATTGAGACAGGATGAAAATACAAGTGGAAGATTTAATATTGTCGTTGTTATGGAAGACTATGGAATAAAAAGTCATCCAATTTCTAAGTTTATAGAGCATGCTTCAGAACTTGATACAGTATTTTTGTTTTTTGAGTCAAAGCTTTCACTGTTGCCACTTTACTGTAGTCATATCATAGATATATTTGATTATGAGAGTGCCATGGTATATGATTCGCAGAATAAGATGCATAAGAAATACTTTGAGTATGAGAGTATAGATGATGAAAGTATGGAAAATATAGTCCGCATTCTGGCACCGGTAGAGTGTGAAGAAATCAGTCTTGCAGGAGCATTGAGAAAAAATATTTCATTGTTTGAACTTCTTGGAGTTAATTCAGTGGAAGGATTGAATCTTGATAGCAGATGGGAAAATTCAAAGATATATGAGACGATGGCTGTGCCACTTGGTGTAAATGTTAAGGATGAAATAGTGTATCTGAATCTTCATGAAAAATTTCATGGACCGCACGGACTTGTGGCAGGAACAACGGGTTCTGGAAAAAGCGAGATTTTGCAGACATTTATACTTGGAGCAGCTACATTGTTTCATCCATATGAGATTGGATTTTTGATAATTGATTTCAAAGGAGGAGGAATGGTAAATCAGTTCAAGGATTTACCACATCTGATTGGAGCTATAACTAATATAGATGGAAATGAAGTACAGAGATCGTTAAAATCTATCAAAGCAGAGCTTATGAAGCGGCAAAATTATTTTGCGGAGGCCGGTGTAAATCACATAGATAAATATATTCAGTTATATAAAGAGCATAAGGTATCTGAGCCATTGCCACATCTTGTGATAATAGTTGATGAATTTGCAGAACTTAAAGCAGAACAGCCTGAATTTATGAAGGAGCTTATTAGTACAGCACGAATAGGTCGAAGTCTTGGGGTTCATCTTATACTGGCCACTCAAAAACCAAGTGGAGTTGTAGATGGACAAATATGGTCAAATTCAAAGTTTAAGCTGTGTTTGAAGGTGCAATCAAAAGAGGATAGTAATGAAGTATTAAAAACACCATTGGCGGCTGAAATAAAGGAACCAGGACGTGCTTATCTCCAAGTTGGAAATAATGAAATATTCGAGTTACTACAGTCAGCATACAGTGGGGCAGCGGCTGTATCAGAAGGGGAAGAAGAAGATAAGGAGTTTTCAATTTATGAGTTGGATTTTTCTGGCAAAAGGAGTCTTGTTTATCAGAATAAGAAGAAAAAACAGAAAAGCAAAACACAGTTGGAAGCAGTTGTGGATTATATAAAAGATTTTTGTGAGCAGACAGGTATAGAGAGGCTGCCAAGTATATGTATGCCACCGCTTCCGGAAACAATTGCTTATGAACAGTCAGAGAAAAAGTCAGGAAGTGAAATATGGGTAAACATAGGTATAGTTGATGAACCGGAGCGTCAGCTTCAGAAAAAACTGGAATTAAATCTTTCAACGCAGAACTATATGATTATAGGTTCAGCACAGAGTGGAAAGACTAATTTGTTACAGACAATCATAAGAGGAGTAGCTGAAAATTATACTCCTCAGGAGGTTAATTTATATATCATAGATTTTGGTTCCATGATATTGAGAAACTATGCAAATTTAAATCATTGTGGAGGAGTGGTATGTTCTGATGATGATGAAAAGCTGAAGAATCTGTTTAAATTATTGAATAAAGAGATTAATTTAAGAAAGGAAAAACTTGCAGAGATAGGTGTAAGCTCATTTTTGGCATATAAGGAAGCCGGAAAAACAGACCTTCCACAGATAATTGTCCTGATAGATAATATGACAGCTTTAAAGGAGATGTATTTACAGGATATAGATTATTTATTGCCTTTATTCAGGGATGGAATTGCTGTTGGAATGACATTTGTAGTAGCTAATTTACAGACATCCGGAATTGGACAGAGGTATCTAAGCAATTTTGAAGGAAGAATAACATTGTTTTGTAATGACTCTTCAGAATACAGTATGATGTTAAACGGAGTACGTTTGTCTATTCCTAATACACCGGGACGATGCATGGTGCAGTTGGATAAAGAAGTATTGGAGGCACAATTGTTTATATCATTTGAGGGAGAAAAAGAATATGAACGTGTACAGAAGATAAAGAGTTTTGTCGATGAGCAAAACGATAAATATATAAATCAAAAAGCAAAAGTTATTCCAGAAATTCCAAAAGAACTGACATTGACATATATTCAGTCACAATTTACGGAAAGTATAAGTGATGACAAAGTGATAATAGGTCTGGATTATACAAGTATATTACCGGTGGCAGTTGAATTAAAGAGCGGAGATGTGCTCTCCCTGACAGGAAAGAATCAGACAGACAGGGAGACTTTTGCAAAATATTTCATGGATACAATTGTTCAAAAGGCATCCGGCAATACGGAGCTATATGTATTGGATGATGCGACAAAGAAAATGGGAGAATGTGAATTTAATCCTAACACCGCAATGTATCTGACCTCATATCATGATGTACCACCTATGATTGAGGAAATAAATCAGAGAATTGAGCAACGATATGAGATGTATTCGGCAGGAATGTTTGACGAGTTAGAGATGGAACCATGGATTATTCTTGTGATAGATAGTGCAGATATCATGTTGAATATGAGTGGAGATAATAAAATAATGAAATATATGAAGGAATGGCTCGGTAAATATAAGAACATGAAAATATTCGTATTTATGCCAGATATAGAAAATAATTCTATCAGCTTTAATTCTCCTGAGATGCTTAAGATAGTGAAAGATAACAGGCATTACATGGTATTTGATGATGTATGTAATATTAAGATATGTGACATCTCAGTTAGTGCAAGTAAAAAATATTCAAAACCTATAGAGACAGGGGATGCTTATTATATAAAGGACAATGAATTGGTAAAGATTAAAGTTGTCAGACAATCATGATGGAATACTGCTTAGCAGTTTTACCATAAATAAATTTAAAGGAGGCCAATGAAAATGGCAATTAACAAAGTCGATTATGACGTATTAACAACAGGAGTATCAGTATACTCAAATCAGGCGGGAGCAATTGATGATGTCATCAAAACCCTCGTAAATATGAATGGACAGTTACAGGATGGATGGACAAACCAGACAGCCGATGCATTCATCGAGAGATTCGAAAGTGAATACAAGCCTGCCCTTTATAAGGTAGAAGAAGCTGTACAGAGTATTTCTGATTTCATCAACAGCTACATGCAGAACAGACAGGACGATGATGCAAGAGGAGCCGCAGCAGTAAGAGGCTAATCAGAGTCATTTTTTGAAGGTAAATGCGGCATTTGCCGCATTTACCTTCAATATCCTATATGAGAATGAATGATAAGGAGAATAATGCAATGGTACGAGACTTTTCAGGCGAGGCAAAACAGGAACTCCTGCAATATGTGGATAGTATAATATCAAAACAAAGATGGGAAGAAATAGCAAATACAATAGTATTTTATAATGTCAGTATTCCCGCTATAGTTAGCCGGTTGGGAATTAAGGGATGTATAGATAGTGTTGGAAATTATTATAGTAATTTGATCAATAAAAACAAGGCAACAAAACGGCAGATAGAAGAAATATTTGCAAATGTACAAAGCGTAGACACAAAATATATGGGAAAACTCTCACAGTATATAAATACAGGAAACCTGTGGGTTAAATATATAGATGATCTTTCGGGGTTAATTGATCCGAATGGCGGAAATCTTGATATTAAAAAATATAAAGCAATTTTGGATGCGGATAAAGAGAAATTGAATGCAGCAAATATGAGTGTGGTTAAAACACTTGTAAGTGATGGAAAAGTGGATGAAGCAACTGATTATGTGGATGTAGTTGATAATCTTGATTTGACATATGATGAATTTATGGCGTTAAGCGATGAGGAGAAGATGGCATATTTAAGTGGAACTTCTAATTGGCTGACTACATTATATCCTAATGTTGAAATGGAAGAGGGAATATATGAGATAACGGTACCGCTCGGTGTGGATATGTCTGCTACTTATAATGTAACTGTGTCAGGTTCAGCAGAGACAGATAGCAGTGAAACGATAAATGTAACGATTGATCAGCAGCAGATAGTGCTTGCTAATGCACAGAAATTTGAGATTGAAAATTTATCAGCGGAAATGAATAGTGATGGAGTAAGTTTTTCAAATGAATGGGATAATAAAAAGATAAAAGCAGGTATTGAAAAAGATGGAAAAATATTTTTAAATTCGGTAATAAAAAATGGAGAATCTGAAATGAAATATGGAGCTTCGTTAGATGTATCTTCAATATCAATACAATGCGAAGTTACAACACAATTAGAACAAAATTTAGCAGTAACTTCAAGTGTCAAACTTGAAAAATCAAATAATGTGGATATGAAAAATTGGTGCAGTGAGAGTAGAAGAGGAAAAAGAAAATTTAGATCAAGTATATTGGGAAATGGATCCTTTATATAGAGAATCAAGTATGAAGAAAGCAGAAATATTTATAGCAGATGGTATTTCTTTGACTCAGATACTAGAAACTTTAATGCAGTTGGCACAGTATATTTAATGAGAATGAAGGGAGTAAATTATAGTGAAAAAATATGTCAGCACAATTATTTTTATATCTATTATAGTAATATCAGTATTAATGGGAGTTAGGCAGTATAAAAATGATGAGAGCTTAAAATCTAAAGAAAATGAACCTCAAACAGAGGTATCATGGGCTACTCCATGGGGAAAGGCAACCATGAAGAAAGTAGCTGATTTGAATGAAACAGAAAGCTATGATACGACTAAAAGCTTTTATGAGGATTATGATGATACTGGACTAGAAACTTGCATATTAACTGGAATATTTGCAGATAGTGAGGAAGAGGCAATAAAGCAGGTAAGAGAAACAGGACATTGTAGATATGCTTATTTGACGGAAGATGGAAAATGTGAGATTAAGCTTACAGAAGAACAGAAATGTTGGTGGATAGATTCGGCAAAGAAATCAATACAAAGAGTATTGGATGAGGCAAACCAGTTAGATGGTTGCATATTTGAGGTTAATGATAATTTTACAGATTTAAATGTTCAGATAAGTAAAGAAAAGGTATCACCAGATTATTTTTATACTCAAGTTATACAGGTTATTTACTGCGAGGAAATAATACAGCTATTTTCAGGAGAAGATGAGTGGTCTGTACATTTTGTTGTGAAAAATATAAATACAGGTTATGAATTAGTAAATGTAAATTATCCTCAGGAAGAGTGGGAAATATCGGGTGAGACTTGGGATGAATAAGGAGAAATGATATGAAACAATACGTTATATGGAAAGGGATAGCAAGTGTAGAAATCCCAGATAGTTTTCAGGTTGCTACGATAGGTGAAAAAAGAAAAATATTTGGAAATTATCGTAAGCTGCCTGACTTTGTGTTACTGGACAGACAGCATGGAATACGGATCAGCTGTGTAGACACCGATCGTATAGAAAACCTTAAAAAAATGGATATAGAGCAGACTGCTCAATTTATGTCACATATTTATAAAAGAACAGTTCCCGGGTATAGATGTCATGGTATATACAAAAGGGCAGATGATGATGAAGTATGTGCCATATTGTATACGCATTATATTTTAAATGACACACTGTATACAATGTCATTGATATATAAAGAGCAGGACACAATTCATTTATTACAGTGTACATGCAGCAACGCAGATACAGTTGAATGGCATCCTGTATTTAAAAATATAGTGGAATCAATATGTTTTAATAAAAAGGAGAAACGACATGACAAAGGGACAATGTAGGACAGCAATATCACAAAATCAGCAGAATATTAGACAATATAACTCGCAAATTGCACAACTGAAAAATGATATAGATGAACTGAACAGGGTAAAAGGAAAGATAGTTGAATTACAGAATACATTGGCTGACTGTAAAGGAGCCAGTAAAGCTAAACTTGATTCTACAACAGGCTTAAATAATGTGAGCCATAAAATACTATCAGGCATTTATGATGGAATGGGAAATTTGCTTACGGGACATCCTTATACGAAAGTACATAATGGTCTTGAAAGTGCAATAACGACAATTACAAATGAAATAGCCAAAAAGCAGGCACAGATATCCGATTTGAATTCAAGCATAAATAATTGCAATACACAGATAAACAACATGAACAGTGAAATATCAAGAATAGAGGCAGATGAAGCACAGAAAGCTCAAAAGGCAGCAGCTGAAAAAGCAAAAACAAACACAAAGCCAAAGAAAAAAGCAAAAAGAAAAATAAGAAAGTAGAAGGAGAATATCAATATGGCAGGAACAGAACTGATAATAGATGATGATTATGTAAATGAAATGGCGGATTTTTTAAATACAAGAGCAACAAATCTGCAGGAAGGTATTGACCGATATATACAAATACTTGAGAATATCAGAAGAGATGCGATAAAACAGGGAGCAACGGCAGATGCATTGGACACATTCATTTCGTATGCAAAAAATTTATCAAATGTAGTAGAAGAACTTGGTCAGACAGCCAAGGAAACCTGTAATACTTTTATATCAGATGTTGATGAAAGTGACGAATTTTTATTTTAAAAGAAAGGGGAATAGAAAATGCAAGTAAAGACAACACAGGTTGGAGGAACAGGACAGGCAGCCACTGTTATAGACAGTGAGGCTCTCGGATTACAGATAACACAGTTGGAAAGCTTATATAATACATGGCTTGATACATCAGAAGCAGCTCCGGATGTAGGGGCATGTGGAGGAAGTACGATAATAGCAATAGAGGAGATAGGAAATATGTTTCAAAGAATGCAGGATTCATTTGTGCTGTTGCTCAACAATACTTTGTCATATATGAAGGGAAGAAAATCATCCATAGATACAAAGGAAAATAATGCGGCACAGAAGGCAGGAGGAAGGTAAGAACAAATGACAAGAGACTTCTCAGAAAAAGCAAAGCAGAAGCTTGAAGGCTATGCGGATGATGCCGCAGCTTCATCCACATGGGGAAAGATAAAGGACTGGTTTTCGGACAGGGGAATGGATTTCCAGAGCTGGACAGGAAAGCTCGGAATAGAAAACTATATAAACGACGTGGATACATACCACCAGAAGATAATAGACAAGAATAATGCCACTAAAAAGAAGATAGACACTATATTTTCAAATGTGCAGTCAGTGGATACAAAAAGCATGGCAGCCATGAACAGACAGATAACGTGCGGCAATAACATAATAAAACTCATAAATGACCTTGCAGCATCAATAAGCCCGGACGGCGGAAACCTGGACATGGCAGGAATGAAGGGGACGCTTGATGCGGATGCTGCGAGAATAAAAAATCCTGAATCAGCAAAGAGTGAAAAGACCGAGAAGGAAAAGCTCGGCGCAGGTGATACATCATGCAAGAAAAGCAGTGATCCTGTAAACTTAAGCACCGGAAACTTCATCTATGACCATGAAGACATGCAGGCAGGTGGAGAGATACCGCTTTCATTCCACAGATACTACAACTCAAAGGATACCGGCACCGGCACAATGGGCAGCTGTTTCCTGCACAATTATGAAATGGAAGTGCAAAAGCAGCCGGACCAAAAAGCGGCGGTGCGCATGCATGACGGACAGTTTTACTACTTTGCGGAAACAGACACAGGCTATGTGGCGGAAAACGCGGCGATGGGGCTTTTGGAAAGGACGGAAGACGGCTATAAGCTTACATGCCATCCGGGCATGGATGCCGTGTACTTTGATGAAAACGGAAAGGCGGCAAGACAGGAAAACACAAACAAAAGGGGAATCACATTTATCCGTGATGAAAGAGGAAGGCTGGCAAAGGCAGAAACCGATACAGGAAGCTTCCTTGAGTATGCATATAACAGTGAAGGCATGCTCATGGAAGTCACAGATCATGTGGGCAGAAAGGTAAAGCTTGAGTATGACGGAGGCATGTTAAAGACAGTCACGACACCGTCAGGAGCAGTGTACACATACAGCTACGGAGACAACGGAAGGATAACGGAGACAGTAAATGCAAGAAATGTCACGGCCGTAAGGAACAGATACGACAGCCTGTTCAGGGTGACACACCAGGAGTTCCCGGACGGCGGCACGATGGACTTTGAGTATGATGACAAAAACAGCCGCGTCACACTCACGGAAAGAAACGGAAGCCGGATAACATACGTGCATGACAGCCGGTACAGAAATACAGCCACGCTGTATGAGGACGGAACAAGGGAAAAATACCTGTACAATGACAGGAACCAGTGCATCTGCAGGACAGACAGGAACGGCCACACCGTGCGCATGTCATATGACAGCAGGGGAAACCTGACCCAGACAGTGGATGCGGGAAAGCGCCGAATAAACTTCACGTATGACATTTTCAACAACCTTACCAGTCTGAGCATCAACGGAAGGACAAGGCTAAAAAACCACTATGATTCAAAGGGAAACCTGACAGGCACGACGGATGCACTCGGAAACCGGACGACGATAAAAAATGATGTATTCGGAAGGGCAGAAAAAATCACATATGCAGACGGAAGCAGCACTGAGCTTTCATATGACCGCAGAGGCAACATCACGGCAGTAACGGATGGAAACGGCAACAGCACGTCATATGAATATGACCTTTTAAACAGGGTGATAAAAACAACGGACGCAAACAACAATGGGATACATTTCAGCTATGATGCGTCAGACAGAATCAGCACAGTAACAGACGCACTTGGAAATGTCAGGAAATACACTTACAATGCCGGGGGGAAGGTGACAGGCCTTACGGATTTCGACGGAAAGACAGTATCCTTTGACTACAATGACCTGGGAAAAATCAGCGCATACACGGACAAGGAAGGATACCGTGCAGAGATTGCATACGACAGGATGTGGAACGTAAGCAGCATAAAGTCACCGGACGGTGGAATACAGCGGTTCATATACGACAGCGACAACAGGCTTAAAGAGCATACGCTGCCTATGGGTGGAAAAATCAGGTATGCATATGATGAGGCAGGAAACCTGCTGTCCGAAACGGATGCAGCCGGAGCAGTAACAGGAATTATTTATAATGAGGCTGGAAATGTTGCTGAGATACGCTATCCGAACGGAAGCAGAACCATGTATGCTTATGAAAGAGGCGGAAGGATAAAGAGCGTGCTCTATCCGGACGGCTCAGGGGAAAGCTATGCATATGATGCAGCCGGAAACATGACTGACAGAACGACAAATGCAGGGGAGCACTGGCATTACAGCCATGATGCACTTGACAGGATAATAGCCATCACAAACCCGGCAGGAGGGGTGGCGAAGTTTACCTACGATGCATTAGGACGTGTCACGAAGGCAGAAGATGAGAATGGGAATACCACGTGTTACGAATACACCCCGAACGGAAACCTTGCAAAAGTAACGGATGCCTTAGGGAATGAGACCTTCTATCAGTATGATGCCATGGGACACCTGACACAGAGCAGCTGTACCGGAGCAAATGGGGAAGAACCACAGAATACCACCTATACCTGGGATAAGGAAGGCCATGTACTGGCAGTGACAGACCCGCTTGGAGATGTGGAGCGCTACACTTATGACCCAGCTGGAAGAATGAAAGCGAAGGTGGATAAAGATGGCTATGAAACTGCCATAAGCTATGGAGCAGACGGACAGGCAGAAGAAATCCGTTATGCAGACGGAAGAACCGTATCCTTAACGTATAATGCCATCCGCCAGTTAGAGGAAGTAAAAGACTGGCTCGGCACAACCAAGATTGCCATGGATGAGGCAGGACGGGTATCTTCTGTCACAGACCCATACGGAAAAACGGTCGGGTATGAATGGGGAAGCATGGGAGAAAGAACGGCGGTTCTCTACCCGGATGGAAGAAAAGCAGCATACGAATACAACAAAGCGATGCAGCTGACCGCCATGAAACTCATATCCAATATGGAACAAGAGAAAACAATCCGGTACTGCTACGATGAAGCCGGAAGACTGACCGGAAAGCAGTTCCCTGGAGGAAACCGCACGGACTACCACTACAACGGAGCTGGAAAAGTCGAAGAGATCTTACATACGGGAGCAGATTTTACAGAACGCTACCACTATGGTTATGATGTCATGGGAAATAAAATCACGGCAGAAAAGGAAAGACCAGGCCTGCCGGAAGACAGTGGAAGCTTTTCCTATGGTTATGATGAATTAAACCGCCTGATTCATGTATCGCAGAATGGAAAAACACTCCGCGCCTACGGATATGATGCCTTTGGAAACCGAAGCAGAAAGACCGAGTACCAGACAGCAGGGGAACTGGTGACAACCTACCGTTACAACACCAAAAACCAGCTGATGCAGGAGACCGATGCACATGAAACTAAAGACTATGCCTATGACCACAGGGGAAACCTGTTATCCGTAACAAGCGGGGAAGAGGTTTTAAAAGCATACGGGTTTGATGCAACAAACCAGATGAGCAGTTCCATGGGAAGGACAGACGGAACCATCCAAAAGGCAGTCTATCAGTATAACGGATTAGGCCACAGAATGAGACAACGTATTGCAACAGGGGATGCAGCCCCGGCTCGGACCATCCGTTATACCTTAGATCTGACCCGTCAGTACCATAACCTCCTGCAGAAGACAACTGACAGAAGAACCGATGGAAATCTGTTACACAGCAGCCAGGTTTATTTCTGGGATGGCAATGTCGCAGGAATGAAAGAAGAAGGAAGAGACCACTTCTACTTCCAGGATGACTTAGGAAGCCCGATGCGCTTAACCGATGAGACAGGAAGAAGTGAGGAGGCCTACGGATTTGACGAATTTGGTAATAACATCCGGACGGCAAAAGATATCTTTCAAGACTCCATGCAAAGCTTCGGCTTTACCGGTTATCAGATGGACAGCGCAGGAGGATTGTACTTTGCACAGGCAAGACGATATGATTCTGGAATAGGCCGCTTTGTAAGTGAAGATATTATGAGAGGGCATATAGCAGTACCATTTACAATGAACCACTATAGTTACTGCTGGAACAGACCAATGGATCTGGTGGATTTGAATGGAAAATTCCCATCATGGAGAGATTTGAAGAAATTCTGGAATAAGTATATTTATGGGGAAGATACGATTGGATCAAGTACAAATACAGTTGTTACTGGAAAAAATTGGGGTATAGGAACATATCATAGTGAGGTATATGATATAACGAAAACGAGTGATAAATATACAGGTAGCTGGATAAAAAATGTTACAACGCTAGGGAATGATGGTAACTCACAATCATACAGTTTAAATATACCAAGCGCAGATTTGGGAAAGGGGAATAAATTTGGAATCCCAACATCGTTAGGAGTTACCTTTAGTAATGGAGGAGTTAGTTTGGATGCAAATATAGGAATTGATTTAGGCCAGCTTAACGTTAATATTCCGATAAGTATTGGTTTAAACTGGGATAATTTGGTCTCCGTAGATGCATCGTTAAATGGCGGATGGGCAGATAATTCATATGGACTTGATTTGAGTGCAGGATTACATCCAGGATCTAATGTAAAATTAGGGGTTCATGAAAAACATGCTGTTGATGAAAAAACAACAATAAAAACGGAAAACGGGGTATATATGCGTATGGGATATGTATATGTTGTGGTAATAGCAGCTGCGGCAATGGGGTCAATGTTATATGGAAATGATCCAAGTAGTGCAGGGCAGACAATTATTAATTTTATTAATAATTTTGTAAATAATGGTGTGTGTCCAGCGCTTCAGTAATATGAATGATATAAAGGTAATATATAAAGGAAGAATGATAACATGATTAAGAAAAAACAGAAAATAATA
>ERZ1026901.1486-NODE-1486-length-13282-cov-8.586074_pt1 | contig 13282 bp, 8 predicted proteins | sample MGYA00380179_ERZ1026901 | MGnify/ENA primary metagenome ERZ1026901 (study PRJEB33269, sample SAMEA4719815) | human gut metagenome | biome: human-associated habitat; feature: organic feature; material: feces | place: Cameroon | collected 2013-10 ... | reverse complement strand
CGATAACCGGACCTGTGGACGCACCGGAGAATCTTCCGTCTGTGATCAGGGCGATGGAACGGCCAAGCTCCTTATCGCTGCTGATAGCCTCGGAGGTATAGAACATCTCCGGCATACCGCTTCCCTTCGGTCCCTCGTAGCGGATGAAGACTGCGTCACCTTTCTGAACTTTATGTTTCAGGACAGCATCCAGACACTCTTCCTCGCTATCGAAGGGTCTCGCCTTGAGGACTGCCTTGAACATCTCCTTCGGGCATGCGGTGTGTTTGATAACCGCACCTTCCGGAGCAAGGTTTCCGCGCAGGACCGCGATGCTGCCGTCGGTTCCGATGGCCTTGTCAGCCGGACGGATGATATCCTGTCTTGTGATGGAGATTCCGTAGCGCTCGTTGAACTTCTGGAGCCATTTCTCGCAGCGCTCATAGAATCCGTTCTCTTTTAATTCCTTTAAGTTCTCACCGAGAGTCTTTCCGGTCACGGTCATGACATCCAGGTGAAGGTGGTCTTTGATCTCCTCCATGATCGCCGGAACGCCGCCTGCATAGTAGAAGCACTCTGCCGGCCACTTTCCTGCCGGGCGGATATCAAGAAGATACTTCGCGCCGCGGTGGAGTCTGTCGAAGGTGTCACCTGTAATCTCGATTCCAAGCTCATGAGCGATCGCCGGAAGGTGGAGTAAGCAGTTTGTACTTCCGGAGATGGCCGCATGCACAAGGATCGCATTTTCGAAGCTGTCCATCGTCACGATATCACTCGGACGCATGTTGTCCATCTTCGCAAGCTTAACTACCTGTTTTCCGGCTTCTCTCGCGTAGTTTAAGAGATCCGGGCTTGTCGCAGGCATCAACGCGCTTCCCGGAAGGGCAAGACCAAGAGCCTCGGCCATGATCTGCATGGTGGACGCAGTTCCGATAAAGGAACAAGCGCCGCAGCTCGGACATGCGTTGTGTTTTGCCCAGTTTAAACGGTTCTCATCGATCTCACCGCGCTCATACTGGGCGCTGTACATGCCAAGCTGTTCCAGGGTTAACATCTCCGGACCTGCATTCATGGTTCCGCCCGGAACAACAACGGCCGGAATATTCACGCGGAATAAGCCCATGAGGTTTGCCGGCATTCCCTTATCACAGCTTGCGAGATATACCCCTGCATCGAAGGGAGTCGCATTTGCGTGGATCTCGATCATGTTCGCGATCATCTCACGGCTTGCAAGGCTGTAGTTGATTCCATCGGTTCCCTGGCTCTCGCCATCGCAGATATCGGTGCAGAAATATTTCGCGCCGTGACCGCCTGCCTCAGCGATTCCTTTTTTCACTTCATCTACAAGGATATGGAGATGTCCGCTTCCCGGATGGCTGTCACCTGCCGTACTCTCGATGATGACCTGCGGCATCGCAAGTTCTTCCGGTTTCCAGCCTGTTCCGATCCTTAACGGATCAAGCTCCGGTGCAAGTTTTCTCATTTCCTGACTCTTCAGACATTTCATGTTAGACTCCCTCTCTTTATCTCTTTTTAATCTCAGTTCATATACTCCGAAATCTTTCTTAAAAGCTCATTGACCTTCTGTCGATTTACCAGCAGCAATGCTTTTCCATTCACTTTCGCCCCATAATAATTCTGATCATACGGAATCAGTTCAACCCGGGCCTTTTCCTCTCCGTCAGCGCGATTACTGTAAATATACGTCAGAACCGGCTTTCTCGTCAGCTGATCCGCAATATCTGACACTCTGCGTTCCGCTGAGAATGCATACAGCTGATAGTATACGGAATTGAACTCCGCTTCCGTTATCTCACTTTCATTTAAACGGTATACTTCCCGGTTCCGGTCACTTTCCCGGTCAATCGAAAATGCAATTTTCCCGGTCTCGGTCTCGATGGTAAGCGTATCGAATTTGTCCTTTTTCACTGGTGCAACACTGAGAGACAGAAAATCTTCCGGCGCGATCTGGAAAAAATCCGCCAGATTGCTCTCACGAATCGTGTAGATTCCGCAGCCTTCCCGTGAATATACATAACGTGCAGCCTTTTCCTTTTCATCAGTTTCCGGTCCCACATGGCTGATCAAAAGTTCAAATAATTTTTTATCCGAACTTTCTGCGTCTGTATAGTTGATCGTAAGCCGTGTCTGCGGAGTATCCAAACCATATTCTGCCAGCTGTTCCTCTCCCGGCTGATATACGACCATCTGCTCATAACGCAGTTTCAGTATCTTTGCAAACAGTTCCGTTATCAGACCGCTGTCGGCCGCTGTATTTTCCGACGTGATCCAGGTACCATCAGCTTTCTTCTGGAACTCGATCGTATTTTCATCGTTCTCGATCCTGAAAGACGCAACATTTTCCATCTGCATATCCGGAAGACTCTCTCTGGACGCCATTGCCATAATATCGTTCGAGAATAACGTATAAAAAGTAGCATCTACCGTATATACTTTCTCATTTCCTTCAACCGCCATATAGCAGTCTCCGGTGGCGCTGTTGATATCTCCCAGAAGGATTTTGATCACTCGGTCTTTCGTCTTTACCTGTACTACAATCGAGGGCATTTCCAGTCCATATTTCTGAAACGCATTTTTCCCGCTTGCCACACGCCTTCTCACCTTCAGCTGAGCGGTCTTGTTTACCATGGTCTCCAGAAAATTCTGGTTCAGCGGAAAATTTTCATCATCCGCATACACCCAGACGTTATCTTTTTTCACCAGTTTTACGGTATTGTCACTGCTCCCATATTCCAGCCCTACAACGGCGTCCTGATCCAATGTGTATACTGTTGTATCATCCTGGGCTGACTGTCTGCTCTGCGTCCATCCCAGCAGCAGATAAATGACAAGCAGACAAACTACCGTCAGCCCCATCAATATCAGGTTTTTCTTCTCTTTTTTTCTCACTGACGACGTCTCCTTCTCACACAGAATATAATTCCTACTACCAACACGATTCCCGGAATCACAACCAGATATACGATCGACCACTGCATCACCTGTGTAGATGTCAGACGCAGTGTAACCGCCTGCGTGTTCTTCGCGCGTATCGCAATATTATTTTCCTGCTCTGTCATCCATCCAATGGTATTCAGGATCAGATTCTTATTATTTCCGCTCACCATCTCATCGATCTCATCCACCATGAGACTGTCACTGGAAAACCAGGCAATTCTCGTCTGATCATCTCCGACTGGCTCCGATGCAAGCACACCTACCGCAAACGGTCCTGTCAGATCACCCTTTTTATAGCTTAAATCAGACGTATCCGTTTTCAGCCAGGAAGATTTGCTTGTAGTTAAAATTTCCTGTACATCCACAGTGCTGCGTACATCCGGCAGTACCGTGATCGCGTGTGAATTCGGAAGAAGCAGGAGTTCATCCTTCGATACAAATGACGATGTGACCGCACTGTCCTTAATCTCCGGAAGAAGAAAATTCTGATATGACGGAATACTGTGATTTCCATCTCCTTCCATGATCAGCCCCTGAATCGACGCCAGACCATATCCTGACATCACTTCCCCGAGATTCGGCATTTCAGCAGCTGAAATACCGGTGATCAAAAGCATTTTCCCGCCGTTTTCCAGATATTTTGTCAGCACCTCCGCCTCTGTCTTTGTAATATCAGACACGGGTATGTACTCAAGCAGACATTCGGCATTCTGCGGCACTTCATTGATCGTCATTAAATTCAGTTTATCGTACTCCACGCCCTCTTTCTCCAGGGACGCGGTAAACTGTTCCGGAAGTTCCGTCTCTCCGTGTCCGGTAATCATATACATATGGGAAAGGTTCTCACCGGTTACAAAATGAATTGCACTTGTGATCTGTCCTTCTCCGTCAAAATCTGTCGTTGTCTTTCCTGTATTATAATCATAATTTGACGGGAACAGGTCGGAATTGCGTATCACCTTTGAACGTTCCGGCCCCACTGCAATGATACTGTTATCACTTACTTTATCCGATGTATAACTCTGCACAAATGTCGGAGAGAGAATTGAGTCAACATATGTCACCTTGATTTTATCTCCCAATTCCTCATATTTTTCCAGCAGGCGGGTGAGTTTTTCATCCTCTTTTCCCTGCGGTGCAATGAGATACAGTTCCACTGTCTCAGCCAGACTCTCAACCACTTTTTTTGTCTGGTCCGATAAACTGTAAATCCGGAATGCAGAAGTATCAAACTTCATATATTTTGCCGGTATTTTTACTGCGATCGCATTGAGCAGAACTACGATCACTGCCATGAGTGCACAGGCGCATCTCATATACAGGGATCTTTTTCTGAATCTCTTTTTTATGGACTGTACGGTCAAAAACAGGAACAAAACCACCACGCTCACATAGTAGACCAGATGAGTTACATCAAAATAGCCATCCACGAAATCATAATATCTCTGAAACAGGGACAGCCATTGCAGAAACGGTGAAATAATGTCCCCGACCGCATATCCTTTAATCAGACTGCCGATTCCATTTATCAAGTAGCTCAAAAGCATAACCGCAAATGTGAGCACTGCCGCAATGATCTGATTTTCCGTCAGACTCGATATAAATATTCCGATTGCAATGCAGGAAGCTCCCATAAAAAAGAACGCAAGGAAGCTTGAATATGACTGCAGTAAAGAGATCTTTCCAAACTGTGAAAGTACCAGTGGACATGTTGCCAGGATCAATAACGGAACTGTAAATACAGTTAAAACTGCCAAGAACTTTCCGAGGACGATCTGACTGATATTTACCGGAGATGTATATAAAAGCTGATCCGTTCTCTGTCTCTGCTCGCCGCCCAGAGTTCTCATTGTGAGTACAGGAATCACAACAAGAAGAACGACCATTGTGTTTCCCAAAACATATCCAAATTCAGATATTCCGCCCTGAAGATTGAAAGCCGCAAAATAGACGCCTGCAATCAGCAGAAAAAAAGCGGTATACAAATATCCCATCATTGATCGGTAAAACGATCCTATCTCCTTTTTATAAATTGCCCGCATTCTTTTCTTCCCCCTCACTGTACTCTTTCACATCTGCCTGTTCATCCTGATTAGTCAGTTCCATAAATACATCTTCCAGACTTAACCTGGATGTTGTCAGTTCCATGATCGGATAATCGGCTTTTGCAAGGATTCGGAACACAACTGCTCTCGGATCTATCTTTTCATCGGTCTCATAATGCACCGCCGTAAGACCAGCTGCTGCATCTTCCACACGAATATTTTTCAATACCTGAATTTCGCTGAATATCTTTTTTAACGATTCTTTTTCTCCCTGAATCAACATATCATACACATTCGCCCGCTGCATAAGCCGACTTAAATTTTCAGCTGTATCACTGGCAACGAGCCTGCCTTTTGAAATAATTAATATATTGTCACACACGGCGCTCACTTCCGATAATATATGGCTACTTAAGATAACCGTATGTTTTTCTCTCAACGACTGAATGAGACTGCGGATCTCAATGATCTGTCTTGGATCCAATCCAACTGTCGGTTCATCTAAAATAATAATTTTCGGATTTCCTAAAAGAGCACATGAAAATCCGACTCTCTGACGATATCCCTTTGATAAATTTTTTATGAGCCGATTTCTCATATGGCTGATGCCTGTGAGTTCCATCACCCGCTCCACTTCTATCTTTAATTCTTTTCTCTGTACTTTCTTCAGTTCTCCCGCAAAAGTAAGATACTCCTGCGGTGTCATATCCGGATAGACCGGCGGTATTTCCGGCAGGTATCCGATCTGACTCTTCGCTTTTTCCGGTTCTTCTGCAATATCATATCCGTTCACCCTGACCGTGCCTGATGTGGGGGACAGATATCCCGTGATCATGTTCATCGTCGTGGATTTTCCTGCTCCATTTGGTCCAAGAAATCCGTAAATTTTTCCCTCTTCGATTGTAAAGCTTATATCATTTACTGCCCTGAACTCTCCGTATTGCTTTACCAGATTTTTTACTTCAATCATGAAACAGGTTCCTCCATTTATGTATTTTAAGTAATGCAAAGCCGCTGCGCAGTATTTTATCCGCGCAGCAGCTTATTTTTCTTGTTTATTTGTAGTTCTGTGTCAATGCATACATCGCATTTCCGAAAAGTTTTGCATCAAGAATATACTCGTCGATCTCAATGCACTCGTCCGGTCTGTGGCAAAGATCCGGTGTACCCGGGAAGATGGAACCAAACGGAACAATATTTGGAACGGCCTGCGCGTATGTTCCGCCTTCATAACTCGGAGTTGAGTCTTTGCCTGTCAGTTCCTCATAAACAGTACGCAATGTTGTGATCAGCGGATGATCTAATGGGAAACGATAGGACTTATGGAGATCCATATTATCGATCTTAATTCCAACCGGTTCAACCTGTGCTTTCCAGTCTGCTGTCACTTCATCTTTATATGTATACGGAAGCCTGATATTGACAACCCATTTCAGCATATTCTCATCAATTTCCATCTTCGAGAGGCTGAATGTAAGTTTTCCGCACTCATCTGCTCTGGCCATTCCCATAAGACTTCCGTCTGTTGTCATTCCGATCTTCTCTTTGAAGAAATCGAGGAATTTTCCGATAGAGCCTCCAAGCTTCTGTTCTGCAAGGAACATCAGGATTGCAACGATCGCATTTTTGCCATTAAATGGTGTGCAGGAATGCGCGCATAAACCTTTGGAGTGGATCGTGATCTTCTTTCCATCCACTTCAGCAGTCAGATTTCTTCCTGTTATCTTGCTGTATTCTGCAATCGCTTCCGCTGTCTTCTTTGCCTCTTCCTCATCCACTGCAAGTAAAACAGCTTCCGCCTCATCCGGAACCATATTTAAAATATCTCCCCCCTTTAAGCTGACTACTTTTACTTTTCCTGTGGACGGATCTGTCAGCGGATAGGACATGAAGTAATAGTTGATCACTCGTTCCGTAAAGGACATCGGATATAAACCATCCGGTGTGAATCCGGCGTCCGGAGCACCACACTTTTCCACGTAATGTTTCATATCTTCCATTCCCTTTTCTTCATTTGTTCCACCCACGATTCGGATCTTCCAGTCTCCTAACGGCAAGCCTAATTCCTTGATTGCATATAATGCATAAAGAGATGCAATGTACGGTCCTTTATTATCTACGGTACCGCGTCCATAAACCCGATGATTATGAATTTCTCCACCAAACGGAGGATATGTCCAGCCTTTTCCTTCCGGAACTACATCCAGATGCGCAAACACACCCACAGTTTTGGTTCCTGTACCATATTCAATATAGCACACCTGATCATCTACGTTAACAACTGTTTCAAATCCAAGTTTCTTTCCTAAATCCATCGCATACTGCAGTGCGCGGCGTGACTCTTTTCCAAAAGGTGCTCCTGGCTGCGGTTCCCCGTATACACTGGGGATCTGTACAACCTCACACAAAGACTGAATCATTTTGTCCGCATTCTCTTCGATTCTTTTGTTCAAGCTCTCAACCATCACTTGTACCTTCCTTTCCATACATTTATGATTACAATGATTCCTTATTTATTAAGTTCTTCCATCTGCAGTCTGTTTTCTTCTTCAATCCGTTTCTTATCAGCAGCAATCTTCTTCCATGCATAAAGGATTAACGATACTGCGATAATTCCATAGCATAAGAATACTCGGAAATACTCACCTAACTGCGGATCGCTGAATAAAACTTTACCTGCGAGAGGTGTGATGAAGAACAGGATATGGAACAAAACCGTCCCGGTAAATACCTGTCCCATTGTGGCTTTATCGATCGATGCACCTCCAACTAAAAGTGCTGCAACTGCATATGTTCCTACCTGCTCATGACTGTTGAAGGTCTGTACATTACCGATATTCTGCAGGAAAATGATCTGTCCCCAGGAAGCAATGACTGTTGACAGGACAGTAGCAACAATACGTGTCTTATCAACGTTGATACCTGCTGCTGTAGCAACCTGCATATTCATACCGACCGTTTTTATATCCTGACCCAGTTTTGTTTTTGTGATAAACACTACCAGCATACATACCAATGCAATGATGACTGCAGTCAGAACCGGAACCTGCACAATAAAAAATGCTTTCTGTACTGCTTTGGAGGTCTTCATCAGAATCTGCAGAATTCCTAAAATGATTGTCGTGATCAGAAAGCCTCTTGCTGCGAACAGGGATTTCTTTACATCAAGTTTTTTCTTTCCCATGTTAAATGCAACGATCAGAACTGTAACTGCTGCAAATCCCACCAACATCATCGGAAGCAGTTTTACAAACATCATCTTGCACGCATTATCCACGGCATATTTCGTTGCCGCATGGAAATCGATCGTGTTTCTCAGTCCCACATAAACCGTTTCACCTGCTGCATTCTGGGAATTCAGCATGATTTCCGGGTTCACCATAGGAATTACGCTTCCTACCATAAAGATAAAGATCAGATCGTACACACCGACTGCAAAAAATCCCAAAATCATGCCGGTTATCATTTCCTGACCTTTCACTTTATTGAACAACATACCTGTCAGAGTTCCAAGTACAATAGCCAGAACAGTTCCGATCAACGAAGCTACGATGATTCCCGGAAGTCCATCAATACTCCAGTGAGTAATAAGGATCAGGCCAATCTCTCCTGCCATCGCTCCAAGTACAATACTGAAATTCAGACCCATACCGCACATAACCGGCAGGATCAGGGAAACGATTAAAATAGCGTTACGACCTACTCGTGAGATTGTTTCCGTAATTACATAGCTTGCCGATTGACCGGATATTTTAATGCTGACCAGACATAACAGCGTAAATAAGATTGGAACCATATTACCCTGAAGGATTTCCAACACTTTGTTCTGTTTCTTTTTTCCCATGTCTACTTTCCTCCATTACTTTTAATCTTCGTCAGTGCATACAAAATAATTCCATTCTGTACGATGATTCTGACTACCTCAGAGATACTTCCCGCATTGATCAGTGCATTCGCTACCGGTGTTGCCAATGTCAGAAGGCTCTGAAATAAAATAACTCCGAGTATTACATTGAAAACAGTTGCTTTCTTCGGTGTTGCTCCACCAATCAGAATTGCTGCCATTGCCGGAAATGCCATCATAAGCGGTGCGGAATAAAACTGATAAAATCCATAGCTCTGTGAATAGATATTAATACCAATCGCTGCAATAACTGTGGAAGCCATAATTCCAATCGTACGTATATGATTGTTGTTTACACCCAGTGTTCTGGAAAATCCAGGATTTCCGCCACTGCACCGCATGATTACTCCCGCTTTTGTTTTCATAAACAGCCACATCAAAATACATCCAACAGCAAATGTAAGAAGAAGTCCGGTTGAGACAGAAAAATCTTTCCAATATGGATTACTCTGTAAGATTCCCATCTGTTTAAAATCAATTTTAAGGAACTTATCTAAAACTTTGTCATAATTATCTTCAAGTGTTAATGTCGTTCGAAGACCCACACCTGTAATCGGCCACACAATTTTTGGATTACTGTACGGTAATACCAGCCATGCAATGGACATCAATGATACAATAGAGAATGCCATATAGTTTCCTACCGTCATCTCTGACCCCTTTACATTATTTAACAATTTTGCATACAGATAACCCACAATTAATGCTACCGGTACAGACACAAGACATGCTCCCCAAAAGCCGCCCAAACCACTCCAGTTAAACTGTACGGCGATTGACCCGCCAAATAAACCACACAGAATTCCAATCGGAAGACCAAAGTTTAATCCTGCTCCACATACAATGGAGATCATCATAGCAAGAACTAAAAAACCATTCATTCCAATTCGAACTATACAGTCCGAGTAGATCATTCCTGGATTAATTCCCAGTGGAAATACAGAAATCATAAGTACAAGCAGAAATCCGATTACCACAAGACGTGATGTACCTACGTAATCAACTACATTTTTCCATGTGTTCTTCATTCCTTTTCGGCCTCCTTTTCCGCATCTTCAACCTTAGACCCACTCATTAACAATCCAAATTTATAATCATCTTCATCAGACCTAAGAATCCCTGCCACCTTTCCTTCCGTTATAATGGCAATTCTGTTGCATACGGAACGAAGCTCTGCTAATTCACTGGATGTAATAATTACAGTAACTCCTTTTTCTTTATTTAATTTTAAAAGTGAATCCAGAATCATCTTCTTCGCGCCGATATCTATTCCTCTAGTTGGCTCAGAGACAAACAAAATATCCGGCTCTAATGTCAGAGCTCTGGCAATACATACTTTCTGCTGATTACCTCCCGATAAACTCTTTACCGGCTGCGCATATCCGGTACAACGGATATCAAGTTCTTCTATCATTTTCTTCGCATACTCTATGGCACCTTTTTTATCATAAAATGAAATTCCGCATTTTTTCGTTATAAACCGATTTTTTGTTTTTAATGCCGCAATCGATATATTCAACTCAATGGACTCATCCAACATCAATCCAACTCCACGGCGATCTTCCGATACAAATGCGATTCCTTCATTTAATGTGTCGTTTGTTTTCGCTACATCCATCGTCTTTCCATGAATCTTTACGCTGCCCTTCGATGGATACAATCCCATAATTCCATTTGCAATACTGATTTTTCCGTGTCCGGCCAGTCCTCCGATTCCAAAGATCTCACCCTTTTTAACGCTGAAGGTAATATCTCTTGCAACTTCTCCCGGCATACTGACGCCAAAATGTTCCAGTTCCAAGCAAGCTTTCTGGTTTTCATCTGCACTTTCTTCGGTAATGTCACGATTAAGAATCTCAACCTTACGTCCTACCATCAATTCGGACATTTTAATCGTGCTCAACTCCGCGGTATCATAATCTCCTACCATTTCGCCGTCCCGCAGAACAAATGTGTGATGAGTATAACGTTTAACCTCATCCAGTTTATGGCTGATAAAGATAAATGCAATTCCCTTTTCTGCAACTTTTTTTACACATTCCAGAAACTGTTCGGCCTCTTTTTCCGTTAATACCGCTGTCGGCTCATCCAATACGATCAGCTTAATATTTTTCTTGTCAAGTTCTCTTGCAATCTCCACAAACTGTTTATAACCAACCGGAAGACTTCCCACCCGTGTCTGGTCGCTCAGTTCAATCCCCAGAGAATCCAGTGTTGCCCTGGATTCCTCATGCATGGTTTTCTGATCTACAAGATTCATGCGCTTTCCAAACAATAAACTTAACGGAGTATTCTTTAAATTTTCACGGTTCAGCTTAATATTTTCTGCCACATCATAGCCATCGATCAGCATGAACTCTTGATGTACCATTCCGATTCCATACTTCATTGCCTCAATCGGTGATTTAATATTGACTTTTTCTCCATCAATCAGTACCTCTCCTTTAAAGCCTCCTGTCTGATGGATAGCAGGCATACCAAAAAGTATATTCATGATTGTAGATTTTCCAGCACCATTCTCTCCGATAAGCGCCACAATCTCGCCCGGTTTTACCTTAATGCTCACATCTTTTAATACTTTATTACCGAAAAACTCTTTTTCGATATGGTTCATTTCCAATATATATTTACTGCTCAACCTTTTTCTCCTTTCCAGTACCCCTTGCATTTTTGTGTCTTTCATGTACTAAAATAGATTCATTCTTACTTATAAAAAGGGGGATGCAAAAATGCATCCCCTTCTCTTTGAAAGCATCAGGGAAGTTCTCTTTCCCTATCATTTACATCAATTTCAATTAAAATCTTTCATAAGAACACATAATAAAGAATCCATTATCGTATGTAGTTCCGCCATCTGTAATGTTTTCTACGTCTACGTCTGCTCCTGCTGCTTCACTTAATGTCTCTTTAAAGATTTCAGTATCCAGCTTCTCACCGTCGGTTTTTCCTTCACAGAACGCTTCTGCGTACGCATAGCTTCCTGTCATGAATAATGTCATAACCGGAGCAGTCCATGTACCCATATGACCAGTCATATCAGCCTCAGCCAATTTCTCTTTAATCGCATTCATCATATACTCTGTATCGTATAACTTGTCATCCGGAACCTCAATACCAAGTGCAGACGGGAAACCTACAAACGGAGACGGGTCGGACGGGTATGTAAAGTAAGACCTTGTATCAACAACACTCTTGATCATCGGCTCCTGCTGTGCAGTATTCGTACCAAAGAAGGCTGTCTCAACACCATATTTGTCAACAGAACGCGGAACATCTTCAAGTACGAACTGCTGCGTGCCGGATGTACCTGCATCAGACATCGGATCCGGTGTAGTCGTCTCTACCAGTGTTAAACCAAGTTCTGCGCATCGATCTTTCATATTCTGAAGACGATCTGCTGTCGGCTGCCATGCGAGATGACGCGGGAACGAATAATGTACAAAAGTCTTTGCGCCCATATCGCTTAACTCGTCTACCATCTGGGTGCCCATCTTCGGAACGTTTGCATGATAAAAGATGTCGCAATTGGCAGCAGAAGTTGCTGCATCATCCTGATATCCAGCCGCAATTAACAGAATATCCGGACGAACTTCTCTGATCTTCTGACATGCTGCTGCTGTTCCCTGTACAGCCTGGCTGAAAATAATTGCCTTGATATCTGGATCAGATGCAAGGCTCAATGCTGTGGAAATCGTGGTCTCCTGCTCTGTCGCAAACTTATCCGGGAATGTTGCCAGTACAATCTTACCTGGATGCTCCTTTTCCAGCTTTTCTGCTGCTCGATAGCTTTCCTCACTCTGTGATACCGTTGTTGTCATAATTCCGATCTTATAATCAGCTGCCTCAGCGGTTGTTTCCTCTGCCTTGGACTCACCTGCAGCCGTTGTCCCTGCCGCCGCTGCTGTTGTTGTCGTTGTAGATCCGCCGCCGCACGCGCAAAGGCTCGCTGCCATAGTTACTGATAATACTAACGCTAAAAATCTCTTTCTCATCTTTCTCCTCCTCTTTTGACATGTTTTGACATGTGTTCATTTCTGTTAAACTTGTGGATTCTATACATAATTTTCACTTTCACGCCCCTGCTTTCATAAAGCGCTCAGCTCAAAAAATGTCTGATGTCTGACGTATCTTCAGCAATCATCTCCTTTGGCTATTGAATTCTGTCTGCGTTTTTCATAATGCCGGTCCAACTATAACTTATATATTTCTATGTACTTCAGATTATACATGGTGCTGTTTGAGCTGTCAATATATTTTGTGTTCTAATGTAGCATTTTGTATGTTTTTCACTGTTATTCTGGATATTTTTATGCATTTTTAACATTCAAAAACCCAGTATTTCATTAATTTTACTGGTTTTGGGTTCTTATTTGACGGTTCAAATTGCTATTTAGCT
>ERZ1026901.1479-NODE-1479-length-13332-cov-7.634707_pt1 | contig 13332 bp, 10 predicted proteins | sample MGYA00380179_ERZ1026901 | MGnify/ENA primary metagenome ERZ1026901 (study PRJEB33269, sample SAMEA4719815) | human gut metagenome | biome: human-associated habitat; feature: organic feature; material: feces | place: Cameroon | collected 2013-10 ... | reverse complement strand
CTGGAAGAAGAAAACCAAAGGCTTCGCGAAGAGAACGACAGGCTGATGGACATTGTGGTACAGATGAAAGGTACACTGAACCGCCTGGTAAAAGCGTATATTACAGAAAGTAAATAGGAGAATGCGGCTGCACAGAACTGATCGGGCAGCCGTGGATAGAAATAACCGCGGATGGCTGCGAAAGGCAGCAGGTCCGCGGTTATTTCGCAGAAATTCAATGTCCTGTTTACTGGACGACACCGGCCGTATTTACAGTCCAGATCGTTCCGTTCGCATCTTTGATATCCTTATATCCGCGCCCAAGTTCCGGTTTTTCGGAAGAAGTGGAGGAAGCGGACGCTTTCTGTACATTTCCGGCTGTTCCGACAAGGTAGGTGGTGCCGTTTAAGTCCGCCGGTGCATATCTCTGGTCGGCAGTGGCGTCCTGTCTCTTTCCGTATACATAGAGGATGCCGTCGCGGAGTCCATGGTATCCCTGACCTTTCTTGTCGCCGTCGGTGTGGAAGAACCAGTTCTCGGTCTCACCCGTCTCCTCATTGAAGATCGTCTGTTTTCCTGTCTTCATGATGCCGTCCTCGCCGAAGCAGAAGTTCGCGATCTCATCGTTCGCCACATTCACGATCTGTCTTCCGGTCTGCATGATGCCGAGATCACTGAAAGCGTATTTTTTCGCGTTGATCGTGAAGAGAGAATTCCCCTTTTTCGTGGAAACGTATGGTTTTCCTGCTTTAAAGCAGAAGGTGTACACCTCGTCGGCTTCGTGGATCCCGGAAATCCCCTCAATGGAGTGAAAACCTTCGGCGCGTTTTCCGTCTCCGGCCGGCCCGTAGTACTGATAATCTGTGACGTTCGGGACAGCTGCATTGCTGCCGGTTGCGTCAGCATTGCTCCCGGACGGCATCAGGACCCAGCCTGTCTGCATTTTTCCGTCGATGAAGGTGTAGTAATTTCCATCGATCTTCTTGTCATACTGGGTCTTCACCATCTTTCCGTCGGAGTTAAAGTAGTACCAGCTCTCAGAAGATCCCGGCACATGACTGTTTTCCTCCAGACGGATCCATCCGGTCTTCATCGCCCCGTCTTTTTCTGTTCCAAGATAGTAAGTAGCTCCGTCGATCTCCGTCTTTCCTGTCGCCATATGGCCGGACTCGTCAAAATAGTACCATTTAGAGTCAAATTTTACCCATTTGGAGACAGCGGACTTTCCATCCTTTTCAAAGTAGTACCAGAAGGTATCGGGAGTCTCCGGGGAGTCCGGATCTTCCTCATTCTTTAATTCTACCCATGCACTTGTCACCATTTTTCCTTCGCTGTCCACATAATACTCGTCGATCTTCGCATCGGTCACGATCTGACCGTTCTCACCAAGATAGTACCAGTCTTCCCCGCGCTTTCTCCATGCATCGGTGGTGAGGTACCCGTCTTCATCGTAATAGACCTTCGCATCTCCTTCTGTCACCCATCCGTGGGATGCAGCGTAAGCCGGCAGCCCGGAGACCATTGTCATGAATGCTGCTGCGGATAAGACAGCGGCGATCTTTGTCTGTTTTTTCATAATATCCTTCTCTCCTTTTGATATGAAATCATGCTCTCGTCCGGCAGATCAGAAGCTTGTGGACAGGACGGATCGGCAGCAGCTCCTGAGATCATGCCGTACAGTTGTTTTTGTTTACCGGCTGATTATAACAGTCTGTGATGACGGAATTCCAGTGTGGGTTCCTGGCATATCTGGAACACCGTGGAAAGGATTTCACCAGGTGGAAAAAACGGAAAACAAAGGGGAAAAAATGCCCCGGGGATCCCCTGAAAACCCTGTTAAAAACATGATTTACTGGACTGTATGCGGTCTGCATGGTATAATCGAAAAAGGTATACCCGGCGCAGACTCAGCCATGTGTCTGGGGGAAAAGGAAGGTCAATATGGCTGGAATTTAACAGTTTGAGAGAGGAGAAGGTTTCACTTATGAGAATGAAAGTTTCTGATTATATTGCCCAGAAGCTGGTAGACGAGGGGATCACCGATGCATTTATGGTGACCGGAGGCGGTGCGATGCACCTGGATGACGGACTCGGACATCAGCCGGGACTTCACTGCTATTTTAACCACCATGAACAGGCATGCGCCATCGCTGCGGAGGCGTATGCGAGAATCCACAACAAGATAGCCGCGCTCTGTGTGACGACAGGCCCTGGCGGAACAAATGCGATCACGGGCGTTGTTGGCGGCTGGCTTGACTCGATCCCGATGCTCGTTTTATCCGGACAGGTCCGCTACGACACGACGGCCCACAGCACAGGTCTGGGGATCCGCGCGATGGGAGATCAGGAATTTGAGATTACAAAGGCGATCGACTGTATGACAAAGTACAGTGAGATGGTGCTGGATCCGATGCGGATCCGTTTCTGCCTGGAAAAGGCCCTCTATCTGGCACAGACAGGAAGACCTGGTCCGTGCTGGCTGGACATCCCGTTAAATGTCCAGGGCGCGTATATCGAGACGGAATCCTTACTGGGATTCGATAAAGATGATTACGAGGCGGGCGGCACCGGCTGGTCCGGACATGGAACCGGATGTTCCGGATGCACGATCTGCATGATGAATAAAATTGAAGGAAAACCGGCGATGATCCCGTCTGATGTGAGCGGACAGGGAGAAAAACGCGTGAAACTTCCGGACCCTGTGACAGTAGAACAGGCGAGAGAAATCTTAAAGAAGGTCCGCGAGGCAAAACGTCCGGTGATCAATGCCGGAAACGGGATCCGGATCGGAAAAGCGTTTGATGTATTTACAAGAGTCGTGAAAAAGCTCGGGATCCCGGTTGTTACCGGCTGGAACAGCATCGACTGCATGTACGATACAGATCCGCTCTATGTGGGACGTGCCGGACATATGGGCGACCGCGCCGGAAACTTTGCGGTTCAGAACAGCGACCTCTTATTATCGCTGGGAAGCCGTCTTTCCATCCGCCAGGTTGGCTACAATTACCCGACATGGGCGAGAGCAGCGTATGTGATCTACAATGATATCGACGCGGAAGAGTTAAAGAAACCGACAGTCCACGTTGATATGCCGGTCCATGCGGACGTAAAGGATCTTCTCGAGAAGCTGGAACTCGTTCTCGATGAGGAAGAATTTGATCCGAACGGCGGTGCAAAGGACAAAGAGGCAGTGGACAGCTGGATCCGTCAGTGCCAGACCTGGAAAGAAAAATATCCGGTCGTTCTGCCGAAACATTATGAGACCGGAGACGATGAGCCGGCAAACGTCTACGCGGCGATCAAGGAGATCAGCAAACGCGTGGAGGAGGATGTGATCACGGTTGTGGGCAACGGCTCCGCGTGCGTGGTAGGCGGACATGCCTATGAGATGAAGAAAGGACAGCGGTTTATCAGCAACTCTGCGATCGCTTCCATGGGTTACGATCTCCCGGCGGCGATCGGTGCATGGGTGGCGGACCATACAAAGGATATTATCCTTGTGACCGGTGACGGAAGCATCCAGATGAACCTTCAGGAACTTCAGACGATTATCCACCATCATATGGGGATCAAGATCTTCCTGATCAACAACGGCGGCTACCACTCCATCCGTCAGACCCAGAAGACCCATTTCCATGAGCCGCTCATCGGAATCGGCGTGGACAGCCATGACTTAAGCTTCCCGAGTATGGAGAAACTTGCCTGGGCTTACGGATATCCGTATGTGGCAGCACATCACAACAGCGAGCTTGGTGCTGTTGTGGAGAAGACACTTGCCATGGAAGGCCCGGTGATTTGTGAGATCTTCGTTGATATGAAGCAGGGATTTGAGCCAAAGGCATCTGCGAAGATGCTGCCGGACGGAACGATGGTATCTGTACCGCTTGAGGATCTTGCGCCGTTCCTTCCGGAGGAGGAACTCAAGGAGAATATGTATATCCCGCTGGTGGAAAATAAGTAGGTTTGTCAGTGACGCAGGTCTGCGCACTTGCTGCGCAGACCTTAATAAAGGATAGGAATGAAGGCAAAAATCCCATCAGCGCAGCCGATCCGGAATGGATTTTTGCTCGTAGCTGTGAAGGTACTGAACAGCTGCGTTTGTCAGAGGAAAGGGGCAGCATAATATGAATATCATCATGACAGGCGCGACGAGTTTTGTCGGCGCAGCGACAGTTCGGGAACTCTTGCGGAGAGGACATACGGTGACTGCCATCGCGCGCCCCGCGTCCTCAAAACTCGGCACGATCCTTGACGGAAACGAGGAGGCGCTTTTATCCGGGCGGCTTCTCGTGACTGAAAACGATCTCTCCGAGCCGGAACAGCTTCTGGAAAAAGTGACAAAGCCGCAGGATGTCTTCTGCCACTTCGGCTGGGGCGGTTCCGGAAGTGCGTCGAGAACAGACCGGGCGCTTCAGGAAAAAAATCTGGAGATCTCCCTGGAGACGATCCGGACTGCGAAGGCACTGGGATGTAAAAAGTTCCTGTTCTCCGGATCCCAGGCAGAATACGGAATGCACAGGGATCTGATCACGGAGGAGACGGCCTGCGAGCCGAAATCCCTCTACGGCGAAGCGAAGCTCGCGATGCGCGAAAAGGGCGAAACGCTCTGCGGGGAGCTCGGCCTGCGTTACATTCACGCGCGGATCTTCAGCGCCTACGGACCGGGAGACCACCCGTGGACGTTAGTCGAATCCTGCCTGGACGCATTTTTGAACAACAGGGAGATGTCCCTCGGCGCCTGCACGCAGAACTGGAATTTCCTCTATATCGATGATCTGGCGAGAGGAATGGCGGCGCTCTGTGAGGCGGAGGAAACGGCATTTGAGGGGATCTCAAATCCTGTCTTTAACTTCGGAGGCGCGGAGACAAAGGTATTAAAGGATTTCGTGGAGGAGATCCATACACTCTGCGGCGGAAAGGGCGAAACCCGATACAATACCCGCGGGGAAAATGCGGAAGGTCTGATCAACCTGATGCCGTCCATTGAAAAATTAAAGGCGGTGACGGGATGGAAGCCGGAAGTCGACTTTAAGACCGGCATTACCCGGATGATCGCACTCAGGAAAAGGACCGTATAGAGAGGAAAAACGGGGAAACTCGGGCAGGACCGGCTGCGGTGGTGCATAGCGGATCCGGATCGACAAAAAATGCCGTGAACACTGCCCGGTATTGACAAAACAGAAAAAATGGTTACAATGATAAAAGTTAAAGATCAGGTAACAATTATTTAAGGAAGAAGAAAATATAACATGAAAAAAATCAGCGTTTTGATTCCATGCTATAACGAGGAGGAGAATGTCGTTCCGATCAGTGAAGCGGTTATCGGCATCATCACAAAAGAGCTGCCGCAGTACGACTACGAGCTGGTCTTTATCGACAATGACTCCACGGATAAGACGAGAGAACTGCTCAGGATGCTCTGTGCAAAGAACCCGAAGATCAAGGCGATCTTCAATGCGAGAAACTTTGGACAGTTCAACTCCCCATATTATGGAATCCTTCAGGTAACCGGTGACTGTGTGATCTCCATGGTCGCAGATTTCCAGGATCCGGTGGAATTGATCCCGAAGTATGTCCATGAATGGGAGAATGGCTATAAGATCGTTATCGGGATCAAGACGAGCAGCAAAGAGAATCCGGTCATGTACTGGCTCAGAAGCTGCTATTACAAACTGATCCGTAAATTGTCTGATGTAGAGCAGATCGAACATTTCACGGGATCCGGTCTCTATGACAGACAGTTTATCGAAGTGTTAAGAAATTTGGATGATCCGACTCCGTTCCTTCGCGGAATTGTCGCGGAGCTTGGATTTAAGAGAAAAGAGATCTCGTATGAACAGCCGAAGCGCCGCGCGGGGAAGACTCACAATAACTTCTATAAATTATACGATGCGGCGATGTTAAGCTTCACCTCCTACACGAAAGCGGGACTGCGCCTTGCGACATTCTTTGGCGCATTTTGCGGCGGGATCAGTTTTCTTGTCGGAATGGTATATCTGATTATGAAGCTCCTCTACTGGGACCGCTTTGCGGCAGGTATGGCGCCGCTTCTGATCGGAATGTGTTTCCTTGGTTCGGTCCAGATCTTCTTTATCGGACTGCTCGGCGAGTATATCATGAGCATCAATACCCGTGTGATGCACCGTCCGCTTGTTGTCGAGGAGGAGCGGATCAATTTTGACACGCCGGCTGCGCAGGAGGAAGTATGAAATACAGTGTTGAAGTGATGAGAGTCCGTGAGCAGACGATCCAGTTAAATGGCTGGGCTGTGGAAAATGACCCGGATTCCGTGATCACATACCGGATCGAGGACGAAGCGGGGAATCCGGTGGATGCGAAGATCGTTCCGACAAGGCGGGACGACGTGAGCCAGATCTACTACAAAAAGATCATCGATCGCGATCTCGGGTTTGATATCCGTTTCCCATATGAACATGGAAAGATCTACTATCTTGTAATCTGCGGGGAGAAGAAGACGACTCGCGTGAAATACAGCGATATGATGATCCGCAAAAAGACAGGAGCGGCGAACCGCAAAGTCCAGAAACTCATGAACCTGATGAATATGGAGACGGTTCATGTTGCCTGGGATTTCCTGAAAGAGAATGGTCTGAAGGCCCTGATCTTAAAATCAAAGCATAAGATCCAGGGAATCGATGACGATTACGACTACGCAGAGTGGTGGAATCTCACAAAACCGTCGGAGGAAGAGCTGGAAGCGCAGAAAAAAGAGACCTTTGAGTATATGCCGAAGTTCTCCATCGTGATCCCAGTCTATAAGACTCCGGAGAAGTTTTTAAAGGAAATGCTGGATTCCATCGTGGAGCAGACCTACGCAAACTGGGAACTCTGCATCGCGGACGGCAGTCCGGCCGGAGAGAGCGTTGAGAATGTATTAAAGAAATATGCGGAGAAGGATTCCAGGATCCGGTATAAGGTTCTGGGCGAAAATCTCGGAATTTCCGGTAATACCAACGCGGCTCTCGAGATGGCGGAGGGCGATTTTGTTGTCCTTGCGGACCATGATGACCGTCTGACACCGAATGCGCTCTTCGAGTGCGCGAAAAAACTGAATGAAAACAGATCATGTGATGTCCTCTATTCCGATGAGGACAAGCTGGATATGGATGGAGATGAACTGTTTGACCCGCATTTTAAGCCGGATTTCAATCCAGACCTTCTGACGAGCGTCAACTATATCTGCCATCTGTTCGTGGTGAAGAAAGAACTGCTTGATAAAATCGGCGGTTTTCGGGCGGAGTATGACGGAGCCCAGGATTATGACTTTATCTTCCGCTGTACGGAGAATGCAGAGCAGATCTGCCATATCCCGAAGGTCTTATACCACTGGCGCTGCCATCCGAACTCCACAGCGAGCAACCCGGAGAGCAAGCTTTACGCCTTCACAGCCGGTTCCCGCGCGATCATGGACCACTATAAGAGAGTGGGGATCGAGGCGGAGAAAGTGGAAAAAGGCGTGGACTACGGCATTTATCACACGACATTTAAGATCAAGGGAGATCCGCTTGTCTCCGTGATCATCCCGAACAAGGACCACACCGTCGATCTCGACAACTGTATCCGCCCGATGCTGACGGAAGGGACGTACAAGAACCTCGAGTTTGTCATTGTGGAGAACAACAGCACGGAACAGGCGACATGGACTTACTATGAGAAGATCCAGAAGGAATTCCCGAATGTACATGTTGTCCGCTGGGAGCGGGAGTTCAACTACTCCGCGATCAACAATTTCGGCGTACAGCATGCAAAGGGCGAATACCTTCTGTTCATGAACAACGATATCGAGCTGATCGCAAAGAACTTTGTCGAGGAGATGCTCGGCTTTGCCCAGAGAGAGGACGTCGGAATTGTCGGCGCAAGACTTCTCTATGAGGATGATACAATCCAGCACGCCGGCGTTGTCATCGGATTCGGCGGCATCGCGGGACACACGTTTATCGGTCTCCACAAATCTGAGAACAGCTACTTCAACCGGGCAATGTGCGCCCAGGATTACAGCGCCGTCACAGCGGCCTGCATGATGAGCAAGCGCTCCGTATTTGACGCCGTGGGCGGATTTACGGAGGAACTTGCCGTCGCATTCAATGATATCGACTACTGCATGAAGGTCAGAAAGCTCGGAAAACTCGTGGTCTATGCTCCGTATGCGGTGCTGCATCATTACGAATCGAAGTCCCGCGGTCTTGAGGACACTCCGGAGAAAGTGGCGAGATTCAACCGCGAGATCGCAACCTTCGCGAAGCGCTGGCCGGATATCTTAAAGAACGGAGATCCTTATTACAACCCGAACCTGACGCTGCGGAAATCAAATTTTGCTCTGCGGGACCTGAAAAAGGAGAAGATCGGGGAACCATATAAACTGGAGGTACCGTTAGACGAATGAAGACAACGATCATAATTCCGAATTATAACGGACTTTCGTTTATGGAACCGTGCTTTGAGGCTCTGGATAGACAGACGACAAAGGATTTTAAGATCCTTGTGGTGGACAACGGATCCACGGACGGAAGTGTGGAGTGGCTGAAGGAGAAACAGATCCCGTCGATCTTTCTTCCGGAGAACACCGGCTTTTCCGGTGCGGTCAATGTCGGGATCAAGGCGGCGGATACTCCGTATGTGATCCTCTTAAATAACGATACGAAAGTGGCTCCGCACTATGTGGAAGCGCTGGAGCGGGCCATGGACCGGTCGGAGAAGATCTTTTCCGTCAGCAGCAAGATGATCCAGATGTATCATCCGGATCTCATGGACGATGCCGGAGACATGTACAGCGTCCTTGGCTGGGCATTCCAGCGAGGCGTCGGACGTCCGGAAGGTCTTTATAAAAAGAGCTGCCGCGTGTTTACGGCCTGTGCCGGCGCGGCGATCTACCGCAGGGAAGTGTTTGAGACGATCGGATACTTCGATGAGATGCACTTCGCGTACCTTGAGGATATCGATGTGGGATATCGTGCGAAGCTTTACGGATATGACAATGTGTTCTGTCCGGAAGCGGTGGTGTACCATGTGGGAAGCGGGACCAGCGGTTCCAAATATAACTCCTTCAAGGTAAAACTTGCGGCGAGAAACAATGTCTATTTAAATTATAAGAATATGCGGGGGTGGCAGCTGCTCTTGAATTCCCCGTGTCTTCTGGCCGGTACTTTTGTGAAATTCCTGTTCTTTAAGAAGATGGGATTCGGAAAAGATTATGTGGCCGGGTTCCTTGAGGGGATCAGAACACTGAAAAACTGTAAGCGTGTTCCTTCCTTTAAGGGAAGATTAAAGCGGGAGATCGGGATCCAGATCGAGCTGATCGCCGGCACCGCAGTTTATATTTATGAGTTTTCCAGGAGACAGGCAGCAAAGCTGAAAGTCAAAGCCTGAATTGCAATTCAACGGTTGCTGCAGTGCGCGGACAGGGAATGTCCGCGTACTGTAACCGATATTTTACGGAAATCTCAGATTTTCTTAAGAAAACGTTTATTTGCAAACAGGAAAAATTTATGTATACTATGTATGCATAATTTTACGATGGCGGTACTATGCTCTGACCGGGCTGTCACCATTACAATGCTGCGGAACAATAAAACCGGCAGCATTTTCCTTGGAAAACAGGGTGAAATCATATGATCAAAGACAATCAAAAGAGCCTCAACCGTTTTCATGTGGTGCTTGATGCCTGCGTGACCGCGTTCTCTTATCTGCTCGCATGGTTTATCGTGATCGGAAGCGGATGGGCGAACCAGCTTGGAAAACGGACACTTGAGGTCGGATTTTATTTTGGCGCGCTGCTCGTTATTATTCCGGCGTATCTGCTTTTGTACTCCTTATTTGGACTGTACACCCCAAAGCGTGTGCTTGGGCGCAGAAACGAATTCGGAAAGATCTTTAAGGCAAACTCGATCGGATTTTTAATTTTCGGTCTTGTCCTGTACCTGGGAAGAAAAGAGCCGCACCTCTACAACTTCTCCCAGAGGCTGGTTGTATATTTCTACGTTCTGAACGTGGCATTTATGACGATCGAGCGGAACGGGATCCGGATCGTGCTCCGGTCCATGCGGTCGAAAGGATACAATCAGAAACATATCCTTTTGGTAGGATATTCCTCCGCGGCAGAAGGTTTTATCGACCGGGTGAATAAGAATCCGGAATGGGGATACAAGATCCGCGGGATCATTGATGATACGAAGGAACGCGGAAGTGAGTATAAGGGAGTTAAGGTCATCGGCTGTGTCGAGGACCTTGATTATATTTTAGAGCAGAACAGTCTTGATGAGATCGCCGTTACACTGAGCCTTGGCGAATATGAAAAGCTCCGCCATATTGTTGCGCTCTGTGAAAAATCCGGCGTACACACGAAATTTATCCCGGATTATGGGAATATTATCCCGACGATCCCCTATATGGAGGATCTCCAGGGACTTCCGGTGATCCATATCCGCCGTGTTCCGCTAAATGATCCGGTGAACGCAGCACTCAAGAGAGCTGTGGACATTGTAGGTGCGATCGTGGGTATCATTCTATTTTCCCCGATCATGCTGATCGTGGCACTGCTCATCAAACTGACATCTCCGGGACCGATCATCTTCTGTCAGGAGCGGGTCGGACTTCACAACCGCCCGTTTAAGATGTATAAGTTCCGTTCCATGACGGTTCAGGACCCGAGTAAGGAGAAGAGCCGCTGGACGACAAAGGGAGATGCCCGTGTAACTCTCATCGGAAAAATCATCCGCCGTACAAGCATCGATGAGGTGCCGCAGTTTTTCAATATCCTCATGGGGGATATGAGCCTTGTGGGACCGAGACCGGAACGGCCGTTTTTCGTTGAAAAATTTAAGGAAGAAATCCCGCGATATATGATCAAACATCAGGTCCGTCCCGGTCTTACCGGTTGGGCACAGGTGAATGGTTATCGTGGAGATACCTCGATCATTAAGCGGATCGAGCACGATCTCTACTATATCGAGAACTGGACGCTTGGTCTTGATTTCAAGATCATGTTCTTAACAGTTTTCAAGGGATTCATCAATAAAAACGCTTACTAATACGAGGACAAATGACATGAATTATGAAGACGAATTAGACCGTTCGCGCGCAAGAAAAAGCAGACGGCGTGAGAGCGAAAGGGAGACAGCTGCAAAGCATCATTCCCACGAGACAGAAAATCTGTATTCCATGAGTGCGGATCCGGGAAGCCGGGCAGGACGCGCAGCAGCGAAGAGCCATGGCGCAGGTTCCCATAACCACAAGAGACGCAAAAACGGAAACAAAAAGAAAAAGATCATCATCGGTGTTCTGATCGCACTGATCGTTCTGGTGCTTGGGTTCTCCGGAGCTGTCTACGCATATATCCAGCACAACTTCGGAAAAATGAACGGACAGAATGAGTTCGATCTGAAAGATGTTCTGAATGAGAATATCTCTCTGGAAATGAGGGATAAGATGGAAAAAGGATACTGGACCATCGCCGTGTTTGGTCTGGATTCCCGTGACGGATCGACCGGAAAGGGAAGCCAGTCCGACGTTATCATGATCGCAAACTTAAATCGTGAGACAGGTGAGATCAAACTGGCATCCGTATTCCGTGATACTTACCTGAATGTGAACGATAAGAACACATACAATAAGATTAATGCAGCATACGCCCAGGGCGGTCCGGAACAGGCTGTCAAGGCGTTAAACAAGAACCTGGATCTGAATATCACCCACTATGTGGCGTTCAACTGGAAAGCAGTTGCCACGGCGATCAACATTCTCGGAGGCATCGATATCGATATCAGTAAGTCTGAGTTCTACTATATCAATGCATTTATCACTGAGACTGTAAAAGGTACCGGAATCGGATCTGTTCAGTTGAAGAGCGCCGGTGTGAACCACTTAGACGGTGTCCAGGCCGTTGCTTACGGACGTCTCCGTCTGATGGACAGTGACTACGCGCGTACCGAGCGTCAGAGACTTGTCATCCAGAAGGCATTTGAGAAGGCAAAGAAAGCAGATTTCGCGACCTTAAACAGCCTGATCGGCAACATGTCCGCAATGTGTGCGACAAACATCAATGCCAATGATCTTCTTCCGATGGCGAAGAACATCAAGAAGTACCATCTCGGTGAGACGACCGGATTCCCGGCAGCCCGCGGTGAGAAGAAGATCAAAATCGGTAAGAACAACTTATCCTGTGTCATTCCGCAGACACTTGTCAGCAACGTAAAGAGCCTTCACGAGTTCCTTTACGGTGAGACAAACTATACGCCGTCCAGCACTGTCCAGACGATCAGCAACAAGATCGCGGAACTTACGGGACTCAGCAAGGAAGGAAAGGCGATCGACCACGTAGCGACAGATCAGGGATATGTACCGAAGGGGGCGACAGAGTCTACGACACTTTCTGCCGAGGAAGAGAGCAAGAAGGAGAGTCAGGAAGAGTCCCAGATGGAATCCATGCTCAATGAGTCGAGAAAAGAATCGGAGAGCACAAAGGAGACTGAGACGGGACCAGATGGAAAGCCGATCGAGACTTCTTCCGGAAGTCATGAGAGCAGCAGCGCGGCTTATGAGACGGATCAGCATGGAAATATCTATGTGAAACCGACGGAGAGTCATGCGGCGAGCCCGACGGATGAAGCGGAGACCTCGACAGAGGCATTCCGTCCGTCAAATCCGCAGGAGACAACAGCGGAAGTTCCGGTCGGACCGGGATATGAGCATTCCACCGCGGCAGTACCGGAGGCGACAACGAGCGCCGGTCCGGCATCCCAGTCAGAAGCACAGAGCTCCGTGACGGTTCCGGGCGGTGCAGTCGCACCGGAAGGTCCGGCAGCAGGAGTATAAGGGGCGCAGGAGGACCGGAAAGCCGCTCCTGTAGGATCATGGTGATCGAATGACTGCGGGAAGCTGCTGTAGCGGACCGAAGAATGTAAAAAGTTCAGGATCATAAAGAGAAAAGACGCATCGTCTGATGAGGCCGGAGTGAAAATTCCGGGCGGTCAGGCGGTGCGTTTTTTTCTGTATTTACGCGAACAACGAGCCAAAGTCCGCGCTTGCGCGAGACCTTGGCGACTGTCGCGATAACAAGGGGAAACTCGCGAAGCGCGTTTTCACTTGTTTGAGAGAACTGGTTTTACCCGGCTATATTTTTAAACGAAATTTTGAATTTACAATTTACATAGATTATACAAACTAGTTACCGAATCATGGTTTTTGCGTTTTTTGTTTCGTGATAAAAATATTACTGTACAGAGAAAGAAAAACAAAAACAAAGACCTTTTGAGGAGGAGAAAGAAATTATGAAAACAAGGAAAGTAATGGCACTTGCAGGTGCAGGAGTATTAGCAGTCAGCATGATGACAGGAT
>ERZ1026901.1472-NODE-1472-length-13429-cov-16.782040_pt1 | contig 13429 bp, 8 predicted proteins | sample MGYA00380179_ERZ1026901 | MGnify/ENA primary metagenome ERZ1026901 (study PRJEB33269, sample SAMEA4719815) | human gut metagenome | biome: human-associated habitat; feature: organic feature; material: feces | place: Cameroon | collected 2013-10 ... | reverse complement strand
CTGCATACATACAACCATATCGCCGGAGCGTGCGATATACTGCCCGTCGTTAGGGACTAAATCGCTTTCGTCTTTAGAGCAGGAAACGAAAATGAAAGCGGACAGCATCACAAATAACAACTTTTTCATTTTTCCATTAACTGTAATAGGGTTTGTATCTGCTTATCCTTTTCGGCCAGCATATCGCGCACGAATGGAGACAGGAAAACTTTGCTTTTCAGCACTGCTCCACTCTATGAAAAACATGCTTACGCTCCACTAATCTTTCAGCATCAAGCGAATGCCCACATCGGCTATACCCGGAAGCATCTCGCTGCGCATAATATGATAAATGCGAACATCGGCCGAAGAGCCTGCTTCATGATACTTCGCCGTCCAAGGAAAGTCATATTGATATAGACTCACGCCAGCTCCCTCAGCATCTCCCTTCGCATCGGTGAGCTTACAGTTGATCGTGTCGCAAATCACACTTTCAGGATTGTGCCAGTGTTGTTGCACCACTATCCATAACGATTGGTATGGATAGGGCGTAGAAGCCGAAGTGCGCAGTCCGATATGAAAATCATAGATGCCCGATACCTGTAACGTATCTACATGATAATAGAGAGTATCGCCAGGCTCCCACCCTTCCACTGCCACAGAACGATAATCGTAAGCAGCAGGCTTGTGTTCACATGAGACAAGTAACATGAATAAGAAAAGAAACAGAAAGGAACCTATCGAGAGAATGGATTTACACATAGAATGAGGCACTTATTACAAGAGATTAGGAAGAGGAGGAAGAAAGGATACTACTTTTCTGCTTGACCTTTATCACGATCGCGGCGAGTTGCATTGCCACGATTGCCATTGCGACCTCCTCGATTATTATTCCTACGAGAATTATTGCCTCGCAGTTGTTGTCCTTCAGTCTGTGCATTGCCTCGCTGCTCATCCTTTTCTTTGCTTCGACCTTGCTGACGGTGTTCACTACCTTCTGCATTGCCATTCCCCTTTGACTGACGACGCTTATTCTTGCTTCGACGGGATTTATCGAAACGTGTCAGTTCGTCTTGCTCAGCCAGGTCGACAGAACGTTTATCACCCTCTTCTCCTTCTTCGAGAAGAGAAAGAGGCTTCTCGCCTACCGCATTGAGTTCGATGATTTCGTGAGCGCGATTGGCCGTAATCGTCACAAGGTTAGCGCCCAATCGTCGGTCGGAACTATAGGTAACAAGACCAGCCAAGGTGTCGGCCTTGAAGAAGTAGAAAGTACCATCGGCCGTCTCAAGCTGAACATTACGCTCGGGGAGCTTACGCGAAGCCTCCATGTAAGTGTCGACCTCATAATTGAGACAACATTTCAGTTTAGCACACTGTCCGGCAAGCTTCTGTGGGTTGGGCGTAATATCCTGGAAGCGTGCTGCAGCGGTACTCACAGAGTTGAAATTCTTCATCCATGTAGCGCAACACAATTCGCGCCCACAAGGACCAATACCACCAATGCGGCCAGCTTCTTGGCGAGCTCCAATTTGCTTCATTTCGATGCGCACATGGAAAGCCTCAGCAAGCACTTTGATGAGTTTACGAAAGTCAACACGTTGGTCGGCTATATAATAAAAAATAGCTTTATTTCCATCACCCTGGTATTCCACGTCGCCAATTTTCATCTGCAGTTCGAGATCCTTGGCTATTTGGCGCGAACGAATCATCGTTTCGTGCTCGCGTGCCTTTGCTTCCTCATACTTGTCGAGGTCGGCCTGACGAGCCTTACGATAGATGCGTCTGATGGGAGTGCCCGGCTTGAGCGCACTTTTTTGCATTTGAAGAATAACCAGTTGTCCTGTGAGAGTCACCACGCCTATGTCATGACCTGGCTGTGCTTCCACTGCCACGATATCCCCCTTCTGAAGGTCAAGGTGATTATCGTTTCGATAGTAGCCCTTACGGGTGTTTTTGAACTGTACTTCCACATAGTCGGTAACATCCTTATTACCGGGCACATCGGCCAAGTAGTCGTAGACATTGAGTTGATGGTCGCTGCGTCCGCACCCTTCATGAGTAATGCCACGCAAAGAAGCATCTCCCCACATACAGAAACTGCAATCATCGCCACCACTATTTTGAGAGCCACAGCCTTCTGAGCCGCAGTCTCCTTGGCAATGGATGCATGATTCCGAAACGGGCTGGGATGCATCGTCGGCAAAGTGCTGAGAATTTATATCGATATTTTCGTCTGTCATAAAAAGAAGTATTTAAAAGATTCGAGGACGAGGTATTTCAAGAGCCTAGCTAGCCTCATCCTTTAGAGTGGGTCAACTCTTATCTATATATAAGATATCTTATTTCGATGTATGATTTGCATACTCTTGAAGAGAGCCACTCTTTATTGAAAGCATCGCGCTTTTTACTTGATAAGCAACACGATCATCTTGAGCGAGAAGTCGAAGAAGACCATGTTGGCATTAACATTGTGTTCTATATCACGCTGAGCAGCCGATAGTTCTTCCATAATACCTATCACATTGCGCTCATTGATAAATCGTGCAAAGTTCACGGAGAAATCTTGTTCCTGCCGATTCATGTAATTCAGTTCGGGCGAATGGAAATTGTACATAAAGTTTTCGCGTACCAGCCGCTGAGCATATTCGAGAAAGGCTTTTTGCTTTTCTCTCCCCCACGACGATAGCTGTTGCGACCATTCATAGAGATCGCGAATCTTACGCATATAACATAGACGCATAAAGAGCACAAAGAGGTCGAAGAATTGAGCTGTATCAGCGTTCATCGTCACCTGCTCCAAAGCTCGGGTATAACTACCCTCGGCCGAACGAGCTACTAGGCGAGCATCCTCTGCTTGCAGACCATTGAGTTGTTCCAGAGCTTGGGCTATATCGTCGGCACTAAGGGGAGGAAAGTCTATTCGTTGAGTGCGACTCAAGATGGTGGTAAGAAGTTTGTCGGGCTCATTGGCTGTGAGAATAAACACAGTCTGAGCAGGCGGTTCTTCCAATATTTTGAGCAATTTATTGGCACACTCTTCGTTCATTTGCTCTGCTAGCCAGATGATAATCACGCGATAGCCGCCTTGACTACTCACATTGGCTAGCTTCATGAGTATATTCGTACTCTCGGCCACACCAATCTGCGATTGCTGCTTTTCCACTCCCATACATTTGAGCCACGTTTGACGCGTAAAGTAGGGTGTAAGAGCCAACTGCTTGCGCCATTCGGGCAGAAACTGATCACTCACAACAGCCGTGGTTTGCCCACTAGGCTTGATGGTAGGAAAACAGAAGTGAAGGTCGGGATGTGCTTGCTTCGACACCATGCGACAGGCCACGCACTCGCCGCAGGATTCACCTTCAGCTGTGGGGTGTTGGCAGAGCAAGCGCTGGGCTAAAGCCAAAGCCATAGGCAGTTTGCCACACCCCTCAGGACCTGCAAAGAGCAAGGCATGAGGCACTCGTCCTTCGGCTATCATCTGCTTAATACGTTGCTTCACCGTATTTTGTCCTATCACTTCGTTGAATTGCATGGTGGTGGAGGTTAAGATATTGGGCTCATACTGGCCGCAGCATAGGATGGATATAAAGCATTTTCTCCTCGCCACGAAAAGCTAGCCTACAATGACAGACAAAGGTACGACTTGGCGGGGAATGGGCAAAACGAATTGTGGAAAACTTTCATACAAGTGGGGGTTTGGGGCGAAGAATCTGCTTTTTCCGAGCAAAACATTTCCCACTTACACATGAAAAGTGTACCTTCGCACTATCATTCTTAAGCTAACAAAAACTTTGGTTTTTATTGGAGCATCTCATATCAAAATCACGAAAAAGTCTCAACTACATCACGCTGCTACGTTTTCCGTTAGCAGTCCTTGTGGTGCTGATTCACAGTTACAACACGGCTTGGCGCTTGCCAGGACATGAAGCCATAGCGAGATGGGGCACATTCTGTTCGCAGATTCTGCCTACCTTTGCCGTTCCTTTATTTTTCGCCATATCAGGCTACTTATTCTTTTTCCGTATGCAGGAGTTTTCTTTCACTATTTATAAGGAGAAACTTCGCCGTAGAGCACACACGCTATTGGTGCCTTACGTAATATGGAATGCTGTGGCTTTCCTGCTCTATGCAGTCAAGGATTGGGTGGCACATGCACCACTGCAACACCCCCTTTCTTTCAATCTCTTATGGGGAGACACAACTATGTCGGCTGCTACGTCCAACCTTCTCGGATGGACAGTTCATGCCACAACAGCTCCCGTGCAAGAACCCCTTTGGTTTGTACGCGATCTCATTGTGCTCGTACTTTTATCGCCAATAGTTTGGAGCGTATTAAAACGTTTTCACTGGATAGGACTCACATTGTTTGCCGCTGCCTATTATTTGCATATTTGGCCTAACCTTTACGGCATGAGCACCATGGGATTATGGTTTTTCTCTCTAGGTGCTTTCCTCGCCATTGAGAAGAAAGACCCACTTTTCATTACTCGTCGATTACTTCCTCTATGCTCTGCATTACTCATTCCGCTTTTGTTAGCGCAAACTGTGCTATCGAATCTTAACGAATGGGAATGTACGCTTTCATCACAGCAGAGTGTTTTTCTTCAGTTACTTCATTCTCATTCACAAACGCTCTTTTCGCTTTCACAACAACTCTACGTTTTGGCAGCTATGGTCTGTGCCATTCATGGAGCCGACCGCCTCAGTAAGCATTGGATGCCTGGAGCAATTCTTTCGGGAAGCAGTTTCTTTATCTACGCATCCCACGTTATAGTGCTCTTCCCTCTCACTGCTATATTATCCAACGCTTCGATAAATCACAGTGCAGGATGGCAAATCACCTTTTATTTACTCTGTCCCATCATAGCCACGGGGATATGTTTGACCATTTATACAGTGCTTGCAAAGGCTATTCCTAGACTTTCATCTCCTCTATTGGGACGATAAACACCACATTTCGTCCTATCGATATGGTCAGCCCAATGTTTTTTCGTAAACTTGCAAGCAAATCGGAACAACGAACGCATACATTCCGAATACTCCATCTATCAGTAACATCTAACACATCTATAATGAAAAAGAAATCCTTACTCATCGGGCTAGCAGCTCTACTCTTCCCAATGTCCATGGCGGCACAGTATACCATTTACCCCGTGCCTCATTCACAGACAGCAGGAACGGGCACAGTCAATTTCACCCCAACCGTCAACGTTGTATGCGAAGACGGCATTGATATTTATACCCGCAACCGTGTGCAGCAAATTCTGGGTGATCACGGCCTCACCACACGCATCACCGACGCACCTATCGAAGCAGAAGCAAACATCTTCCTTGGCGTGAAAGGTTCAAATGGCGTAGCCGTGCAGAAAGCTGCCGCGCTTGGTCTCAACACCGACGTACTCAACAAAGCCAATAAGTTTGACCGTCATATCCTTTCGCTCACCGATGGAGGTAGCGGTAACGCCCAGCTCGTTATAATTGGCGAAAATACGGATGCAACCTTCTACGGCTTGGCTTCACTCGAGCAAATGCTCGATCAGGGCACTACCGGACTGCCCACCGTAACGATTAACGACTATGCCGACCTTAAAGAGCGAGGCATCATTGAAGGTTTCTATGGTAAACCTTACGACAACGAGGTGCGCAAAGACTTGATGCGCTACATGATGCGCTTTAAGATGAATTCTTACGTATATGGTCCGAAATGTGACCCTTATCACTCTTCTACATGGGCTGATCCCTACCCCACCACCATCACTTCTACTCAAGATCAGCAAGGATTCATGACGCAGGCCAAGATGCAAGATCTCACCGAAACGGCTCACGCCTCTAAGGTAAACGTATCGTGGGCCATCCACCCGGGTAATAGCTTGCTTAACGATGGTCAAGTGGTAAGCAAGATTATGTCGAAGTTTGAGAGCATGTACAACCTAGGCTTTCGCCAGTTTGCCGTATTCGTCGACGACGTAGGCGTTCCATCTCAACAGAGCGGTATGGACCTCACCTGCCAACGCATCACCGATCTCCAACGTGCTATCGAAGCCAAGTGGAATACCCCCGGCGCTGCCGCTGCCGATACAGTGAAAGCTCTCCGTCTCACACCGCAGATTTACTGCCGTACTTTCGCTGGAAGTGATGCGCAATTCAACAACTTCTTCAAAGCACTGAGCAAACTTCCAGAGAACGTCACCGTATACTATACAGGTTACGGCGTATGGTCTGTACCCAACAACACAGATCTCAAAACCGTGCAAGACCAGTTTGGTCGCAATGTCATTTGGTGGTGGAACTATCCCTGCAACGACAACGGCACTGGTCCCAGCGAAATCTATCCATTGGACATGAAGAGCAACTTCGTAGACATGCCCAATGTAGGCAACGAAAGTTCGCTCTCTTCTGAACTTACTGAAAGCAACCAAGGCGTTATCTGTAACCCTATGGAGCAAGGAGAAGTCTCAAAAACGGCTGTATTCTCAGCTGGCGACTATAGTTGGAACAACACAGGGTTCGATAACATGCAATCATGGGAAGCATCCATCAAGTCGCTCTTCCCTGGCAACAACGATGCCACCGAGGCCTACCGTTTCTTAGCTCCCTATCTAAGCAAAAACGATCCCGGAACACTCAACACGATACTCACTGCCTATAAGAAAAACGGCAACAGCGAAGATTTAAAAACTCTCCTAAGTCAAATAGAAGAGAGCTGCGACAAACTTAGCAAACTCGAAACATCTGAGAAAGCCAACGAATCACTCTTCTATAAAGACATCAAGCCCTGGGTGGTTCGCTTGCACGACCTAGCAGTAAACATCAACAAATATATAAGCGTCAAAGATTTTGGTACCGATGCAGAACAAGCATGGCCTACTTACATAAATGCGCTTAACGAGTTTGATGAATCTAACGAGAGCTACTACACACACCACCTCTCGGGCTTCGGAAGCACATCAATCTCTACCGAACCGCGCCTGACGCATGCTTCTTATCGTTACTTGACGCCCTTCGTTGACTACATGAAGGAGAATGCTACTTCCAACCTCTTCACAGCCAAGCCTACTTCAACCACGTCAACAGGCTTTACCAACGTAGAGAACCTCAAAGTGACTGGCACTGTAACGGCTTCGCTCATCCGCTTCCAAGCCAGCAAAAGAGTCACCCTCAACAAGGGCGAGTACATTGGTCTACAACTTTCCTCTGCCATCCGTATCAACTACGTCACCATGGCAGATTCGCTCCTTGACCATTCTAAATTCAACGTCGTGGTTAGCACAGATGGTAAGCACTGGACTACAATCAACCGAACTGGCAATGAATGGCTCGAAAAGCCCGAAGCAGGCTCTGGGAAATATGCAGGTTATGCACGATTTGTAGCTATTGTCAACGATAGTGAAGAGCCGGCCTCCATTACCGTGCGCAATGGGGTAGTGAATCTCTATCCCGCACAGAAGGCCGCAACCTCCGCAGCAGCAGCTCCGAGTGGAGCCGAATTCTGGCAAAGCCACACTGCCAACCTCATGTCCGATGGCAACTACAACACTTTCGTTTGTATCAACCGCGTACAAAAAGCTGGCGATACATATACCATAACGCTCAAGGAAGAGACTCCCGTGGAGCACGTACGCATCGTGATGGGTACCACCAATGGCGACAACATCAACAAGGGACTCGTACAGATTTCAAAGGACGGAAAGAAATGGACTGCTCTGCGTCCGACTGGTGCCTCAAGCAATTATTATACACTCGACCTCCCGCAAAATTTCAAGGTGGGCACGGTCGACGGAGCTGACGTGTATGCTTGCGATTTCTCCATGTCGAACACAGCAGGTAAAGTAACACCAACTTTGGCTAAATATGTACGCCTCTACGTGTCTACTCCCGCAAATGAGAAGTGGCTTCGCTTACATGAAATCGAGGTAAATGGCAAAGGGCTTAATGAAATGGCTTGCCTCCAAGCTGGTCAGTATGGCATCACGGAGCATAACGCTACGGATGGACGAGGGTATACATCGTCTGCAAACTTTGCTCCTTACAGTCCCAATGATCGCGTATTCACCTACTACATGACCAATAGCATACTGCTCAATGGCATCACGCTCTATACCGACCCTGCCACCATGGAAGGCGCTACTTACAGCATCACCACCGATGGCGAAACATGGACGAACATTGATCCAACATCTGCCAATAATGGTCTTGTACATTTCACCCTCGAAGGCGCCAATCGTGCTGCTACAGCTCTGAAGATCAATTGGAACACAAAGACCGTTCCGGCTATTTACGAAGTGGTAGAGAATTACGACGAAGCCAATGTGGAACGCCCCACCGTGACTCGCATTGAGAGCGTGAGCAGTTCTTCTCAGTCTGCCACAGAGCAGATCGACCTCGCCACCGAAGGCAGTCACTTGGTAGCGAAGGCTCAATCGGGCATCAACAGCGTTGAAGCTTACACGCTCGACGGCCGCACGCTCTTCAGCCAGAAGGCTAACGGCGAAGCACAAGTGACAATCCCCGTAGTAGGTGCTACTCACCAGACCATTCTCGTCAAGGTGACTATCCTCGGCGGCAAGAGTCAGACTTTCAAGATAATGAAATAATCCTTTAATGTGATCCGCACGCTCTTAGAGTTCAGTGCGACACAATAGTCTCTACAAGGAGGCAGATTTCCACTCGGGGATCTGCCTCCTTTTGCATTATACGTCATACAATATACTGGGAAGATCGAAGCATTTATCCTCCATGAGACGGAGAAAGATTCTAAGAGAAGAAAAATTTAATGGTAGGAAGAGAATAAGTTACCCTACAGGAAAAACGCTTTGGGCAGGAAATCTGAAGTGAAAGGAAGTGCAAGCAAAAATGACAGCAAAACAGGTCGAATCACACAAGCAAGTACGCTCATTATCAGCAACATGCAACCATCTAAAGCAAATAGTGCAAGCCATTGAGCATGAAATCGGCTGTAACGTGTGCGCGCGACAAGCACTCATGTTTCCCCTCTTTCCAAGACATTTTTCTCTCCCCCAACCTTTTTCCTTTACAAGCAGAAAAAGTGAACAAATTCTACACTATTTTTTGCGCAATGCAGTGACTTATCGTATCTTTGCATAACATAGATAAAGTTCTGCTATTAGAGCATTTTCATCAACTACGATATTCATCAACTTATTCCATCCATGAAACATTTCTACAAATTGGCTACGGCTCTTTGCCTCTTTGCCCTAATGCCCTTTGCGGCACAGGCACAGCTTGAGCTAAAGCCCACTACGCTTCCCAACAGCGAGAACGAACCCGCTCCGGTTCACCCCGTGCCCTCTCCACGACAACTGAAGTGGCAGTACACAGAATTTTATGCCTTTTTCCACTATGGCATGAACACGTATACAGGCGATGAGTGGGGATATGGCAACGAAAGCGAAAACATATTTGCGCCCACGGCAGCTCCCAATCCCGAACAATGGCTCACCGCCGTAAAGGCTGCTGGCATGAAGGGTGGCATTGCCGTGGTGAAACACCACGATGGTTTCTGCTTGTGGCCCACAAAGACCACTACCCACAACGTGACCTCTTCAAACAACGAATTTGCAAAGCAGACGGATATTCCCCGCGACTTTGCCAAAGCTGCTCAAAAGCTCGGCATGAAATATGGTTTCTACGTATCGCCCTGGGACCGTAACAATGCAGAATATGGTGAGAACACTTACGTGAAGAACGTTTTTCTGCGTCAATGTGCCGAACTCGCAGCCTACGGCGCCGACCAATTTGAAATGTGGTTTGACGGCGCAAATGGTGGCAATGGCTACTATGGCGGCGCTGGAGGTACCCGCAACATCGATCGCTCTACCTACTACGACGTGCCCAATCTACGCGACACTGTACACAAGGTTAGCCCCGACTGCGTACTCTGGGGTGTAGGTGGTGAAAGTCGCTGGATTGGTAATGAAGAAGGCTGGGCTGGCGAGACCAATTGGAGCCCGGAAGAATATGGCTATTCGGCCGAAAGTAATGGTATGTATGGCACCATGAACGGATGGTACTGGCAACCAGGCGAGAGTGATGCTAAGTACACCTCTGGCGGATGGTTCTGGCACAGCGGCGAGAAGGTAATGGGGAACGAACGCCTATTCCAAATGTATCTCGAAACAGTAGGACGAAACTCTACGCTCATCCTCAACTGCCCGCCCGACAAGAGCGGTTCACTTCCCACTGCCACAGTCGAAGGACTTAAAGAATTTGGCACGACACTCAAAAAACGCCTCGGCGGAACAAACTATGCTCTCACGGCCGATGATGTGCAGGCCTCGGAAGAACGCACCGCTGGCCAAGGCCGCTCATTCAGCATAGCCAATGCCATGGACGGCGATAGCCTCACTTACTGGGCCACCAATGATGGCACACTCAACGGCACCATCACGTTCCATTGGAAAACTGCACAACCCATCCGCTACGTCATGTTGCAAGAGCACATCAAGCTAGGACAGCGCGTCAAAGCATTCACCATCGAGACAAGCAACGATGGCGTAAATTGGAATAAGCGAGGCGGCAATATCAAAACAACGACCATCGGCTACAAGCGTATCATTCCCCTCAACGGAAGTACTAGCGATAGCTACTCCAACGCACAAAGCGTAAAATACTTGCGCGTAAGAATCACCGATAGCCGTGCTTGTCCCACACTGGAGAATATTGCTCTATATTAAGAGCGCAAAAGCAAGAAATTCTATTTCTACCAATCAAACAAAGAAACACATGAAAACGCGATATTTTGCCCTAGCAGCCCTTGCACTTCCCTTGGCAGCTATGGCACAGACGACGGCCAGCGTCGACTTTGAAGATCCCTCGGGCTATAAGGCTCTGGGCGTATACGACACTTGGGAGGAGTCTCCCTTCCGCACGGGAAAGTTGCAAGGCAACGTTGCTGTAGTAGACAATTTCCTTCCTCAGACCAATGCTGATGGCGTTGTCCTCAATGATTCTAAGAAAATTCTCGGTGTACAGCGCTCACGCTTCGGTAGCAACACGTTTGGCGCACGCGTCGACCTCAACGACCCACTCAGCACGACACCAACAACCATCTACGTTCACGTCAAAATGTACAAGCCCTGCAAAGGGAAAGCCATGCTCGTTGGTCTAGGCAAACGTCCCGACCGCGCAGGACAAAGCAACGACGTGGAACAATTTTGGGTATACTCAAGCAAATCACTTCCCGAAAACGAATGGTGCGATGCCGTGTTCCCCATCAAGACGTGCGACGGGGTTGATATTCACAGTTTCGTGATTGTGCCCGACCCTACTACCCCCAATCATTTGACGGACGACTTTGCCGCGTACTTCGACGATATCTTGGTGAACAACGACAATAGGCCACGCATTAAGCAAAACTCTTTCTACGAACTCAACTTCGACGAAACCACCGTATCTAACAAATCGGGCAACTACGTACGCTCTATCAAGCTTGTTACCACGAGCAACGGCACACAGACCCGCAACGTTGGACAGAAGTCTCCACAGTTGATCTACAACGACCTTACAAACTACTCATTCCGTGCAAAAGCAGGCGACACCGTCACTCCCACAATCTCCTTTACTGGTATTTGGATGAATGGCTATGTCTATCTCGATCGCGACAACGATGGTCAGTTTAATGTAAAGCTCAATGACAACTATACCAATGCAGAAGGTAGCGACCTGATGAGCTACTACTACATTGAGACCGTAGAAGACAAAAAGGGCTATAAGTACGACGGCACAGAAGTGAGCGGCGACGCACGCAACACCATGGAGACTCCCGCCTTCAAGCTCCCCGCCGACCTCCCCGTAGGATTCTATCGCATGCGCTTCAAAGTAGACTGGGGAAATACTGATCCCGCAGGCCGTATGACGGCAACAAACAACATCAAACAAAATGGTGGTGCTGTAATCGACACTCGAATCAACATTCACGCCGACAAGGTAAATGTTTCTGCTGCAAGCCGCAATGGATTCATCACCGATGGTAATGGTGGAGAACTCGTCAATTACGAAACAAACTTTGGCAAGCCTCTTGCTATCATCGCCAAGCCTGCTCCTGGCTTTGCTATCGACTCCGTGACAATCTACCACGGCTACAACCTCAACGGCGAGCAATACAACAAGTACGGCACCAAGCAGTGGGACAAAGTCGTCATTCGTGCCAACGTTTTCAATAAGACAACTGGCAAATATACTCTCCCTGCAAGCCTCATTGACGGCGATATCATGATTGATGCACAATTTGCTAGTACCACTGCCGTAAAGCAGGCTAAAAAAGAAGAACCACTAACTTTTACCGCAGCGGCCGGAAAACTTCTCCTAAAAGCAAGTCAACCCACCGACGTAGTGGTGGCCGACGCTGAAGGCCGCATCCTCTTCAAACAGCATCTTACAGGTAGCCACGCCCTCACACTGCCCACAGGTATCTACGTAGTCAACGGACAAAAAGTAACGCTCTAAGCGAAACACAACATAGAAAGCATTCCTAGATACTCTAGAAGCCACACTCTCTAGAAGCTCTGGGAATGCTTGTTTTATATAGAATTTCTTTAAACTCAAGAATCTCTAATCATTCCAATGAAACTCCTTTACTTCCATGGCTTCGCCTCATCAGGCGCAAGCGGCACAGTACAACTGCTTCGCAAGATCCTACCCTCTGCCGAGATCATTGCCCCCGACATCCCCGTCGACCCCGAAGAAGCACTTCCCATGCTCCATGAGCTTGTAGAAGCAGAACAGCCCGACCTCATCGTCGGCACCAGCATGGGCGCCATGTATGCCCAGCAAATGCACGGCCACCTGCGCATCTGCGTCAACCCTGCCTTTCACATGTCGACCATGAGCAAGATACTTCACACGGGGGAACATAAATGGCTCAACGGACGGAAAAATAGCGAGAAGACCTTCAAAGTAACCGCCGAAATTATTAAGCATTTCAACCAAATGGAACGCCACCAATTCGACGACATCACTCCCGACGACCGCGAACTCTGCTATGGCCTCTTCGGCATCAAAGACAAAACCGTCAATCCCGCCAATGCCTACAGCGATTTCACGAAGCATTACACCCACGCTGAACGTATCGACGCAGACCATCAACTCAACGACAAAGTAATTCACAAATTTCTTCTCCCTCTCATGAAGTCTATCCTTGGTCCACTCTACGAAGAAGCTACCAAAGAACCCCTACCCGACTACATGAAATACAGCACAAACTAAAGTAACTAAAGTTTCGGATTTAGTTCCAAACGGGCTGAATTATCGCAAACCGAATGCAATCAAGCCTGCTTGAATTGCTGAGACGCAGCCGATGATGCACGGGCTGAAAGCCCAACAAGCGCATAGCCCAGGGCAACGCCCTGGGTTTCCCGTGGATAGTGTTGTTACGCCCTGTAAGGTAGGGTGTTCAAAATTGGCATCAAAAGCGAGACCACTTTTT
>ERZ1026901.1469-NODE-1469-length-13439-cov-5.671399_pt1 | contig 13439 bp, 16 predicted proteins | sample MGYA00380179_ERZ1026901 | MGnify/ENA primary metagenome ERZ1026901 (study PRJEB33269, sample SAMEA4719815) | human gut metagenome | biome: human-associated habitat; feature: organic feature; material: feces | place: Cameroon | collected 2013-10 ... | reverse complement strand
AAGTACAAATATAGTAATATTACTACAACAAACGTCAACTTTTTGAGGTTTTTCACTCACATTCTTCTATTTTGACCAATTGTAGGTCGGTCTATCTAAAAAACAACTCATTAGTTTGCCACATTGTTAAATAAGCAGTAACTTTGCATATAAGAAATAATTTAAAGATATCAATCATGCAAGAAACAAGACAAAACCGTATAGCACGCCTTCTGCAGAAGGAGCTCCAAAGTCAGACACGCGCCATGCACGGTGTTATGGTAAGCGTTACACGCTGCCGTGTATCACCCGACTTGAGCATATGCACAGCCTACCTCAGTATATTCCCCTCTGAGAAAGCTGACGAACTGATAAAGAACGTAACAGCCAACGAGAAGACTATACGTTACGAATTGGGCACACGTGTACGCAATCAGCTGCGTATCATACCCGAACTTAGATTCTTCATCGACGACTCTCTTGACTACATTGAGCGCATTGACGAGCTATTGAAGAAATAAACGGGGCACGATGAACTTTCCTTTTTACATAGCACGACGGTACATCTTCTCAAAGAAGTCGACCAATGCCATAAACGTTATATCAGCCATTTCGGTTGTCGGAGTGGCTGTTGCGACAATGGCATTGGTTATTGTGCTAAGTGTGTTCAACGGATTCCACGACCTCGTAGCGTCGTTCTTTACCAACTTCGACCCTCAAATTGAGATTGTACCTACAAGTGGAAAGACGGCACCTGCCGATGATCCAGTACTTACAAAGATTAGACAGTTGCCCGATGTAGCTGTTGCCACAGACGTTGTTGAAGACCAAGCCCTTGCCATCTACGGCAGACAGCAGCAAATGGTTACGGTTATGGGAGTGCAGAATAACTTCCAAGAACTTACCAACATTAACGATATATTATATGGTGACGGCGAGTTTACGTTGCAAGCCGCCAACCTATTCTATGCCATTCCGGGTATACGCCTGGCTCAAGACTTAGGTATGAGTGCCCGATTTGATGGATATCTCAAACTGTATGCACCTGTAAGACGCGGTCAACTTACAGAGTTTGCCGATCCAAGCGAAGGTTTTGTTGTCGACTCACTTATATCACCTGGTGTGGTGTATGCCGTAAACCAGGCAAAGTACGACCGTAACCGACTAATATGCTCGGTAGATTTCGCACGTCGCCTGTTCGATCAAGATGGTATGCTGTCGTCGTTGCAAATAAGACTGAAGCCTGGAACCAACCTCAACGATACCAAGAAGGAAATGCAAGATATAGTAGGCAACCGCTTCAGGGTGCTTGACCGATTTGAGCAGCAAGCCGATACCTTCAACATTATGCAGATAGAAAAGGTGCTGGCTTACGTATTCCTTACATTCATACTGATGGTGGCATGCTTCAACATAATATCATCATTGTCTATGCTCATCATCGACAAGAAAGACGATGCAATGACACTACGTAACCTCGGAGCTACCGACTCGCAGATAAGACGCATATTCCTGTTTGAAGGACGTATCATTTCGGCTGCAGGAGCTGTTGTAGGCATATTGTTGGGACTGCTGCTATGCTGGTTGCAACAAGAGTTTGGATTTGTACACATGGGCGACAGCGCTGGCTCGTTTGTCGTAAATGCCTACCCCGTTAGTGTTCACTATGATGATGTGGCTATAGTGTTTGTCACAGTGTTGCTCATAGGCTGGGCAGCAGCGTGGATACCAACACGTAACCTAAAAGTACAGAAATGAAAAAGAACATAATATTCGACCTTGGCTGTGTGCTCGTAGGGCTAAACGCCGAGCGCTGCATCAAGGCTTTCAAGGAGATAGGATGCGGGGCCATTGCCACTTATGTGGAGGAGCATCGCACCGAAGACCTATTTCTTGACACCGAACTGGGACGCATAAGTCAAGCCGAATTCTGCGATGAAGTGCGCCGCCTGTCTAACTCAACAACAAACGATAACGACATTGTTTGGGCATGGGACCAACTGCTTACGGGCATTCCTGTAGAGAAGTTGCAACTGATAGAACGCCTTAAAACGGCTGGACACCGCATATTCCTGCTGTCCAACACCAACATTATGCACTGGAACTATTGCCGCGACACCCACTTCACGATAGGCAGAAAGACTGCCGACTTCTACTTCGACGGCATATTTCTGTCGTATGAGATGCACCTTAAAAAGCCTGATAGTGCCATATTCCAGCAAACTCTACTGAATGCAGGAATCGAAGCCAAGGAAACTCTATTTATAGACGATCTGAAAGAAAACTGCGAAGCAGCCGAGGCTTTAGGCATAACAACGTTGCACGAGACAACTGGTTTTGACTGGTGCCGAAACAAGAATCTATGGACAACAATATAACCAAGGATGCTTTCTGCGCCACAATAGGCTTCTTCGATGGCGTTCATCGTGGACATCAGTTTGTTATAAACCGACTGAAGGAGATTGCCAAAGACAGAAGGATGAAGTCGATGATTATAACCTTCGACCAACATCCTCGTCAAGTTGTACATGCCAACTATGTGCCGCAGCTTATTACATCTACCGACAATAAACTGCAACTGCTCGAAGACACAGGAGTAGACCATGTTGAGGTGTTGCATTTTGATATGCAGATGGCACAACTATCCGCCAAGGACTTTATGCAACATGTGCTACACGACCGTCTTGGTGTGCGATGTCTGCTCATTGGCTATGACAATCGCTTTGGACACAACCGTGCAGAAGGTTTCGACGATTATGCTGCCTACGGCAAGAAAATGGGCATCGACGTACTGCTCAATACCCCAATAGATATAGACGGTATGCGTGTATCGTCATCACTTGTACGCCGTTTGCTTGTTACGGGCAATGTGTCTAAGGCTTGCCAATGCTTAGGACGTCCATTTCGTATAATAGGAAATGTTGTCCACGGATTTGAGGAAGGTCGTAAGATGGGATTCCCTACCGCAAATATCATTCCTATTTGCACAGAACAGCTTATTCCACAAACTGGCGCTTACGCCGTAAGCGTAAGTATAGATGGTGGCGAAAACATGCCTGCAATGATGAATATAGGCAACAATCCTACTTTTCAACGCAACTGCCAAACACTCGAAGCACACATCATAGGGTTTGATGGCGATATCTACGGACACCAAATAAGCGTGGACTTTATACAGCGATTGCGTGGCGAAAAGCGGTTTGACAGTATTGACGAACTTATGCTACAACTACATAAGGATCTCAATGCCACTAAAGAAATATTCAGGAACAATGGAATAGAACTTGCCAAAGGCAAATAAAAACAACTCAATATATGAAGAAAGCTATTATCGACTCTTTTATGTATGTACTCATCCTTGCCGCAATACAGATTGTAGTGGGTACTGTAACAAAGTTTATTAGCCAGACTGCCGACGTAACACCAATGGTAACAACATTATGTTCTGTTATCAGCAGCGTTCTCACCATAGCTCTATTTGCCTGGCGCAAGTGGACACCGATGAGTGGTCAATACATCAACCAGCGTCCATGGTTCACACAGTTTTGGGTAATATGCCTTGCATTAGGAAGTGCTTTGCCTATGACTTTCTTCACAGAGCAGGTAGGATTAGAGTTGCCACCAGACTATACAAAGTTGTTTAAGGGTATGATAAACAGCGATCTCGGATTTCTTGCGCTTGCTATTCTTGCACCTATAGCCGAAGAAATGGTGTTCCGCGGAGCCATACTGCGCCGATTGCTTGATGCATTTGACAAACGCTGGCATTGGGCTGCGATAGTTATAACGGCAGCACTATTCGGTATTGTACATCTTAATATGGCACAGGGTATAAATGCTTTCGTTATGGGTCTGTTGCTTGGATGGATGTATATGCGCACACGTAGCATTGTGCCTGGCATCATATTCCACTTTGCCAACAACACTATGGCGTTCTTCTTGTACCGCCTCTTTCCCAATGCAGCCGACAAAACACTTGTAGAGTTCTATGGGGGCAATATGACTAATGTACTTATGGCCGTTGCCTTCTCGCTTATGATATTCGGTGCTGCACTGTACCAACTCAACTTCCGCCTACAGCCTAAAAGATAAAACATAAACTAACAATACTCTATTAAGGGACAATGCCAATGAATAATATAGGATTTAGGGACATAACCGTTGACTACGCCATACGCATGTGTGGAGGTACATATATCAACGGCGATATACTACTGATTGACGAAATGGCCAATCTACCATTGCCTAAGGAACCACGACGCATGCAATGTCTGCTTGTAGGAATGTGCCTTAAAGGTTCGGCACGCTACTTTGTAGACGCTGTGGAACACGTGGTGGAACCTGGTGACCTTATTATAATTAATCAAGGACGTGTTACATACGACTGTACGATGACACCCGACTGTCGTGGCATTGGTGTAATTATTGACTACAACTTCTTTAAGGAAACGATAAAGAGTGTACACGAATTGTCGTCGCTATTCCTTTTCGCACGCAATCATCCCGTATTCCGGCTGCCAACAGAACGTGCCAACTTCATACGCGACACCTTCTTCCAAATTAAGGCAAAGATAAACGAACCCGATAACCACTTCCGTAGACAAATGGTACAGTCGCTGTTCCTTACTATGGTGTACGAGATGTGTAACGTTATCTATTCGGTGCAAGCAAAGAACGACGAATGCAACTCAAGAGCCGAAGAGATATTTACAAAGTTTCTGCTACTTGTAGAAGCCAACTTCCGCACCGAACGACGTGTGGGTTGGTACTCTGAACAATTGTGTATATCACCAAAATATCTATCAGAGACAGTGAAGATGGTATCCAAACGCACTCCAAGCGAATGGATAGACTCGTATGTAACAATGGAGCTACGTATGCTCTTCCGCAATACGCAGAAGAGTATAAAAGAAATTGCCCAAGAACTAAACTTCTCTAATCAGTCGTTCTTAGGCAAATACTTTAAAGAGCATGTTGGCATGTCGCCGTCGGAATATCGCCGTTCTTAACACGCTGGCGCACGCTCTCCATAATTTCAGTAAGCTCGTCTACGGTTGTAGCACGCAACATGGCTATGCGAGTTTGACGAAAATCGGGTATTCCCTTGAATATCGGCGACGCCGCAATATGTCGACGTGTATGCAGAATGCCACGATACTCGTCAATGCGCTCCACATTGATACGTAGTTGTTCAAGCAGAATATCGAGCTTGCGGTCGAATGTAAGCGTAGGGTCAACTGGTTTTCCGTCAAGATAATCACGCATCTCCTTGAATATCCATGGACGTCCAAAGGTGGCACGTCCCACCATAACAGCATCCACACCATAACGCTCAAAGGCTTCCTTAGCTTGCTCGGGTGTACAGATATCGCCATTGCCGATAATAGGGATATGTATGCGTGGGTTGCGTTTAACCTCGCCTATCAATGTCCAGTCGGCATCGCCAGTATACATCTGCGCACGTGTTCTACCATGGATAGTTAGTGCCTGTATACCGCAATCTTGCAATTGTTCGGCAAGGTCGGTAATAACAAGGTTGTCCGAATTCCATCCAAGACGTGTCTTAACAGTAACTGGTGTATTGACAGCCTTTACTACCTCGCGGGTTATCTCAAGCAAGAGAGGTATATTCTGTAACATTCCAGCACCAGCTCCCTTACCTGCCACCTTCTTAACTGGACATCCAAAGTTTATGTCGATAACATCAGGATGTGCCTGCTCTACTATCTTGGCGGCCTCAACCATCGACTCTACATCCCTTCCGTATATCTGTATACCAACGGGGCGTTCCTCATCACTGATGTTAAGTTTCTTTAGTGTAGCGTTTACCGAGCGTACGAGTGCCTCGGCACTTACAAACTCAGTATACACCATTGATGCTCCGAAGCGTTTGCACAAGTGTCTGAAGCCTATGTCTGTTACGTCTTCCATTGGGGCGAGAAACAAAGGCTGCGGTCCAAATTCTATATTTCCTATCTTCATTATTGTTCTGTTGTTATCTCTGGTTGGTTTATAAAACCATTTATTTTTCTATATATTGAATTGCTTATATCGTCTGTATCAAAATTAACAAGTATGCCTAAGTGCTTATTGCATATCTTCAGATATGTCAACAACTGCTTATGATGAACCGGCTCTATCTCCTTAACTGACTTGAGTTCTACAATAATAGAGTCTTCTACTAACATATCTATACGCAATTTCGATTTAAGTTGTACACCATTATAATATAATGGAACCTCTACTTGGGTCTGAACCTTTAGTCCGTCCCATCTTAGTTGTTGGCAAAGGGCTTCCTCGTATACCGATTCAAACAAGCCCGGTCCAAAGTACTTGTATACCTTAAATATTGCACCACGTATCTTATATGTTATTTCATTTTCGTGCATAGCTTGTAGTTTGTTTTATGTTATAACCTATATCTTTTTATTGTATCTCTTTGGTGTACCCTATTGATGTACTTCCCACAGATCTCACAGATTTCACAGAATCCTAACGGGTTTAAGGTTTAGGAATTCACAGAGCGTATAGACGCTACGCGTCATACGACAGAAATCACAGAAATGATTGCACACATTCTTATAGAAATGATTGCATTACCCTCTTGTACCCAACATTTCGGTGAATTCTTGCCTCGCGAAGCGTAGGCTCTTCTGTAAATTCGAGAAATACACCCCGTTAGGCTTCTGTGTCATCTGTGAAATCTGTGGGAACTATAACCTTAAAGAGCCATTGGAACTATAACCTTAGAGAGCTATAACCTTAGAGAGCCATTAGAACTATAACCTTAAAGAGTAAACCCGAATGCTCTGTCATAGTCCTCGCTATTGCCCAGCTTGCCATTGATAAGGCAAACAAGCTCTACTACAGCACGCAGACAGAGCCTGCCATCCGACTTGCGGAAGATATCCTGGTTGAACACATAACGCAAGCCCTCTTTGCGCACACCAAGCTTAGACACAAAGACATCGTCGCTACGCAGAGGTGTCTTGTATTGCAGATTCATACGTGCAACAACGGGGTCTACACCCTGTTCGTGCAACTTGGCAAAACTTACACCAAGCGACATAAGGTACAGATGACGTGTATGCTCGGTGTAATGCAGATAGTTGGCATTGTTTACAATACCTTGGATATCGCACTCGTAATCTCGAACCTCCATTTCGGTTTCAAAAACATATTGTGGTTGCATTAGATGAATTATTGGTTTTAGTGATACATATTATAGATAGAATATGCCTTCCGGTCCCTCATTACAAAGTAGGTCAAGCACAGACATATTAGACTGAAAACCATGTCGTGAGGCATACACTTGATAATAAGGACGTGGGGCGAATAATGGGTCTGCTGCAGGATGCTTGGGACGTATAACATCACGTAAATCATCAGCACCTAGAAGTGCCGCATCGGCATAGCTGTCGGTAAGACTTATGTTTGGTCGAACGTCAAGCAACTCACACAACTTATCCACTATCTCCATATTAAAGTCGAATAGATACTTCCACTTTCGCTCAAAGAAAGGACGCAGATCGTCGGCATAATAGTCAAAGAATGGACTCTCGCCATAAGCCGACACAATGGCATTCCAATGCAGGTGTCGCCACTCTCCATGATCACTTATTCGTATATCACGCATCGGACACTTAGCTCCTTCAAAGCGCTCAATAGGCACCGTTAAAGCCTGTACGCCATTAGCTGTGGATATGACACAACGGTTACGGTAAGTCTGCTTACAGAAGTTGTCATTACGTTCAACGTACACCTTATTATATATATGCAACTTCTGCATCCATTGCACTGGCGGAAAATAAGCTGACGACAATATTGCCGTACTGCCAATGACATGTCCGTCTGTTGTGTGGAGAATACTATTGGTTGTTGATTCTGACATTGTTAATTAGTTACATAATAATATGAAACGCCCTGTAAGAGCAAAAGCTTTCTAATTCATTACTTTTTCCCTTACAGGGCGTATAGCTTATGGCTACTTCTTTTCCTTAATCTTTATTATGGCATATATCGCAACATGATGCAGCACCAATGCCACAACATTCAACAATATATAATACAGCCACTGCATCCAGTCGCTTTCTTGCCTCTCAATGTCGTAGCCTATAAGCGAGAACAGAATGCTCGCCACTATAAGCATACAAAGATACAGAAAGAAGTCTTGAAACTTGTGCTTATCTCTGTATCTTGAGATTTGCGATATTATTTTGCCTAACATAGAAATTAAGTATTAAAGTCATTATTTACTTGATATTGTCCACAAAGCGGAACAAACGACTCCAGCGTATGCCATTAAATCCGCTATGATCTGGATCATGACTCCACCAAATGAATATCGGCTTGCCTACTATATGGTCTTCAGGAACAAATCCCCAGTATCGCGAATCGAGCGAATTATGTCTGTTGTCGCCCATCATCCAGTAGTAGTCCATCTTGAAGGTATACTTCTTTGCCTCCTTGCCGTTGATGTATATCTTTCCGCCCTGCACCTTGAGGTCGTTGCCCTCGTAAACACGTATCGGACGCTCGTATATGGCAATGTTGTCCATAGTGAGGTTGATGGTAGCACCCTTCTTCGGAATCCACACCGGTCCGTAGTTGTCTCTTGTCCAACCCTTATATCCATTAAGCGGATAGATGTCCCACCATGTAGGATCGTTTACTGGTGTAACACTTTCCACTATGTCCTTGCGTGCACGCAGCGCCTTAACCGAAGCATTGGTCAGAGGCAGATAACCTGCAGTGTTAAGACTGGCAATATCCTCCATAGAGATACCGAGTTCGTCAATAAACTCAAGAGGCAATTGTCCGCGCAGCTTCACGTAGTAAGAATACTGCACATTATCGGGCTCTTTGTTGGCACGTCCGTCTGTATAGACAATGTGGTTCTTTATTTGCAGAGTCTGACCAGGCAAACCAACACAACGCTTTACGTAATTCTCACGACGGTCTACCGGTCGTGTTATCACGCTGCCATACTCTTCAGGATTAGAGTTTATAATATTACGTCCCTCGGCATATATCTTCGCAAAGAAGTCGAGTCGCTGCTGGTACGACATACTATCCAAACTCGGCATCATGCCATTGTGCTGTTGTACATACTTACCCTCGCCCAGTCCATAGACAAGACGATAGAAGTCTTGGGCCTGATATTGCGGTGCCGAGCAAAGTGTATCACCAGCAGGATAGTTGAACACTACGATATCGTTCTGCTCAACATGTCCCAATCCCTTTGCACGTTCATACTTCCACTGTGGCCACTCTATGTACGAAGGACATTCAAACACCGGCAATGTATGCTGTGTAAGGGGCAACGTAAGAGGAGTCTGTGGCTTGCGCGGTCCATAGCTAACCTTCGACACAAAGAGGTAATCGCCAGTCAAGAGCGACTTCTCCAAAGACGAAGATGGAATGACATAGTTCTGGAAGAAGAACAGATTGATAAAGTAGACAGCCACGAGTGCAAACACGATAGCGTCTACCCACGACATTATGAAACGTGTTGCGCCTTCTTTGTCGCGCCACCATTGCCACTTTATGCGCTTGGTTATGTAAACATCGAAAATAAACGGCAGGACAAGGAGTCCCCACCAACTCTCAATCCAGTAGAGAAAGAGTAGGTACAACACCGCTACGACGACAAACTTGGCCCACTGCACCTTAGGGTTGAGGGTCTTCTTTTCCTTATCGGTCATTGTAGTTGAATTGTTGTTATTAGAATTTGAAGAGATCGCTTGTTGTCAGCAGACCTGAGTGTTGCTGTGTGTATTCGGCTGCAAGCACTGCACCAAGAGCAAATCCCTTACGCGAATGAGCATCGTGAGTGATGTTTATGCAATCGGCCTCACTGTCATATATAATAGAATGTATACCAGGAACCTCATCACGGCGAATGCTCTCAATGGCAAGCTGGTCGGCAGCTACATTATTGGTGCCTTCTACAGTACCGTCAGCAAGATGCTGCTCGCCCTTAACCCATGATGTCTTACGGTCAAGATCGTTCACAATCTCCTCTGCAAGAGTGATGGCTGTACCCGACGGAGCATCAAGCTTGTGGATATGATGTGTCTCCTCCATATGTACATCATACTGTGGAAACTGGTTCATAATTTTAGCCAAATAGCGGTTTACGGCAGAGAAGATAGCTACACCGATAGAGAAGTTAGATGCCCAAAACAATGTCTTGCCTTCTTCTGTACACATACGACGAACGTCGTCGCCATGATCCTTCATCCAACCAGTAGAGCCACTTACTACCTTAACACCAGCCTTGAAGGCACGCAAATAGTTGCCATATGCTGCTGTAGGCGATGTAAATTCTATAGCAACGTCTGCTGATGCAAACTCTGGTGAATCGAAATCCTGCTGATTGTCAATGTCGATGATGCTAACAATTTTGTGGCCACGCTCCTTGCAGATAGACTCAATCATCTTGCCCATCTTGCCGTAGCCGATAAGTGCTATGTTCATTGTCTTTTAAATTTTTGTCTGTTTATGCTTATGCATACCGATTGCAAAGTTAATTAAAAAGGTTGGTATACGTTAAAAAGCATAGCTTTTTTAGACATTTATAATAAAATGTGGCATTAGTTGTTGGTATAAAACGGAAAAAGTGGTATTTTTGCTACCCGATTTTTAAGAAATCATTTACATTTGATAAAAACAATTATGAAAAGAGTTAAGTTTATTTTGGCACTTGCATTTCTCTGCATGTGCACCAGCAGTATTCAGGCACAAAGCATTAAGGACATTCTTGAGGGTGTGGTAAACACCGTTGTTGGCGACAAAGCTACAAACGCTAAATCTATAAAAGGCACATGGAAGTATAGCGGACCAGCTTGCGAATTTGAGAGCGACAACCTGCTTTCCAAGGCTGGCGGCACTGCCGTTACCAACAAAATAAAGAAAAGAGTAGCTCCTATTATGAAGACTCTCGGCATCAACGGCATTGTATACACATTCGACGGCGAAGGCAACTATACATCAAAGATTAAGAAGCACGAGACTAAGGGCACATACGTGTTCAATGAGAAAGACAAGACCATAACCTTTACACCGGCTATTGGTATGCCTTACACAGCATACGTCGTTACCCAAGGCTCGACAATGACCCTTACCTTCAATGCCGATAAGCTGATGAATACATTGAAGACCATATCAAACGCCACATCAAAACTTAGCACAACATCGGCTATTGTAAACAGCATTCTCGGCAGCTACAATGGCATGCGTATTGGTTTTGAGCTAAAGAAATAAAGAAATCTTTAAACAGTAACAAATGGAGCAGTTTCGACGTCGTTACATACGCTACCTAAAACTTGAGCGCAACTACACCGCCAACACTATAGAGGCGTATACCCACGACCTCGACTATCTGCTGAACTTTATGAGGTGCGAGAACCTGAGTGTCTATGACATCAGACTCTCGCACCTCGAAACATTTGCAGCCACTATTCACGAGTTTGGAGTGTCTGCCACAAGTCAGGCACGTATACTTAGTGGTATAAGGGCGTTCTTCCGCTTTCTTGTTCTCGACGGAGTATTGACCGACGACCCTGCAGAGCTGCTTGAGTCACCATCTATAGGCGAACATCTTCCTGAAGTATTGTCAACAGAAGAGGTTGACCGTATGGAGCGCGCAATAGATCTATCTAAATGGGAAGGACAACGCAACCGTGCCATAATAGAAGTACTGTTCTCGTGCGGTCTACGTGTATCCGAGCTTATAAACTTGCGCTTTAGCGACATATCTGTCAAGAATAAGTTTCTGCGCATAGTGGGCAAGGGCGACAAGGAACGTCTTGTACCAATATCTGATACCGCCTTAAACGAGATACAACTATGGCTGTTCGACCGCAACTTGATGAAAGTAAAACCAGGCGAGGACGACTATGTGTTCCTAAATAGGCGCGGTGCTCATCTCACCCGCACCATGATTCTTATTATGATAAAGAATGTGGCCAAAGATGCGGGCATCACCAAGACTGTATCGCCACACACGCTACGCCACTCGTTTGCCACTGCTCTACTGCAAGGCGGCGCCAACCTTCGTGCCATACAGGAAATGCTTGGACACGAGAATATCAAGACTACACAGATATACACCCACATCGACATCACCACATTGCGCGAAGAGATTCTCAACCATCATCCTCGAAATATGAAGAAAAACAAGGATTGATTAATGACCAAAACAAAAATAACGCCTATTACACTGGAGGGTATACTCCGTGTAATAGGCGTTAAGTATATATATCCTATCCTATTTTATATGGCTTACTTCTGAAGCAAAGCCATAGTGTCCTTAGCAATCATCAACTCCTCGTCGGTAGGAATCACACATACAGTAACCTTTGAATCGGGAGCTGAGATAATAGCCTCCTTGCCACGTACCTTGTTTGCCTCAGCATCCATCTTAACGCCAAGGAACTCAAGATCCGAGCAAGACTCAAGACGAGTACCAATCTGATTCTCTCCTACACCGGCTGTCCATACAATGATGTCTACACCACCCATAGCTGCGGCATAAGCGCCAATGTACTTCTTGATGCGGTAGTTGTACATCTTAAGAGCAAGCTGTGCACGCTCGTTGCCCTCGTTAGCAGCGCTCTCAATCTCACGCATATCCGAAGAAATGCCTGTGATACCGAGTACACCGCTCTCCTTATTAAGGAAGTCAGCCATTTCCTGAGGCTTTTTGCCAAGCTTCTCCATAAGGAATGTTACGGCAGAAGGATCGATATCGCCCGAACGGCTACCCATCATTACGCCGGCAAGCGGAGTGAGACCCATTGATGTGTCTACACACTTACCAAACTTAACAGCTGATACAGAAGCACCATTACCGATGTGGCAGGTGATGATACGCTGTGTTTTGATGTCGCGACCGAGGAACTCGCACACACGCTGTGATACATAACGGTGGCTGGTTCCGTGGAAACCATAACGACGTACATGATACTTCTCGTACAGCTCATAAGGAATAGCGTAGAGATAAGCGTAATCTGGCATTGTGCTGTGGAATGCATTGTCGAACACACATACCTGAGGTGTATTAGGCATAAGTTTGTCTACAGCACGCAAGCCCTTAAGGTGTCCTGCATTGTGTACTGGTGCCAGGTCGCAAAGACTTTCTATACCATCCTCTACCAACTTGTCTACTATAACGCTCTTCTCGAAGAGGTCGCCACCCTGCACAATACGATGACCTACAGCATCAATTTCGTCGAGACTCTTGATAGCACCGAACTCAGGGTTGAGAAGACACTGGAATACGAAGTTAACGCCTTCCTTATGGTCAGGCATGTCGTGCATAATCTTCTTCTTCTCGCCGTTAGGCAGAGTTACTTTTATGAAAGCTTCGTCAAGACCGATACGCTCAACACCGCCAGCAGCGAGCACCGAGTTGTCGTCCATGTTATAGAGCTTATACTTGATGGAAGAACTTCCGC
>ERZ1026901.1468-NODE-1468-length-13449-cov-8.276691_pt1 | contig 13449 bp, 9 predicted proteins | sample MGYA00380179_ERZ1026901 | MGnify/ENA primary metagenome ERZ1026901 (study PRJEB33269, sample SAMEA4719815) | human gut metagenome | biome: human-associated habitat; feature: organic feature; material: feces | place: Cameroon | collected 2013-10 ... | reverse complement strand
AAGGTGGAACTCGAATGATCGGTCGACTGCTTCGCGGCGGTTTTATGACCGCTATCTACGCGTACCTGTATATCCCAATCATTATTTTGATTGTGAACTCCTTTAACAGCTCGCGCTTTGGCATCAACTGGCAGGGTTTTACCACCAAATGGTATAGCCTGCTGATGAACAACGACAGCCTGTTACAGGCAGCTCAGCATTCTCTGACGATGGCGGTGTTTTCGGCGACGTTTGCTACGCTTATCGGTTCACTGACGGCAGTTGCGCTGTACCGTTATCGCTTTCGTGGTAAGCCGTTCGTTAGCGGAATGCTGTTTGTGGTGATGATGTCACCAGATATCGTAATGGCGATTTCGCTGCTGGTGCTGTTTATGCTGCTGGGTATTCAGCTTGGCTTCTGGTCGCTGCTGTTCTCGCATATCACCTTCTGCCTGCCGTTTGTGGTGGTGACGGTGTATTCGCGCCTGAAAGGTTTTGATGTGCGAATGCTGGAAGCGGCGAAAGATCTCGGTGCCAGCGAATTTACCATTCTGCGAAAAATCATTCTGCCACTGGCAATGCCTGCGGTGGCGGCGGGCTGGGTGTTAAGCTTTACCCTGTCGATGGACGATGTAGTAGTTTCTTCGTTCGTCACCGGACCAAGCTATGAAATTCTGCCGTTAAAAATTTATTCGATGGTCAAAGTCGGCGTATCGCCGGAAGTTAACGCGCTGGCAACCATATTACTGGTGCTGTCGCTGGTGATGGTAATTGCCAGCCAGCTTATTGCTCGTGATAAAACGAAAGGTAACACAGGGGACGTTAAATGAAAAAATGGTCACGCCACCTGCTCGCGGCGGGTGCTCTGGCACTGGGCATGAGCGCCGCTCACGCCGATGACAACAACACGCTGTATTTCTACAACTGGACCGAGTACGTGCCGCCAGGACTGCTTGAACAGTTCACCAAAGAAACCGGTATTAAGGTTATCTATTCGACTTACGAGTCGAACGAAACCATGTACGCGAAGCTGAAAACGTACAAAGACGGTGCCTATGACCTGGTGGTTCCTTCAACCTATTACGTCGATAAAATGCGTAAAGAAGGGATGATCCAGAAGATCGATAAGTCGAAGTTAAGCAATTTCAGCAACCTCGATCCAGACATGCTCAACAAGCCGTTTGACCCGAATAACGACTATTCCATTCCGTATATCTGGGGTGCGACGGCGATTGGCGTTAACGGTGATGCGGTGGATCCGAAATCTGTCACCAGCTGGGCCGATCTGTGGAAACCTGAGTACAAAGGCAGCCTGCTGCTGACCGACGATGCCCGTGAAGTGTTCCAGATGGCGCTGCGCAAACTGGGCTACTCCGGTAACACCACCGATCCGAAAGAGATTGAAGCTGCGTATAACGAGCTGAAAAAACTGATGCCAAACGTAGCGGCGTTTAACTCCGATAACCCAGCTAACCCGTACATGGAAGGCGAAGTTAACCTCGGCATGATCTGGAACGGTTCCGCTTTCGTTGCACGCCAGGCGGGTACGCCAATTGACGTGGTATGGCCGAAAGAAGGCGGCATTTTCTGGATGGACAGCCTGGCGATCCCGGCAAATGCCAAAAACAAAGAGGGCGCGCTGAAATTGATCAACTTCCTGCTGCGCCCGGATGTGGCAAAACAGGTTGCTGAAACTATCGGTTATCCAACGCCAAACCTCGCCGCGCGTAAGCTGTTAAGCCCGGAAATAGCGGACGACAAGACGCTCTACCCGGATGCTGAAACCATTAAAAATGGCGAATGGCAGAATGACGTTGGCGCAGCCAGCAGCATTTATGAAGAGTATTATCAGAAGCTGAAAGCAGGACGTTAATTCAGCAAGCGGGCGGTGGTATTACCGCCCGTTTTTTCATTTAGCAAGGATGTGGCTAATGTTGCTGTTATGGACGAGTAAACGCTAAAAGAGGCAGTAAATATGCCAGATGCGGCGTCAACGCCTTCTCTGGTCTACGACACCCGCAAATTCAATTCATTGCGCCCCATCGCAGGCCTGATAAGCGTAGCGCATCAGGCAATGCTTCCTGCTTTATAAGCCCTTCAGCAACTTTTCAACAAACTCTGGCACCACCTGGCTTGCCGGGCCGTAATATTTCTCGGCAAATTCATTACCGACCTGACTCGGTTCAAGATTGAGTTCCACAGTGTGCGCACCATGCAGTTTCGCTTCGTGAACAAATCCAGCCGCCGGATAAACATGCCCGGAAGTACCAATGGCAATGAAAATATCGGCCATCGACAACGCCATATAAATTTCATCCATGCCGAGTGGCATTTCGCCAAACCACACTACGTGCGGGCGCAAGGGTGCCGGGAACTGGCAACAATGGCATTTATCTTCTGGCGTAACGTCTCCGGTCCAGTCGAGAACCTGACCACTTTGCGAACAGCGAACTTTCAGCAGTTCCCCATGCATATGAATAACATTGGTATTACCTGCGCGTTCATGCAGGTTGTCGATATTCTGCGTCACCAGCAAAAAGCGATCGCCGAGAGCGTCTTGCAGTTTAGCTAGCGCAAGATGCGCGGCGTTAGGCTGAATTTCTGGCTGCTGTAGCTGTCGACGACGGGCGTTATAAAACGCTTGCACCAGTTCAGGATCGCGATCGAAACCTTCCGGCGTTGCCACATCTTCAACCCGATGTTCTTCCCACAGGCCATCTGCGGCGCGAAAGGTACGAATACCTGATTCCGCAGAAATCCCTGCCCCTGTCAGTACGAGTACTCTTGGTTTTTCCATTGCTTCCGGCACCACTTTATCTCTGAAAAAAATACGCTGACGCAAACGCTCGCGCAGGCGGCGTTTATTTTTACGAAAACGACTTAACCGATGACCCCGACGCGACAGCATAGCAACCTCTGTTGTTTAATCGGTTAGATGTAGGAAAGCCGCACCACGCATTCCTCCCGCATCACCGTGGCGCGCGCGTTCAATGCGCGGAACACGAGCTACAGGTAAGAGATGACGAGGCAGCCTGTCCGCCAGTTGCGTTGTGATTGCCGGGAAATTCGATAAGCCACCACCAATGACGACCAGGTCAGGGTCAACAATGGTCAGGATATTTCCCATACAAACCGCTAACAAATCCAGATAACGCTCAACGTGCGCCCTTGCCTGCTCATCGCCTTGATCATAAAGCGCAATAATTTCGGGAGCCTGCAACGGTTGATGATAATAGTGTTGATACAGCCACGCAAAACCGCGACCAGACAGATAATTTTCAATGCAGCCATGCTGACCACAGCCGCAGCGGCGTAACGGGAAATCCAACCCCATCATGGTTAACGCATCAACCGGCAGACGCATATGGCCAAACTCGCCGGTAATATAGCTTTTACCGGTAATTGGTTTACCGTTGAAAATCAGCCCGCCGCCAACGCCGGTGCCGAGAATCAACCCCATCACCAGTGGATATTGAGTAAATTCATCATCCCAGGCTTCTGAAAGGGCAAAACAGTTGGCATCGTTATCAAGGCGGACATCGCGATCAAGACGTACGCTCAGGTCGGCACGCAGCGGTTTACCGCTGGCAGCGGGGACATTGGCAGCATACAGCGTACCATCTTCTGTTTCCGGCATTCCCGGAATACCGATGCCTACAGAACCTTTACAGCCAAAACGCTTATCGGCTTCAGCCACCAGCTCGCACACTGCATCTAAAAATGCGTCATAGCTGTCACGCGGTGTCGGCACCCGCTTTTCCCACTGCAACTGCCGACCGCTATCAAACACGCCAAGCGCAATTTTTGTTCCACCAATATCAAACCCGTAATACATTGCCGCTCCTTGTTTTAATGTACTGCCTTTACTGGCCGCTAAGGACTCGCGCAGGGTCAATATTACTGGCGCGCCGCGCCGGATACCAACTTGCCAAAAGACTCAGCAACAATGCTGTGACCAGTACGTAGAAGACGTCCAGCCAGTGCAATTCCGATGGCAGGAAGTCAATAAAATAGATATCGCTGGAGAGGAACTGATGACCGATCAGCTTTTCAATCCACTCAATAATCGGGGTAAGTTGCAGTGAAACCACCACGCCGATAATCACCCCACACAGGCTGCCGAACAGCCCTGCCAGTAATCCATACCAGACAAAGATGGCGCGAATTAAACCGTCTTTCGCCCCCAGCGTTCTTAATACGGCGATATCGCCACTCTTGTCTTTCACCGCCATCACTAAGGTGGAGACGATGTTGAAACAGGCCACGCCAATCACCAGTACCATCGCCAGATACATAATGGCGCGGATCATCTGGATATCGCGATACATATAGCCGTAAGTACCAATCCAGCTTTTAATATAAACATAGCTGTTGGTCACTTCACCCGCATCGCGTACCAGCTTATTGGCGTTGAAAACATCCGTCATTTTAAGGGCAATACCTGACACGCTGGAACCCATATCAAGATATTGCTGGGCATCCGCCAGCGGGATCATGGCAAAACTGTGATCGAGTTGGCCACTCAACTGCAAAATACCGGCAACGTGCAAACGCACGCGTTTTGGCTGCATCAGTTTATGCTCGGGATTCGAGTTGGGGATCATAATCGACACCCAATCGCCCTGCTTCACTTTCAGCGCATCCGCCACGCCTTTGCCGATGATAATTTGCTGTTCGCCTGCTTTAAAATTGCTCCACGCATCGTCCTGGACAAACGAGGGTAATGCGCTCAAACGCTGTTCCTGTTGCGGGTTAACGCCCTTGACCTGAATTGCGCGCAGATTGGCACCACTTTCCACCAGCCCGGTGAAATTGATATACGGCGCGGCAGCGGCAATACCCGGCACTTTTTGCACGTTATCCAGGGCTTCTTGCCAGTTAGTCCACGGCTGATCCACCGCCTCAATTTCGCCATGCGGCACCACCGCCAGAATGCGGTTGTTCAGTTCGCGTTCAAAGCCGTTCATCGCGCTTAAGCCGACGATCAATACCGCCACGCCGAGGGCAATGCCAATGGTAGAAATGACGGAGATCAGCGATACCATGCCGCCACGCCGCCGTCCGCGACTAAAACGCAGGCCAATCAATAACGATAAAGGCATCGCCATTACTCCGCTCCCATCAGGCTCAGTTCCGCCGTCAGACGTCCATCACGCATTTCCAGTTGGCGGCTCATACGTTTCGCCAGTTGCAGGTCGTGAGTAACCACCAGGAAGGCGGTACCCTGCAAACGATTCAACTCCCCAAGCAACTGGAAGATGCTGTCGGCGTTACGTGCGTCAAGGTTACCGGTAGGTTCATCCGCCAGTACCAGCCGCGGGTTATTGACCAGCGCACGGGCAATCGCCACACGCTGGCGCTCACCGCCAGAAAGTTCAGATGGGCGGTGATTCGCACGATGTTCCAGCCCCACCGCTTTTAACATCTCCAGCGCACGGCTGTTGATTTCAGCGGGCTTTTTCTTGCCAATCAGCAGCGGCATAGCCACGTTTTCCAGGGCGGTAAAATCCGGCAGCAGGTGGTGAAACTGATAAATAAAGCCCAGCTTCTGGTTGCGCAGCTCTGCTTTCGCCGCCGAAGACAGTTTGCTCATCGGTTGACCGTTAAAGATCACATCGCCGGAGGTTGGCGTATCCAGCCCGCCCAGCAGGTGCAGCAAGGTACTTTTACCAGAACCAGAGCTACCGACGATCGCCATCATTTCACCTTCGCCGACGCTGAAACTGACATTGTGCAGTACATCGGTTTGCACACTGCCTTCCTGATAGCGTTTGCACAGGTTGTCGCATTGCAACAGGATCTTATTCATAACGTAAAGCCTCAGCGGGTTGAGTGGCGGCAGCGCGCCATGAAGGGTAAAGCGTAGACAGCAGCGCGATAGCCATCGCCACCAGCGCAATAACAATGACCTGTAAAGGTTCGATAGCGACTGGCAGTGCCGCGCCATCAAGCAGGACGCCGATTATCGGCATCAGATTATTCAACTGGCTGGCAAGCAGTGCGCCAAGCGCCGCTCCGAGGATCGCACCGATAATCCCGGCGCTGGCCCCTTGCACCATAAAGACCATCATGATTTGTCGCGGAGTTAAGCCTTGCGTTTGCAGGATCGCTACTTCGCCCTGCTTCTCCATCACCATCAGCCCTAGCGAGGTAATAATGTTAAACGCCGCTACGGCAACAATCAGGCTCAGCAGCAAGCCCATCATATTTTTTTCCATGCGTACGGCCTGGAACAGCTCGCCTTTACGATCACGCCAGTCCTGCCATTTGCTGCCTTCAGGCAGTTTTTGCTGGCTTAAAGAATCAACTTTCAGCGGCTCATCCAGCCACAAACGCCAGCCAGTGATATTGCCTGCCGGATAACGCATCAGACGCGAGGCATCCTCAATATTCACCAGCATTTCATAGCCATCGACTTCACTGTTGGCGGCGAAAGTGCCAATCACATTGAACAGGCGCTGGCTTGGAATACGCCCCATCGGCGTGAACTGGCTGGCAGACGGCACCATCACGCGGATTTGATCACCGCGATTGACACCTAACTGTGAGGCAAGCTGTTCGCCGAGAATGACATTATATTTCCCCGGTTCGAGATCAGCTTGTTTCACATTGACAAGATACGGCGTTAGTGGATCTTTTTGTGCCGGGTCGATACCCAGCATCACCCCGACCGCCACGCTGCGTGCACTTTGCAGTACCACATCACCGGTAGTGACAGGTGCGATGCGATTAACGCCGTCCAGTTTGACTGCCGTTTCCGGGAGTTGCTGCGGGTTAAGAGAGCCATGCTCAGAAGAGAGAATTGCCTGTGGCATCAGGCCAAGGATGTTGTTTTGCAGCTCGCGCTCAAAGCCGTTCATCACTGACAATACTGTGACCAGCGCCATCACCCCGAGGGTAATGCCGATGGTAGAAAGCCAGGAGACGAAGCGACCGAAGCGATCCGCTGCACGCCCACGCATGTAACGCAGGCCAATAAATAGAGCGACAGGTTGGTACATGAAATCCGTCTGGTTGCTGTTAGCAAAGACACGAGTATATAAGCGAAAGCAAGATGGGTAAACGTCTGAACTGTAAGTGATCGTCAGGGCTAATCTGAAAAGTCCCCGTAAATCAATCGGCTAAATTGCCATGTTTTATCATCAATCTTGCCGCCTGATCTTAATCTGAAAAATCATCCAATACAGACAGATACCCATTACACCTCGGGTCATAACCCGCAGGATCAACCGCATGTAAATTAAAAAAGAGCGTGTTGTCCTGATGAAACAAAAAGAGCTATGGATTAACCAGATCAAAGGGTTATGTATTTGTCTTGTAGTGATTTATCACTCGGTCATTACCTTTTATCCGCATCTGACCACTTTTCAGCATCCGTTATCGGAAGTCCTGAGCAAATGCTGGATCTATTTCAATCTTTACCTTGCCCCCTTTCGTATGCCGGTTTTTTTCTTTATTTCTGGCTATTTGATTCGCCGCTATATCGACAGCGTACCGTGGGGAAATTGTCTCAATAAACGCATCTGGAACATCTTCTGGGTGCTGGCGCTGTGGGGCGTGGTGCAGTGGCTGGCGTTAAGTGCGCTGAATCAGTGGCTGGCACCTGAGCGCGATTTAAGCAATGCCTCCAATGCCGCTTATGCCGATTCCACCGGTGAGTTCCTGCACGGGATGATCACCGCCAGCACCAGCTTGTGGTATCTGTATGCTTTAATTGTCTATTTCGTGATATGTAAACTTTTTAGCCGTCTGGCGCTGCCACTATTCGCCTTGTTTGTGCTGCTGAGTGTCTCTGTTAATTTCGTTCCCACGCCGTGGTGGGGAATTAACAGCGTGATCCGCAATTTGCCTTATTACAGTCTTGGCGCATGGTTTGGCGCAACATTAATAACCTGTGTTAAAGCGGTGCCGTTGCGCCGCCATCTGCTGATGGCTTCTTTGTTGGCCGTTCTGGCGGTCGGTGCCTGGTTGTTTAATATCTCGCTGCTGTTGTCGCTGGTATCGATTGTGGTGATCATGAAGCTGTTTTATCAGTACGAGCAACGCTTCGGTATGCGCTCCTCCAGCCTGCTGAATGTGATTGGCTCCAACACCATTGCTATCTATACCACCCATCGCATACTGGTAGAAATATTCAGCTTAAGCCTGATTCCGCAAATGAACGCGGCACGCTGGTCGCCGCAAGTCGAACTGACGCTCCTGCTGGTTTACCCCTTTGTCAGTTTGTTGATTTGTACTGTTGCGGGCTTGCTGGTAAGAAAACTTTCACAGCGCGCATTCAGCGATCTGTTGTTCTCCCCGCCTTCTCTGCCCGCTGCCGTCAGTTACTCCCGCTAAGCCATCGCCCCAGCCGGGGCGATTCAATTTGCTAAACCATGTCGATTACGGATAATGAACAGCATTGCTTATCAGAGATATGCCCCCATATGTTGAGGCATATCCTAACGAGAATCTGACAACCGTTATGCCTGAACAATATCGTTATACGCTGCCCGTCAAAGCGGGTGAGCAGCGTCTGCTGGGCGAGTTAACTGGCGCTGCCTGCGCGACGCTGGTAGCGGAAATTGCCGAACGTCACGCCGGTCCGGTGGTACTTATTGCACCAGATATGCAAAATGCCCTGCGTTTGCATGATGAAATCAGCCAGTTTACCGATCAGATGGTGATGAATCTGGCGGACTGGGAAACCCTTCCCTACGACAGTTTTTCGCCTCATCAGGACATTATCTCCTCACGCCTTTCCACTCTTTACCAGCTACCAACGATGCAGCGTGGCGTACTGATTGTTCCGGTGAATACGCTTATGCAGCGCGTTTGCCCGCACAGTTTCCTCCACGGCCACGCGCTGATGATGAAAAAAGGTCAGCGGTTATCTCGTGATGCCTTGCGTACGCAACTGGACAGTGCCGGTTATCGCCATGTTGACCAGGTGATGGAGCACGGCGAATACGCCACGCGCGGCGCGTTGCTGGATCTTTTCCCGATGGGCAGCGACTTGCCTTATCGTCTTGATTTTTTTGATGATGAAATCGATAGCCTGCGCGTATTTGACGTTGACAGCCAGCGTACGCTGGAAGAAGTAGAAGCGATCAATCTGTTGCCCGCGCACGAATTTCCGACCGATAAAGCGGCGATTGAACTGTTCCGCAGCCAGTGGCGCGATACTTTCGAAGTGAAGCGCGACCCGGAACATATTTATCAGCAAGTGAGTAAAGGCACATTACCTGCCGGGATCGAGTACTGGCAGCCGCTATTCTTCACCGAACCGCTGCCGCCACTGTTCAGTTATTTCCCTGCCAATACGCTATTGGTGAATACTGGCGATCTGGAAAACAGTGCCGAACGTTTCCAGGCTGACACGCTGGCGCGTTTTGAAAATCGCGGCGTCGATCCGATGCGTCCACTGTTGCCACCACAATCGCTCTGGCTGCGGGTAGACGAGCTCTTTTCAGAGCTAAAAAACTGGCCGCGTGTGCAGCTAAAAACTGAACATTTACCGACAAAAGCAGCGAATGCCAATTTAGGTTTCCAGAAGCTGCCAGACCTGGCCGTTCAGGCACAACAAAAAGCGCCGCTGGATGCGCTGCGTAAGTTCCTCGAGTCTTTCGACGGCCCGGTGGTGTTCTCGGTAGAAAGTGAAGGTCGCCGTGAAGCGCTGGGTGAGTTGCTCGCCCGAATCAAAATCGCCCCACAACGCATTATGCGTCTTGATGAAGCCAGCGACCGCGGGCGTTATCTGATGATTGGCGCTGCCGAACATGGCTTTATCGATACGGTACGTAATCTGGCGCTGATTTGCGAAAGCGATCTGCTCGGTGAACGTGTTGCTCGTCGCCGTCAGGACTCACGGCGCGCCATCAATCCTGACACGCTGATCCGTAACCTCGCGGAGCTGCATATTGGTCAGCCGGTGGTCCATCTGGAGCACGGCGTCGGTCGCTATGCCGGAATGACCACGCTGGAAGCCGGCGGCATTACCGGCGAGTATTTGATGCTCACCTATGCCAACGACGCCAAATTGTATGTTCCGGTGTCGTCGCTGCATCTGATTAGCCGTTATGCAGGTGGCGCGGAAGAAAATGCCCCGCTGCATAAACTTGGCGGCGATGCGTGGTCACGCGCGCGGCAGAAAGCGGCGGAAAAAGTGCGTGATGTGGCGGCAGAATTGCTGGATATCTACGCACAACGCGCCGCCAAAGAGGGCTTCGCGTTTAAACACGACCGTGAGCAGTATCAGTTGTTCTGCGACAGCTTCCCGTTTGAAACCACGCCGGATCAGGCGCAGGCCATTAATGCGGTGCTTAGTGACATGTGTCAGCCGCTGGCAATGGATCGTCTGGTGTGCGGCGATGTTGGCTTTGGGAAAACTGAAGTCGCGATGCGCGCCGCTTTCCTGGCGGTAGATAACCACAAGCAGGTGGCGGTGCTGGTGCCTACCACCCTTCTCGCGCAGCAGCATTACGACAACTTCCGCGACCGTTTCGCCAACTGGCCAGTACGCATCGAAATGATCTCCCGTTTCCGCAGCGCCAAAGAGCAGACGCAAATCCTTGCGGAAGTGGCAGAAGGGAAAATCGATATTCTGATCGGTACGCACAAACTGCTGCAAAATGACGTCAAGTTTAAAGATTTAGGCTTGCTGATTGTCGATGAAGAACACCGCTTCGGGGTGCGTCATAAAGAGCGCATTAAAGCGATGCGGGCGAACGTGGATATTCTGACACTTACCGCAACGCCGATCCCACGTACGCTGAATATGGCAATGAGCGGAATGCGCGATCTGTCGATTATTGCCACGCCGCCAGCCCGTCGTCTGGCAGTTAAAACCTTTGTTCGTGAGTACGATAGTCTGGTGGTACGGGAGGCGATCCTGCGCGAAATTCTGCGCGGGGGGCAGGTTTATTATCTCTACAATGATGTGGAAAACATTCAGAAAGCCGCCGAACGACTGGCAGAACTGGTACCAGAAGCGCGGATCGCCATCGGTCACGGGCAGATGCGCGAGCGCGAACTGGAACGGGTGATGAATGATTTCCATCATCAACGTTTTAACGTGCTGGTTTGTACCACCATTATCGAAACCGGGATCGACATCCCTACCGCCAACACCATTATCATTGAACGCGCGGATCACTTCGGTCTGGCACAGCTGCACCAGTTGCGCGGTCGCGTCGGACGTTCGCATCATCAGGCATATGCATGGTTGCTGACGCCGCATCCAAAAGCGATGACCACCGATGCGCAAAAACGTCTTGAAGCGATTGCCTCGCTGGAAGATCTCGGTGCAGGTTTTGCGCTGGCAACGCACGATCTGGAGATCCGCGGCGCAGGTGAACTGCTTGGCGAAGAACAAAGCGGCTCAATGGAAACCATCGGTTTCTCGCTGTATATGGAGTTGCTGGAAAACGCCGTCGATGCGCTGAAAGCCGGACGCGAGCCATCGCTGGAAGATCTCACCAGTCAGCAAACAGAAGTCGAGCTGCGGATGCCGTCGCTATTGCCAGATGATTTCATTCCTGACGTGAATACGCGTTTGTCGTTCTATAAACGTATTGCCAGCGCCAAAACGGAAAACGAACTGGAAGAGATCAAAGTTGAGCTTATCGATCGCTTCGGCCTGCTGCCGGATCCGGCGCGTACCCTGCTGGATATTGCCCGTCTGCGCCAGCAAGCGCAGAAACTGGGGATCAGGAAGCTGGAAGGTAATGAGAAAGGTGGGGTGATCGAATTTGCCGAGAAGAATCACGTTAATCCGGCCTGGTTGATTGGTTTGCTGCAAAAACAGCCACAGCATTACCGCCTTGATGGTCCGACGCGCCTGAAGTTTATTCAGGATTTGAGCGAGCGGAAAACGCGTATCGAATGGATTCGCCAGTTTATGCGTGAACTGGAAGAGAACGCGATCGCTTAATGGTAAATCGGGGGCGTTTCTGCGCCCCCATATCCAACATTTACAAATTATTTGCACTTCCCTGCACTATCCGACACTGTCACCATCCATAATTCAGGCTTATCTGTTTATTACAATAACCTTATATTTATTATGGATTTTTGGTGATGATCAAAACGCGTTTTTCTCGCTGGCTAACGTTTTTTACGTTCGCCGCTGCCGTGGCGCTGGCGCTACCGGTAAAAGCCAACACCTGGCCGCTGCCGCCAGCAGGCAGTCGTCTGGTTGGCGAAAACAAATTTCATGTGGTGGAAAATGACGGTGGTTCTCTGGAAGCCATCGCCAAAAAATATAATGTCGGCTTTCTCGCTTTGTTACAGGCTAACCCCGGCGTTGATCCTTACGTGCCGCGCGCGGGTAGCGTGTTAACGATCCCGTTGCAAACCCTACTTCCAGATGCGCCGCGCGAAGGCATTGTGATCAATATTGCGGAACTGCGTCTCTATTACTACCCGCCGGGTAAAAATTCGGTAACCGTGTATCCCATCGGCATTGGTCAGTTGGGTGGTGACACGCTGACACCAACAATGGTGACCACCGTTTCTGACAAGCGTGCAAACCCAACCTGGACGCCAACGGCAAACATTCGCGCGCGGTATAAGGCACAGGGAATTGAGTTGCCTGCGGTAGTTCCGGCTGGACCGGATAACCCAATGGGCCATCATGCGATTCGTCTGGCGGCCTATGGCGGTGTTTATTTGCTTCACGGTACGAACGCCGATTTCGGCATTGGCATGCGGGTAAGTTCTGGCTGTATTCGTCTGCGGGATGACGATATCAAAACACTCTTTAGCCAGGTCACCCCAGGTACCAAAGTGAATATCATCAACACCCCGATTAAAGTCTCTGCCGAACCAAACGGTGCGCGTCTGGTTGAAGTACATCAACCGCTGTCAGAGAAGATTGATGACGATCCGCAGCTGCTGCCAATTACACTGAATAGCGCAATGCAATCATTTAAAGATGCAGCGCAAACTGACGCTGAAGTGATGCAGCATGTGATGGATGTCCGTTCCGGGATGCCGGTGGATGTCCGCCGTCATCAAGTGAGCCCACAAACTTTGTAAATCCTGAATAAAAAAATCCCCGCGACACGGCATGTCGCGGGGAAAAAAATCAGCAGTAGCAGGCATTAATGAGGGTTAATGCTTATTTATAAATTACTGCTGTTCCATGGAGGGTATTCGGACCGGTTACAGAAGTAATACGGAAAGATTTCGCGCCCATCTCATCCGCTTTTTGCGCCAGCTGCTCTTCCAGCGATCCCAGATTTGTCCCCGCGTTAGCACTGATAGTACCGACTTTTTGTTGGCCTTCTGGCGTTGACTGAACTTCGACAGCCGCAAAGCTGGCAAATGACATGGAGCTTAAAATCGCCGCAGCGATGAGGGTTTTTACGTTTTTCATAATAGTGGCCTTATGCAGATGAATGACGTCGCAAGCAATTACTTAACGATCGATAACTAAATGATAGATGTGATCTGGATCACATACAAGATGTTTTTTATAACAATCATTAA
>ERZ1026901.1467-NODE-1467-length-13462-cov-18.852167_pt1 | contig 13462 bp, 7 predicted proteins | sample MGYA00380179_ERZ1026901 | MGnify/ENA primary metagenome ERZ1026901 (study PRJEB33269, sample SAMEA4719815) | human gut metagenome | biome: human-associated habitat; feature: organic feature; material: feces | place: Cameroon | collected 2013-10 ... | reverse complement strand
TATTTGTGAGACTACCAACTTTTTATGAACTATTTCTTATCCCGAACTGGGGTAAAGATAGACATAATGAGAAGCACAACAAAACAATTCTTGTCAAAATACGTTACGTGCTTGATAGTAAAAAGAATTCAACCCCCAAAATTCGACAAAAAAATCTTTTTTCACCCCTTGTTTGAGCAACTAGGAAACTACATCAACAATACTGGACATCAGAAAGAAAAATTGGTGCCTGCCCATACCGCTTGTATGACAGACACCAATTCTTAGTTTATGCGCTCAATGCCAAAGGACTACTCGTCCTCGATTTCATTGACCTCTTGATCCCAAAGGACGCATTCCCAGCTCCAGGGATCGATTTCCCTTGCTATATCGTTTCGCTTTCGTCCAATAAGAACGGGTTTTCCGTTCTCGTCATATCTTGTTCCGCTCAGCCCTGGCAAACTTCCAGCCAAAAGAGACAGCGAACTCTTCACCGTGACGGCCTCACTTATAGGCCTCATATATTTACGCTTATCCATAGTAGTTTACTTTTTGACGATTTTCTTATTGTTGATGATATAGAGGCCAGCAGGCAGGTCGTTGAGGGCCTTGCCCATCTCCACCTGATGCTTCACCTTGACGCCCGCCGTCGTATAGACATCGACGAGCGTAGAGTCTGTTGCGTTGGCATAGGCTACACCATTCGTCTCATCATCCGGGAACTGGATGCTCTTGAGCTCTCCACTCTGTGGCTTGATGTAGCAACGGTTAGGACCTACTTCCACTCCGTTACCCGCAAGGTGACGGTAGAAGGCCAATCCTTCATCTTGATTCTGGAGGACATACGAGTCTGCGGGAGGCTCCTGCCAGCTATAGACACCTACCATCACACCCTTCTCATATTTGTCTTCATGCTTGGCGGCATAGCCCTCAAGAGGATAGATCGTTTCAACATCCTTCGGTCCCTTCAGAAGATACGGTGTGTTAGCCTTGAAGGAGTTGACCTCTTCGACTACCAACTTACCGTCATTCACGCTGGTGCACTCATAGATAGTCAGACCCTCGGGCTTCTCGCAGTCGAACGGGATGATGATCGTACCCCATCCTGCTGCAGTCAAGGTATAGTCATAATTCTCCTTCTTGCCTACAATCTTCGCCAAAGGACGAGTTTGGTCGGTATAGACATCGTTGTACCAAATCAACACATTATTATATACAACATTGTTGGAGATGTCATAATCCTCACCATTGGTAAGATTTACCTCAACATTTCCAATCCAAAGCTGACGGAAGGAAACATAATTCCAACCATATACTCCACTCAGATCCAAAATATCTCCTGGGTAGTTATAGACATTGGAGAAGTTACTTGCATCCAGCACTATCGGACTAGGCAACGTATTGGCACCTGGTACAATAGTCAAGTTGTCGGCATTGGTTTCAGCAACATCTGACGTACTCAGCACGCCATTGTTATGGCCTACGTTGGGCTTGAAGCCGATTTTGAGCATTACCGTACCCGACACCGTTGCGCCTACGGTCAGCGGCAACTCTGTGCTCAGCACGTCAAGGGCATAATCTTTACCGTTGATATTCTCACGGAGGATATAACTCTTGCCCTCACCATAGACCACCTTGGCATTCTCTAAACGGACAGTTACCATGGGAACATTCTCCTTGGCATCCGCAAGATCTGCTATGGTCTTCTCAGCATAAGGATCATACTTTGTAAATGCCTTGGCAGCAATACTTGAGACCACATTTCTGTAAGTGGCAATGGCTTTCACCGTACAGCTGTTGGTGATGGTGAATGGGGCGGTGTAGCGCGTGGACTCCTTCGAGGGATCCGTACCATCAGTCGTGTAATAGATTTCAGCGACTGCCTCGTCAGAGACTATCTCTACCTGAACACTCGAAGCGAACGCCTCTTCGCCATTGATCGTAGGAGCATCGAGCTGCGAAGGATAGGCATCAATTATCTTACCCAACGGATCCGTAACCTTTACACCATCAAGCCACAATGTGGCGGTATAATAGCGGGAGTTTTTAAGGCCGAAGTCCGCAGCATTAGAAATATACACATTATAATCCGTATAATCATACCAAGAATAATAGTTGAAACGATCCCCACTTGTTGCGTCAAGAACCAATTGTACATTCGACAACGTCACTAAATCGCCCAAATAGTTCTTTGCCTGCGTAATATCACAAGCGATTGGGAGCGGCTCAGCAGACTCCTCACCCGTCGATGTCAGGTTGTCGGCATTGGTTTCACCCTCAATATCAGAAGCAGTAAGGATGCCATCGATATAGGTCACCTTCAGCTTCAGGTTGCCGGCATAGGTCTTACCCTGTGTCAGCGCAAGGCTACTGTTCAAAATGTCAAGTGCCTTACCATCCTCGCGGAGGATATAGCTATGCTTTCCTTCAGTTGTTTCGGTATAGACCACCTGCGCATTCACCAGACTAACAGTCGCATTGTCGATGCTCGTTTTGAGCAGAGCAAGCTCAGCAATCGTCAAAGGATCGGTGAGGCTGATCTTGGTGAAAGTCTTCGTAGCGATGTCTGACGTTACATTCTTGTAAGTAGCCACAGCACACACCGTAGCCGACTCTGACAATGTAAGCGGCTTCGTGTAGGTGTAAACCGTAGAAGTGGTGTTCAAAGGATTCGTACCATCCAACGTATATTTAATCGTGACAACAGCCTCAGGATGAGTGATGGTCAACGTAGTGGACTCCACAAATTTTTCGTCACCTGTGATGATGGGGGAATCAAGGTAGGTTATGACAGGTTCAACTGAAATAGCCTCGCCCTTTGGTTGACCATAGTAAACCTGATTATACCATACCGTTACATCATAATATTTATAAGCACTCATATCAAAGGCCGAAGCATTGGAGAGACGCAAATAGTCGTATGTGTTATTTGCATATCCATAGAAATAAGAACCATACCAACACTGATTCTCCACTCTTACCAAATCACCGGGGTGATTTTTCACCTCTCCAAGCGTAGCACAGAGCACGGGTATCGGATCAGCAGATTCAGCTCCCGTGATGGTCAGCTTGTCAGCAGTTGTCTCACCATAAACATCCCAAGTGCTATATATACCATAAGTATAGCTAATATTCAACTTCACAGGACCCGTCACAAACTGACCTTGCTTCAATTCAAGGCTGGTATTCGATATGTCAAGAGCACGACCATCCTCACGGAGAATGTAGTTGTTGTCTTTGGCATAGACCACTTGTGCATTATTCAGATAGAGCAACACGTCCTCTTGAGTGGCTGCCGTCGCGTAAATATCAGCAATCGTCTTGGGGCCGACAAAAGTATTCTCAGAAACGTCACTGCTCACACCGTCCTTCACGGCTATCGCCTTGATAGTAGTCGTTTTGTTGATAGTGAACGGAACGGTATAGACTTGTGTCGTAGCGCCGCCAACGGTAGGCATAGTACCATCGGTGGTATAGTAGATAGTGGCACCGTCGGCAGCGGTAATCGTCACCGTCGTGCTCTCAGTAAAGGTCGGCTCTGCTGCCGTGATGACGGGAGCACCCAGCGCTTGCTGGACAGCTACCACCTTGACGGAAGCAATCGCTCCTTGGGCCCCGTTGTACCAAGCGGTAACAAAGTATTGGCCATTGGCGTCGGTTATCTGATCGGCAATCTCATCATAGTTGGAGATTAGGGCATACGTATATCCCGATTTAAGCAGATGAACACTACCTAAACCTAAATCACCGTTCGTATCATCATAAATCTCCACCTTTTCCAGCTTCACAAGGTCTCCCTTGTTATTGCTGAGATTGTTCAATGTAGTGGTAATGGGTAGATAATCTATAGAAGACCCCGTCGGGGTGAGATCGTTGCTATTTGTTTCTGCAATATCCGTGGTCTGCATGATGCCACCATTGTAGGCTACATCCATGACAATCGTACCATTGAGCGTGGCGCCCAAATCAAGGCTCAACGAGGTGTTCATCAAGTCAATTGCCTTGCCATCCTCGCGTACGATATAATTATAGCTCCCAGCATTGTCCTCTTTATAGACAACCTGCGCATTAGTGAACCTTATCTTGGCTGCTTCTACATCCTTGGCTCCCGAAAACAACTTGGCTATCGTAATGCTGCCGTCATCGGGAGTATCTTCGCCAATGTATTCAACGGTGATTTTCGTTATATAAGTATAATAACTTGCAGATCCATTTGTAATAGAAAGAAGTCCGTTTGTTTGGTCGTTAGCCGTAAACACGGCTACTCCATCGGCTGGTTTGCTAAATGTCACAGCGTCATAGGAGTTGAACCAACTGTTACCAACATATTCAAAGGTAATGGAAAGGATATTTCCTGCCGTTACCCCATCCGTTGAAATTTTATGTCTACCCTTGATTTCGAAACATGTTTTACCCTCAACCACAGTTGGCGTGAGAGTACTAGTACCTGATGTAATCGCTAAGGTAATGCCATTCTTTGTGATGGACTTACCCCCCCCAGTGTCAACGGTGGGATCAAAGACTACTGTGCCCGCGGAAGCTACTCCGCAGATTAGCGTCAACAAAGACAACCACACAAATCGTAATGCTTTGTTCATAATTGTTTGTTTTTATGGAATTCTTCCTACGTTCTTACACTCTTGGGAAAGCATTGAGACGATGGAGGCATCCCTGGTTAATAATAAAATAATTACGCCTTTATTTCTCTTTTCATCTACGTCGACACGAGGTCAAGAATCTCGCGCATTCATTCCATCTTCGCTACCGGAGCTATTTGCCACAAGGCCAAACCCACAGTAGGCTGTTTCACCCCCTTAGGACAGGCTTATTCTCCACAGAAGGCTACACAAGCATCGCAAAGTTAAGTAAAAATTGGAAAATAAAAAAATATTTCTAATAGAAATTCATATTTTAGATACATTTTTACAATAACCGCACTCTTTTCCAAATAAAAAGAGAATATTCATAACACACAACTCGGCTCATTTGCATTTTGCACAAAAGTGGATCACTATCCATGGGACGGTCAGCCACGGCACCCTCCCCTACCCAATGGAAGCTAAAAAGAGAGAATCCAAGCGCCTCCTACAGAGGAGTTCTGAGACATTCCTCCGTTCGGGATGCCTTCGGGATGCGTTCGGGACGCAAGCAAAGGTTTGTCTTCACGTGTGAACCAAGTCGCTCCATTTCTATCCTTTTTTAGTTGCTCTTTGACGATTCGTCAGTCCCATGTCCTGCAATACCCTTCCGAGATGGTCATCCTTTGCCAACAGCAATATGTCGTCATCCAACTGAAGCGCATAGAGCACACGCAGGTAGATTCCGATGGAGACCGTAGGCAATCCCTTCTCCACTTTGCATAGGGTAACTTCTGAGCAGGTTGCTCTTTCTGCAACTTGTGCCATGCTTAGGTTGCGACGCAATCTGGCAAGCCTGATCTGCTCCCCAACGATTTGCATTTTCTGAGTCAACTTCCTTGGAAGTTTATTTGCCATTGTATTCTTTGTCATCGTCTTAACCCAAATTATAATGTGTAAATATACACATTTTACTTCATTATAAGATGGGTTACGCCTAAAAATTTACACATAATTAAGTTTCATCTTGGATAATCCTGGTTGCAAGTCGATGTAAACTGTGTTTGTACTGTCGTTTATTATCGTCTTAACCTTTTCATGACACAACTTCATGCACCACTTGAAATCTCGGATGAGCCTTAAAAAAGGGTGGGGATCAGTTCCCCACCCTTTTGTTATAGAGAGATGTTTACTTACTTCTTGGTAAACTTCTTGCCGTCGCGGATGACGACACCACGGTAGTTCTTGCCCACCTTTACACCCTGGAGGTTGTAGGTGTTGCCATCCTTACCGAAGTTGCCTTCCACACCATAGATGCCCACATCAGTGACCTTGACAGCCTTGACAAACTCCATCTCGGGAGCCTCATTGATGTAGCCGTTGTACCACAGGACGACGTCGTAGAGGTTGTCGTTGCTGACGAGTGCATCGACATCGACATCCTCGTTCTCGTTCTTGAAGGCGATCTTCTGACCATCCTTCTCGATAGCATAGGCAGCCTGAGAGCCATAGACGATCTTCACCTGACGGAGAACGATGACGTCGGCTCTGTGCTCGTCGTAGTTGGCCATTGTAACCTCGACAGGATCAACCTCCTGAGAAGCACCAGCCGTGATATTCAGACTGTCGGCAGTCGTGACACCACCATCGATCTCACGCAGCTGCGGGATGCCAGCGAGGGCATAGAAGTCGAGCTTCACAGTACCAGAGACGGTGCTGTTGAGTTCGAGCGGCAGCGTAGAGTTGTAGAGCACGACAGCCTTGCCATCCTGACGGAGAGCGATATCCTTCGTTCCGTAGTAAGGATTGGCGCGTACATAGACCACCTTCGCATTGTCGAGCACGAGACGGATGTTGTCCTCGCGGTCTCTGCGGACGTTGAGCTCAGCAATCGTCTGGTTGTGATACTTCGTAGCATCCTCAGCGGTGAGCTTGACAGCCTTCAGAGAAGCGTTGCCATCGGCGAAGCCGGTACCCGGAGCGTTGAACCATCCGAGGACGGTGTACTTCTGACCGGAGACGGTGTTGGCCAACTCATCATTGTCGGTGAGGTTGACGAAGCTGTAGTCCTCCGTGAATCCGTAGTACTGACCATCCTGGCCCAGCACCTGGAGACCCTTGATGCTAACGAGGTCGCCGGGATAGAGGTGGACATCGGCCACGGTCGTCTCGATCGGATCGTTGTAGCCCTCGTCGCTCGGCATGGTGTATTCGAGCTCATAGCTGTTGGTCTCGCCCTGTACGTCGCGGGTAGTGAAGATACCACCGTTGAAATCGACACTGGCGAAGAACGTACCGGTGACGGTAGAACCCAACGGGAGGTCGAGCACGCCAGAGATGACGTCGAGTGCCTGACCATTCTCGCGGAGGATAGCCACCTTCGTGCCATCGTCATGCTTCTCGGTGTAAACCACCTTGGCATTGTTGAGACTGATCGTCACATTCTCGACAGCCTGCTGGCCCTCGAAGAGCTGTGCAATGGTCTTGGTCTCGAAGTCGCCGACCTTCGTGAAGGTCTTGGTGACGATGTCAGAGTAGTCGTCGAGATAAGCGGTGACAGCCTTGACCGTCGTGGTCTCGGTGATCGCGAACGGTTCGGTATAGACCGTAGACTGACGGGTAGGATCGGTACCGTCGAGGGTGTAATAGACATTCAGGCCCTCGGTAGCAGCGATAGAGACAGTGGTCTTGCCCACAAACTCCTCCTCGCCGAGGATCACCGGAGCATCCGGACGCTTATCGACACGCTCGGCCTTGATGACCTTCACCTTGCCTGCATAGTAGTCGGAAGAAGCATCGTTGTACCAGATCGTGAGGTTATAGAAACCACTCTCAAGGTCGAAGTCCTCAGCATTGGTCACCTTCAGCTCGATGTAGCTCGGCGTGTTGGTGTAGATGCTCGTCGTGCCTCTGTAGCTCCAGACCTCAACATCCTTGAGGTTGAGCAGGTCGCCCTTGTGGAGCTTCACGTCGATGAGATCGACCTCGATCGGATCCATATCATTGGTCTCCGGCCACACGAAGGAGATGTTGCTTGAGTTGGTGCTCTCAAGCTCCTCGGCGATCAGCAAGCCCTTCTGGTAGGTGACCTTCAGAGGCATAGTACCCTTCAGGTTGTATGCACCCACGGGGAGGGTGAACTTGGTGATGTTCGTGAGGTCGATGGCCAATCCATCATCGCGGATGATGTAGTGGTAGCCCAGGTCACCCTGCTCGCTATAGACCACCTTGGCATTCTCGAAGTGGACGACGACGCTATCCTTGCTCTCGCCATAGACGATGAGGTCGGAGATCGTGTTGGTGCCCGAGTAGTCGTTCTTCGTAAACTCTACGGAGCCAACCGGAGAAACGATTTCGTTGTAGGTAGCGATGGCCTTCACCGTGCAGCTGTTGGTGATGGTGAAGGGCGCAGTGTAGAGCGTAGATTCCTTCGTGGGATCCGTACCGTCGAGCGTGTAGTAGATGCTGGCACCCTCCTCGGTCGTGATCGTCACCTCGGTGCTCTCGTCGAAGTCGGTGCGGTTGTCCGTACCGCTGATCTGCGGAGCATTGAGATAGGTGATGACCTTACTGCACTTGATGATCTTGCCCTGAAGGCGGTTGTTGGAGACGTCGTTGTACCAAACCGTGGCGTTGTAGCGGCCATAGTTGACGACACCATAGTCAGCACCGTTGGTGAGGAAGAACTCCACAAACGGACTGTAGCTATAGAACGCCGGGATGTCATAGTTCCATCCAGTGGCATTCGTCACCTTGAGCAAGTCGCCCGGATAGTTGGGAATCTGCGCCAGGTCGATGGCCAGCGGACTGGGATCGGTGGTGGCACCCGGCGTGACGGTCAGGTTGTCGGCGTTGGTCACGTCGGCAAGGTCGGCCGTGGTCAGAAGGCCCGGATAGGCGGCGTAGCTACCAGGAGCAGCTGCATAGTTGACCTTGAGCTTCACCGTACCAGAGACGGTAGCACCGATGGTCAGCGGCAGCGTCGTGTTGAGGACATCAATGGCGCGGTCGTTCTCGCGGAGGATGTAGCTACCATCCTCGCCATAGACGACGAGTGCGTTGTTGAGAGAGAGCGTGACCTGATCGAAGCTGCTCTTGAAAGAAGCAAGCTGCTCGATCGTCATCGGCGCATTGGCATCCACCTTGTTGAACACCTTGGAGGCAACAGGAGAGACAATCGACTTGTAGGCTGCGATAGCCTTCACCGTAGCCGACTCGCTGAGCGTGAACGGCTCAGTATAGACCGTAGAGGCGGTCGTAGGATCAGTACCGTCGAGCGTGTAGTAGATCGTAGCGACATTGTCGGCAGTGATCGTCACCGTCGTATTGTCGGAGAAGGTCTCCGTACCATCAATAAACGGCGCATTGAGAGAGGTGACGTTGCGCTCGCAAGAGACGATGGTCGCATTGACGTCACCATAATAAGAGACTTCTTTGTACCAAAGAGTAGCATTGTAGTACTTGTTGGCTACCATGTTGAAGTCAGACGCATTGGTGAGATAGACGGAAGTCCAACTTGCGCCTTCATAGAAGTACCAAGTCGTGCCGTAGTTCCAGACCTCCTGGTTCTCGACATAGACGAGGTCGCCAGGATAATTCTTCACCTGACCCACCGTGCAAGCGATGGGATCCATGTCGCCAGCCACGCCCGTTGCGGTCAGGTTGGCATCCGTGGTCACACCCTCGATATCAGAAGTAGAGAGGATGCCTGAGGTGTAGGTGACATTGACCTGGACATGGCCGCTCACCGTCGTTCCCTGCGTCAGCGAGAGAGAGGTGTTGAGCAGGTCGATGGCCTTGCCATCCTCGCGGAGGATGTAGTTGTTGCCCTGAGCATAGACGACCTTGGCGTTGTTGAGCACAAGCGTCACGTTGTCCTGGCTGGTAGCAGCTGTGGCCAGATCGGCGATAGTAGAGCCCGTCACGCCACTTTCCTCCTTGGTGAACGTCATCTCGGCGACATCGCTATAGATGTCATTCACGCGGGCCACTGCCTTCACCGTCGTAGTCTCGGTGATAGTGAACGGAGCAGTATAGGCGGGATCCCAGCTCGTCGGCGCAGTGCCGTCGGTGGTATAGAAGATGGTAGCGCCTTCCTCGGCTGTGATCGTCACCTCGGTGCTACCCGTGAAGTTCTGGTTGCCACTGATGACCGGCGCGGCGGGCTTAGCCACCTCGCCACCAAGGAACTCCACAATCTGCAACTTAGCCTTGATGGCACCAGCGCCCGGCTCGTTATACCAAGCGACGATGTCGTAGGTGGCGTCCTGATCAGCGCTCACCTTGTCCAAGAAGTCAGCTATGTTGGTAAGCGTAGCGAAATTGAAGCCTGAGCGTGCATAGTAGGCAGCGCCTTGACCCAAATCGCCAGTAGCGTCATTATAGATAGTGACCTGGCTCAGCAGAACCAAGTCGCCCTTGTAGTTGGAGCCCAACTGGTCGATGGTCGTCGTCACGGGGACGTTCTCGCCCGTGGCGTTGGTCTGCGTCAGTTTGTTGCCGTTGGTGACACCAGCGACATCCTCTGCCTTCAAGAAACCATTCTTGTAAGTGACGTTCATCGTCACCGTACCATTGAGCGTAGCGCCCTTTTCGAGAGAGAGAGAGGTGCCCATGAGGTCGATGGCCTTGCTACCCTCGCGAACGATATAGTTGGTGCCGTCACCATAGACCACCTGTGCGTCGGTGAACTTCAGCGTAGCGGAAGCCACATCGGTAGCACCGGTCATCAAGTCGTCGATGGAGTAGGTCGTACCTACCTCGCCACCACCCGGCTCGTCACCACCCGTACATTCTACGGTAATCTTGGAAAAGTACATGGGGCCTGAAAAGACGGAGAACTTCAACTTGGAAGCTCCCTCGTCCTTGACCGTATAGGTCTTTCCGCCCTCCATTTCCGTTCCTGTGGTGGTGTAGTTGCGGTCGTAAATATAGCCGCCGGCCGACTGATAATCAAAGGTAACGGAATTGATCTTTACAGACTCCCCGGCCGTAAACTCAAAGCCAGTACCCTTGCCAAAGGCATAAGATAGCGTGCCGTTGTAGTCGGTCGCTGCAAACGAACTGGTCCCGGATGTCATCGTAATCGTGATTCCATCCTTTGTCAAAGACGTTCCACTACTCGCATCGGTCGCCGGGTCGAAGACCACTGTTCTCGCGGAGGCAACTCCGCAGAACAATGTCAACAAAGACAACCAAACAAATCGTAATGCTTTGTTCATAAATGATTTTCTTTGTGGGATTCGTCCGTGTAAGCTACTTTTTCCTTAGGCGGGGAAAAGAAGCCGTTGGCCTCATCCCGGTTAATAATAATGTAAAAAAGATAATAACTTCGTCTATTCAACCCGTGAATGGGAAGGTGCCCCAAGGGGCTGCGTCAAGGTCGGCTTGGGAGGTGTTGCACCCAGCGACTTATGCTACGTCGGTTTCTATGGCTGCTCACCCACGAGGACTTGCCGCCGTCGGCCTCGCTCACCATAAAGAACGCATAATTCTCCATAAGAACCAAAGCCGTGATGCAAAAATAAGCAAAATAAATGAAAAACAAAAATAATAGGCTACTTATTTTCTCATTTTTCGCAAAATAACACTTTTAGGTCTTTTCTATAAGATAAAAATAGATGTTATATACGTTTTCATCTATATACGTATATATAATAAGGAAAAAGGAAGCGGCACCCGGCCAAGGCTTGCGCCTTTGCCCGATGCCGCTATACGGTTTCTCTTACGAGGGAGTGATTACTCTTCTACGAGGGAGACACGAGTCTTTCTGCTCTTCGGCATGACATTGGGGGCCTTGCCCGGCTCGAAATAGCTGTGCATATTGACCACCTTGTCCAGACGCACACACGGTCTGCCAGGCTTGGCAGGTGCTGCGCCAGGAGCAGAGGCCGGCGTGCGGAACTCCAGTGTGGCAAGCGGACCCCACTCTCCCTTGGCATTCTGTGCAATGGCAAAGGCATAGTAGTCGGTATTGGCATAGACGCCCCACTGAGAGTAGTCCTCACCATAACGGTTCCAGTAGTCGGGCATGTCGTCGTTCGTGAGGTACTCCTTGATAAACTCGAGGTCGCCCTTACCCCAATAGTCCTGGGTCATGACATCATTCTTGGCAAGCACCAAGTCGCGCATCAGGGTAGCCTCATCGTTGGGCGTGAACCATACATACTGGAAGTAGTTGCCACCGACCTCGCCAAAGTCGCCGAGCTTGATGGTGACCGTGGCCTCGCCTTCACCACCGCTCTCCGTGGTGGTGATGGGGATGATCTGGAAGGGAGCGTCGGCCTCGTTGACATCAACGGGAAGGACATAGACCTCATAGTCGGTGCCCGGTTCCATACCAGACCACTTGTACATCTGCGTGTCGGTGTACTTATCGCTACCCCAAGACTTGATCATATCCTGGAGGTTGACAAAGCCCTCCTCCTTGCTCCACTTCTCGAAGAGCTCCTCGGCGGTACCGGCCTTGAAGGCGCAGAGGTAGTAGCCATAGCAGTCGCCGTTGGGCTGGAACCAGATGGTGAAGTTGTCGGGCTTCACCTCCACGACGGTGTAGAGGACCTTCGGGTCGCCCACCAAATCGGAATTAGGAGTGGTGAAGTCGGCACGCGACGAGGCGCAGGCGATGCCGTACTTGTCGTAGCCCAAGGTGACGAGGCTATAGGTGCCATTGGACTGGAACTCCATGTCCAGACCCGTGAGCGTGGCGTTGGTGAAATCGTCGGTGAAGGTCGGGCAGTCTTCGAGCTGGTCGAAGTACTGTTCCAGGGCAGCATCGCTGGCAAAGGAATTGGCCTGGCCGGCGGGCATGCAGGCGATCTTGTATGACTTACACTCGGGAGTCTTCGTGACAGCGAGGCGGATGGTATCGGTGAGATTGCCCTTGGAGAAGCTCAGAAACTTGACGTCGGCAGCGACGCGGCCCTCCAACTTGGTGAAATAGATGCTGTCGATGCGCTCGGCGAGGTAGCCGACGGGGGCCTTGTACTTCTGCTTCACAATGACACGGTTGGGATTCTCCTGTGCGGAAGCTGCCAGCGTGAGCAGCGCGAGAGCAAGGGTAGTAAAGAATTTCTTCATTGTTTCTTTGGTTAGGTATTATGTTTTGGATCCGCCTGGTCCCGAAGTTGGAAAGAGGCGGAAGGGATGGTTATCTCAAGAACTTAAATGCTTTGTCGCCCACACGGAGGATATAGGCACCCTTGGGCAGTGAGCTCACGTCGATGGGCTGACCATCATAGTGGGGCAGACTGAGGCGGCTGCATCCATTGAGGTCGTAAATCGTGGCGTTAGCCTGAGCATTGCTCAAGCCGCTCACGAAGATCTGCCCTTCTCTGTAGGCGATACTGACCGCAGACTCCTGCTTGGTGGCTGTGGCAATGTCATTGACGAGGCCATCAAACTTGAGGCAGCGCACCTTGTCAAACTCGTAGGACCAACGGTCGGTGGCGCATGCGATGGAGAACGTGTTGGCTTCGCCAAGGAAGTCGATACGGCGAATGTCATCGAGGTTGAAGCTCTTGGGCGCCGTGCCATCCTTCGGGACCACGAGCATCCGCACCTGTGCGGAGGCCATGCCAAAGGGAAGCAGCGTCAAGGCCAATGCCATGAAAGTCTTCTTCATCATAGTTACACTAAAGTTAATATTCTTATTTCTGTCTTAATAATCCAGGTGTTGAGGCGCGTCACCGCCTCTGTCTCTCTCGGCTTCCCCACCCTTTTCAGAACTTATTGCTTCCTTAGTAGGAGGAGACTCTGAGGCTGCAAATATAAGGAAAATAGTCCAAAGGACAAATGGAGCAAACAGAGGATGGGTTGATTTTATATATATTTAACCATTTTAAGAACACCTAGTAACTATTCAGCAATAGTGTAGGCACGCACCTCCTACCATCCTATAACGACAG
>ERZ1026901.1464-NODE-1464-length-13481-cov-5.564278_pt1 | contig 13481 bp, 14 predicted proteins | sample MGYA00380179_ERZ1026901 | MGnify/ENA primary metagenome ERZ1026901 (study PRJEB33269, sample SAMEA4719815) | human gut metagenome | biome: human-associated habitat; feature: organic feature; material: feces | place: Cameroon | collected 2013-10 ... | reverse complement strand
CTATATAATAATGTACTCAAGTTACGCATGTCTTCGACATGTTGAAAGTAAACAGGGAAATTGTCCTTGCTGGTTTATGCCTTGCGAACAACGATTGTTAGGAAAAAACATATGCGCTTAAAGAAGATGTCCCAAGCGTTTTCATGAACTTTTGAAAAATATTTTGTTCGAGATGTAATAAACTTTTCAAACGGGCGTTATTAAGATAACGGAACAAAACAAATAAAAAATTGCCTATGAAACATTTTACCCCAGAAGAAATGAAGCCGTCTGAAAAGACGCTTGCCGTCATTCGACAGATGGCCTACTCGTACACGTTTCTTGTGAAAAGTGGGCTGCCTAAAAGTTATTGTCTGAACTAACGACTTTGTTGAAACAACATCCCGAACGCCCCTTGTAAAGGACATTGAGAGAGTGAACACTTTTTGTTGAACAATAAAAACAAAGCATAAACAAAACCAAACACAATGAGCATTCTGATATCGCCGTCACTTTTGTCGGCCGATTTTCTTCATCTTGAGAAAGATCTTGAGATGATCAACCAAAGCGAAGCCGACTGGCTACATCTTGACATCATGGACGGTGTGTTCGTGCCTAACATCTCGTTTGGCTTTCCTGTTATCGACGCCGTGGCAAAGGTGTGCAAGAAACCCCTTGATGTGCATCTCATGATTGTGCAACCGGAGCGTTATGTGGAACGTGTGGCAAAGACAGGGGCCATGATGATGAACGTCCACTATGAGGCTTGCACGCACCTTCATCGCACAATACAGGAGATCCATGCTGCTGGCATGAAAGCAGGCGTGACGCTAAACCCGTCTACACCTGTGAGCGTGCTTGAAGACATAATAGGAGATGTTGACATGGTGCTTCTCATGAGCGTGAACCCAGGCTTTGGCGGCCAAAAGTTTATTCCTAACACCACGGCCAAACTAAAGCGTCTGCGCAAACTTATTGACGAGAGCGGAAGCAAAGCCATCATTCAGATCGACGGCGGCGTGACCGATGTTACAGCTCCTCCTCTCGTTGAAGCCGGTGCCGACTGTCTTGTGAGCGGAAGCTACATCTTTAAGCAGGCTGACCCCATAGCAACCATTAAGGGGTTGAAGAAGGTGAAATAAATGCTTTATCGAAAAGCAGATTTCCCCTTGCGGTCTGTAAAAAAACTCATACAGTATGTAAAAAATTTTACACGGTCTGTAAAAGCACACCATTCTCTCGGGCCATGCGTCTCATGTTCAAGATAGCATAACGCATGCGTCCGAGAGCTGTGTTTATGCTCACGCTTGTTGTTTCTGCAATCTCCTTAAACGACATGTCCTGATAATAGCGCATATAGACAACCTCACGTTGTGGCGTGGGCAGATTGTCAAGCAATCGTCTCACATCTGCCATGACCTGTGTGTTGACAAAATGGTTCTCGATGTTGCTTTCAAGCAGGTCTACAGACCCCATGTTTGCAAGGTTCTTGTTGTCGGGACATTCTACCACAGGGTCAGCAGCCGTGTCGCGGAACGAGTCCATAATCACATTATGGGCTATGCGCATGACCCAGGCGCTGAACTTTCCAGTTGTTGCATACATTCCCTGCTGAAGGCGGTAAATGACCTTCAGAAATGTCTCTTGAAATATATCATCTGCCTTGTCTTGATCGTGCACGATGAAAAGGATGTATGAAAAAATCTTTTGCTGAGTGCGATTAAGCAACACGTCAAAGGCGCGATTATTGCCATCAACATATCTCATGGCCAACTCTTCGTCGGTCAATTTCTCCAATGTTTTCATTTCTTAACTTCTTTGAATTTAAGTAAATGTGTTTCGATAAGCAATAATAATTTTTAAGTGTTGAATAATCTGTTCTTGGGGCTGAGAAGCAACCTATCAGATGCAAAGGTATATAAAAAAAATGAAAAACAAAAAGAAACAATAAAAAAGCTATTGTATTTTTTCTTGCAAGTGGCTTTATTCGTAGCTTAAGCCTAAAATAAGGCTCATAACTTTCGCATGTAGTTATTGACATATAACCTCAAGAAAGCGCCGCCTTGCTTTTTGGGCAAGCGACAAAAGTGAGCGCGGCGACGCTTTCTTGAGTTGACAATTGTTTGCAAAATGCGTTAATCATGTACTTGCGAAAGTTATGTCGTAAAAGACCAACTCGTCACTTTCCACAAATTGTTTCCATCGAAAGCTTTTCAAACACTATGTCGTAGTGGCTTTCCACGCTGTTTTCCTCCATCAAGAACAAGATGTTGCCCTTGTTGTCATGAATCATGGTAGAGTAGGCCGAGAGCGTGTTGCTTACCTCGTAACAGCCTTCCCAGTTGGCAGCCACGCTTTCGGGCGTTGCATAGTCGGCTGCCGATTTTAGCTCCTTATAGTAGATTGCTACCTTTGTTCGCTCAGGACCGAGCGGCACGCTCTGCAGGAGCATGGTCTTTTTCTTGCCGTTTATCTTAGCCTTTGCCAGCACCAGCTCGCCGTTGCAAGCGTTGCTGCTTGCCTTTACGCCCTTGTTCTCTGCTCCCGAGAAAGCCACCGGGCCCCATCGTCCTGCTGCCGTTTTAGCGTTGTCATAGCTGTAGATGTTAAAATATCTGCCGCTGCTCACACGGCTGCTTAGCAGCACATCGCCGTTAGGCAGCTCCTCCACTTTTGCTTCGTCACCCTTAGGCGCAGCCTCCTGTGCGTTAGCTTGTGCTCCCAGCACGCCCCATGTTTTTCCGAAATCGTCGCTATAGAGCACGCGGTTGCCACGGTTGGTTGCCAACGCCGAGTAGATGCGATAGTGGGTTCCAACCTTTATCTTCTTGCTTTGCACCATTCGTCCGCTTGTGAAAAATGCTCCTTTTATATCGGGCATGAGCTTATAAATTTGGTTCGTAACGTCTTCACCTTGCCAGGTTCTGCCTTCATCGCGGCTGCAATAGCGTCCCATCATTATTGGTTGCTCTCTGCTCGAGTCGAAATAACTTATTCCGCCTGAAGCACACATAAGCAGCAGTTCACCTGTCTTGTTGTCTGCCACCACAGCAGCATCGCCGTGTCCACAGTTGAAGTCGGTTGCCACCTTACTACCGCCTTGTGCCACCATCTGTTCGTTTTCGCTCCATGTCTCGCCGCCGTCGCAGCTTGTCTTCATCACGATATCGAGATGATGTCCCCATCCAATGTCGGTTCCGTCGTAGCGATGGTCGGTAAATGCGATGATCTTACCCGACTTACATTGCACTATGGCCGGAATTCTGTACTGTCCCTTCATCTTGTCAAACAGCACCTTTTTGCTGGCTGTCATGGGCATTGCTATAAGCAGCAAACAAGCTATGGCCATCGTCTCTTTCAGCCATTTTTCTATCCGTTTTTTCATAATTCTTTTTTGTTGATTTTGTTCGATTGTTATTTTGTTAGATTGTTATTTTGTTAGATTGTTATTTTACAAAATAAAGCTTATTATTAACCTTTTTTATCCACACGCAGTTTCTCGTTCGTGTAAGTTATGGTGTAGCTTTTGCCCCGTTGCGTATTGAAGTTCAACGTCTTGCCGTTGTAATGTACCTTGCATGGCTCTCCCGATTGCGACACGACGGTTGCCTGAACCAGCTTGCCGCCACGCCATGTTAGGTTTACCAAGAAGTTGCCACGGGCGCGAAGCCCCTCAACAGAACCTTCTTTCCATGCGTCGGGCAGGGCGGGAAGCAGATGCAGGAAGCCCATGTGGCTCTGCAAGAGCATCTCCGTAACGCCAGCCGTGCCGCCGAAGTTGCCGTCAATCTGGAAGGGAGCGTGTGTGTCCCACAGGTTATCGAGCGTGCCGTTCTTAAGCAGGTTGCCATAGAGCTTGTAGGCGTGGTTGCCATCGTGCAGACGGGCCCATTGGTTCAGCTTCCAGCCCATCGACCAGCCTGTTGCGCCGTCTCCTCTGTGCTCAAGCACCACACGCGATGCCTTGGCAAGGTCGGGCGTGGTTACGGGCGATATGGTGTGACCCGGATGCAGACCGAACAGGTGGTTCACATGTCTGTGTTCATCCTTTGGGTCATCAATGTCGCGTGACCACTCCATGAGCTGTCCGTAGCGTCCTGTCTTGTAAGGGGCTATGTGCTTAAGAGCGTTTTCCCACTCTTGACGTTCCTTGGCATCGCGTCCCAACACCTTGCTTGCCTCAATGGCGTCTGTCAAGATCTCGCGCACCACGGCGTGTGCAAAGGTTGCACCCTCGTCAACGGGTCCGTGCTCGGGTGAGGTCGATGGAGCGGCTGTGAAGATTCCGTCTTTGCGTCGCCACAGATAGTCGGTAGCAAAGCGTGCGCTACCTTTAATGATGTCGTAAGCCTCATTAGCCAGAAACTTGCGGTCGCGCGTATAGTCGTAATAGTTCCACAGATGCGTTGCAAGCCACGGTCCGGCAAAGGGTGAGAAGTTCCACGACATGTCCTCGCTTGCAAGGGGAGAGGTGAAGCCGAAGATGTTTGCCGAAACCGACGTTGTCCATCCTCGAGTGCCGAAATAAGACCGTGCTGTCACCTCGCCAGGCTTTATGAGCGTTTTTATGAACGCAAAAAGCGGTTGCTCACACTCGCTGAGGTTGGTTTGGCAGGCAGGCCAGTAGTTCATTTGCAGATTGATGTTCGTGTGATAATCTACACGCCACGGTCCGTCCACGTTGTTGTGCCACACGCCTTGCAGGTTGGCTGGCATGTTGCCGGGGCGCGACGAGGCGATGAGAAGGTAACGGCCAAACTGATAGTAGAGTTGCTCCAGATAGAAGTCAGCCTTGCCCTGCCTGTAGTTAGCCAACCGTTGTGTTATCGGCAGGTCTTCCGTGCCTTCTGCCGCGTTGTTTATGTTCAGCTTCACGCGGTTGAAAAGCGCGGCATAGTCGGCATAATGTTCCTTCAGGAGAGCTTCATAGCCCTTGGCTGCGGCCTGTTCCATCCACCTCTTTGTGGTTGCTTCCGGGTCTACGCCCACATAGGCCAAAGGATCGTCAAACGAGGGAGCATAAGACGGTTTGTAGTCGGTATCGAGACTTATCAGGAACACCACCTCATCGGCTCCGCAAACCGTCAGTTTCGCGTCTTTGTTGTTGACGGATCCTCCCTTTGTCAGGGCTTTCATGCGAATGCAATATTGCATGTCGTTATTATCTAACCTTGCGTTCCAAAGCAGCCCGTCGTTGCCAAGGGCGGTCATCGTGCCTTCCGACACGGGGTTCTTGGCATAAGAGAGCACCAGGTTCTGCTTGCCGCCTTCTGAGGCTGTGAAGCGCACGGCCATGATGTTGGCAGGATAGCTCACAAAATAGCGACGTTCATATCTCACCCCGTCCTTCATGAACGACACGTTGGCCACAGCCGAGTCGAGCGACAACGAGCGGCGATAGCCTGTCATCCCGACCTCACTAAGCCCTGTCTCGACATACAGCTCGCCTGCCGTGGTGAAGCTGCCGAAGCGGAATGGTTCTTCTGCCTTCGCCTCATAAGGCACGTTGCTGTTGAAATGCTTGCTCGTGAGCTGCGCCGCCTTCTCCCAGTTGTTCTCCTCAAACGCCCGGCGTATGTCGTTCATCACGGCTGCCGATTGCTTGTTCACGTCCCAATAGCGGCGAGCACTCTTCGTGTCCTTCCCGGCGTTGGGACCTCCTCTCCACAGCGTCTTCTCGTTGAGCGTTATGCGTTCCGCCGCAACCGACCCCATGACGTTTGCACCGATGGATCCGTTGCCCAAAGGAATTGACTGCGACTCCCATTCAGGGTCTGGGTTTACAGCTGCATCGCCCGCCGCAACAGGTTTGCACCTGTTTGTCCTTTCGTCTTGACGGCCATCGGCGCATCTCTCGCAATGTCCTCCATACCACACTTTCTGTCCACGCAGGGTTGTAGGTGTGTCGAACCAATAGTAAAGCTTTTGCTGCCCCTTCGTCATGGTTGACGAAAGCACAATGAGCATAAAGGTAATGAATAATCTGTTTAGCATATATGTAGATTGAAGAAAAGATGTTGTTTAAGTTATATGTTACAAATTTACTAAAAAAAAACGGAACGTGCAAGAAAAACAGGATAATTGTGCCTTGAAAAATCGATCTCAATTAATGTGCCATAGCTACGCCGACAAGCGTGGTTCTACGCCGTTTTCCTCTTCTGACCGTCTCAAAACCGCTTGTTGGTGGCGTTTTATGAAGCCTCAAACGGAAGATAAACACAATTCTTGCGCAAGGTTGCGAGGTGTCAGAAGAGTGTTTTTGCGAAAAAAAACTCGTTTTTTGAGGAGAAAATGCCCTTTTTGAGCTTTTATTGAGACTGGGAAATGTTGGAAAAATGTTATACCCAAAAAGCTGTAACGACCTGACACAAGGCCTTTTAGAGAAAAGTACATACTAAGGCAAAGCGTTTCAGTTTCAGTTGTTTCAGTTGTTTATAAAGGGGTAACGCGTTTCACTCTCTTTATATAATATATTGATTATTAATTAGTTATAAATGTTTAATAAAGGGGTTTGAGACACAACTGACCTTAAAAAACGAACTGAAACTGAAACAACTGAAACGCTTTGGCGAATCATAGAGGAGATAAACCTTTGTAAATGAACGTGTTACTTTTTTTATTGAGCCCTCTTTAAAAATTCTTCCGCTCTTTCCAGATCGTCAGGCGTGTCGATGCCGATAGTTTCTATATCCGTCAGTCCCACCTTTATCTTATAGCCGTTTTGCAGCCAGCGGAGCTGTTCCAGGCTCTCAGCTTTCTCGAGCGACGACATGGGGAGGCGTGTTATTTCATGCAACACCTCTTTTCTGTAAGCATAGATGCCTATGTGCTTGAGGAAAGGGAAATGTTTAAGCCATTCCTCATGCTCTACGTTACGAACGAAAGGAATGACAGAGCGTGAGAAATACATAGCGCAACTGTTGTTGTCGAGCACAATTTTTGGCGAATTACAGTTGTCAACAGCCTCCTTGTCAGCAAACGGTTTGCCCAGGGTTGCTATCTGTGTCTGAGGATCATCGAAGCAATGGCACACGGTCTCTATCTGGCTCTTGTGTATAAAAGGCTCATCGCCTTGAATGTTCACCACAACATCGCAGTCGCTACCCAGTTTTTCTACCGCTTCCTCTATGCGGTCTGTGCCGCTCTTATGATCTTCGCGCGTCATAACGGCCTTGCCTCCAAACGCCACGACAGCATCATATATGCGCTGGTCGTCGGTAGCAACATAAGCGTCGTCGAGAGTTTCTGCCACCATGTTATAAACTCTTTCTATAACATATTTACCTCCAAGCATGGCCAATGGCTTGCCGGGAAAACGTGTTGAAGCGTAACGTGCGGGGATTATTCCAATAAATTTCATGACTTTTGTTGTTTAAACTAACTGATATTTCTGCAAAAGTATACAAAAAATAAGTTATTAAGCATGGTCGACTGTCTTTTTTTTGAAAAAAAACTAAATTCCTTTTGCGCTTTCACTTAAAATGGCTAATTTTGAAAAATCAATTACATGTAGAAGATTTATAGCTACAAAAATCAGAAAAGGGTAGGGCGGTCTACCAACTATATTAAACGGTAGACAAAATCTACAAAACAAAAATGATGTAGACAAGTCTACAAAAACAAAAATATAATTATGCTCATAAACAAAATATACCTGCTGTCAACAATGTTTGCTTTTCTGCCCATGTGGAGCTACGCACAGAAAATAACGCTCGGAGCTTGCACAACAAGAGACGGCGGTGCCTACAAAGGCGAGATGCAGGCAGGCAAGCCACATGGCAAGGGAACAGCTGTCTATAAGAACGGCGACACCTACGAAGGACAATATGTCAAGGGCAAACGTCAAGGACAAGGCATCTACTCGTTCTCTGACGGAGAAAAATATGAAGGCGAATGGTTCCAGGACCAGCAGCACGGGCTCGGCACCTATTATTTTATGAACAACAACAAGTATGTCGGATTGTGGTTTCGCGACTATCAGCAAGGCCACGGCGTGATGTACTATTATAATGGTGACAAGTATGAGGGCAACTGGCTGCAAGACAAACGCTCTGGCAAAGGCAAATATTCGTTTGCCGGAGGAGCTTATTATGAAGGCAATTGGCTCGACGACAAGAAAAACGGCAAGGGCGTGTATGTATGGGGCGACGGCACGATGTATGACGGCAATTGGGTCGACAACCAACGCTCCGGCAAGGGCACTAACAAATATTCTGACGGCGATGTCTATGTAGGCGAGTGGCTCAACGACGAGCAAAACGGAAAAGGCATTTACAAGTTTCAGAACGGCGACGTGTATGAGGGCGACTATCTTAACGGCGAGCGCACAGGCGAAGGAATATTCAAGTGTGTGAACGGCGACAAGTATGTAGGACAGTTTAAGGAGGGTTACATGTGCGGCATGGGAACCTATACCTGGAAAAACGGCGACATCTACACGGGGCAATGGAAGAACGACCTGCAAAACGGGCATGGAAAGCTCACAAAGAAAGGTGGCGACGTGTTTGACGGAACGTTCAAAGACGGCAAACCCGACGGACAGATAATAATACACTATGCCAACGGAAGCAAGTATAAAGGAACATTCAAACAAGGCAAACGCAACGGACCTGCCATCGAGGAAGACCGTGAAGGCAAACGCTTCGAAGGGTCTTATCTTGACGATAAACGCGACGGAAAATTCGTGGAGAAAGACCGAAACGGGAAAATTGTCAAGACCGGACACTATGAAGGAGGACGAAGGTTTGACGATTAGCGCTTTGCACAATGATGAACATGTAATGTTGGACGTTGAATGTGAGAACAAAATCTTTTCAAAATATATCTATGAAAACTGAAAATGTAAAAAAATCAGGCCGTACGAGCCGTACAAAACACATCGGTTTGGTACGCAACGATTCCTATCTTGAACCCTTTGAGGAAGCCATCAAGGGACGCCACGAGCACGCCCTTTGGAAACTGGGGTGCCTGACAAGAAACGGCAAGACGAAGCTTAGCGACTTTGCCAATGGGCACAACTATTATGGCTTGCATAAGCTGAAACGTGGATGGGTCTTCCGCGAGTGGGCACCCAACGCCACACGCCTATTCCTTGTGGGCGATTTCAACAAATGGCAAGAGAACGAGAAATATGAAGCCCACCGCATTGAGGGTACGGGCAACTGGGAGCTGAAGCTAAAGGAGAAAGACCTTAAGCACGGCGACCTCTACAAGATGCATGTCTACTGGGAAGGCGGTTTCGGAGAGCGCATACCTGCATGGACACGACGTGTCGTGCAAGACGAGCAGACAAAGATTTTCTCTGCACAGGTGTGGAACCCGGCAGAGCAGTATGTGTGGAAGAAAGAGACCTTCAGGCCAAAGAAATCGCCGCTTCTCATCTACGAGTGCCATATAGGTATGGCTGAGGATGCGGAGAAAGTAGGTTCCTACGATGAGTTCCGGGAGAACGTGCTGCCGCGCATTATAGCCGACGGCTACAACTGCATACAGGTCATGGCCATACAGGAACATCCTTACTATGGCTCCTTCGGCTACCATGTGAGCAGCTTCTTTGCTTCGTCAAGCCGCTTCGGAACACCTGAGCAGCTCAAGCGTCTCATCGACACAGCCCACCAGCACGGCATCGCTGTAATAATGGATATCGTCCATAGCCACGCCGTAAAGAACGAGGTTGAAGGTCTCGGCAACCTTGCCGGCGACCCAAACCAATATTTCTACCCAGGCGACCGACATGAGCATCCGGCATGGGACAGCCTCTGCTTCGATTACGGAAAGGACGAAGTGCTCCATTTCCTTCTGTCCAACTGCAAGTATTGGCTTGAAGAGTTCCACTTCGATGGCTTCCGCTTCGATGGTGTGACCTCAATGCTCTATTATAGCCACGGTCTTGGCGAAGCGTTCTGCGGCTATCAAGATTATTTCAACGGACATCAGGACGACAACGCAATCTGCTATCTCACGCTTGCCAACCTCCTTATACATGAGGTCAACCCACAGGCCATCACCATTGCAGAAGAGGTGAGCGGAATGCCAGGCTTGGCTGCCAAGTTTACCGACGGAGGATACGGGTTCGACTATCGCATGGCGATGAACATACCCGACTATTGGATAAAGACCATCAAGGAGCAGCCCGACGAGAACTGGAAACCCAGTTCTATATTCTGGGAGCTGACAAACAGACGTGCCGACGAAAAGACCGTGAGCTATTGTGAGAGCCACGACCAAGCATTGGTGGGCGACAAGACAATAATCTTCCGGCTCATCGACTCTGACATGTATTGGCATTTCCGTCAAGGAGACGAGAACGGCAACGTGCACAGAGGAATAGCCCTGCACAAGATGATACGCCTGGCCACGGCCTCTACCATAAACGGAGGCTACCTCAACTTCATGGGCAACGAGTTTGGACATCCCGAGTGGATCGATTTCCCACGAGAGGGCAACGGATGGAGCTACAAGTATGCACGACGCCAATGGAACCTCGTTGACAATCAGGAGCTCGACTACCATTTCCTTGGCGACTTCGACAAGGATATGATAGCTACGATAAAGAGCGAGAAAAACTTCCAGCGCACACCTGTTCAGGAAATATGGCACAACGACGGCGACCAGATACTGGCTTACATGCGCGGAAACCTCATCTTCGTCTTCAACTTCAATCCGACAAAGTCGTTTACCGATTATGGATTCCTTGTGCCAACAGGCTCTTATGATGTTGTTCTGAACACAGATGCCGTGAAATTTGGAGGCAACGGTCTTGCCGACGACTCCATCACGCATCTCACAACTTATGATCCTCTCTATATGGAGGAACGCAAAGAATGGCTGAAGCTCTATATTCCAGCGCGCTCAGCTGTTGTATTAAAGAAAAATTGAAATGATCATTTCTAACAAGAACAATAAGTATGTGCGCACTCTGTGCGCCATACTTTTTTGTGTTTTCACACTTCTGTATCTATATTTTTATCAGGCAGACATAATGATGTTCACACAGCATGTGTGCTCCGACGGACAGACACATTATCATCGTGTCGTGGGCGCACTTCTTGTGACATTCATTCTTATGCTCATACAGTTCGGAGTGGGCCGACTGTTCAAGCAGCTCGACCTCCTTTACGCTCTATCTTATCTGCCGTCGCTCATGCTGCTCACGGCGCTTACAAGCATAAGGCTTGAGAGCGGCATCTATAGCTTTGGTCCTTGGGGCTATGTGTTGCCCATCATGCTTGTGTCCTTCATCCTTGTGCTCTGCGTCATGAGGAAGGTGAGCTACGACACACGCTTCATGTACCATTACAGCATTCAAATTCTCACCCTCTCCAACCTCGCCATCATGCTCTTGTCATTTCTTGGCGTGCTCACGCTGAGCAACAGCTCCTACAAGCTTCATGTGCAGCTCAAGGCCGAGCGCCTGATCATGGAGAAAAACTATGACGAGGCTCTCGATGTGCTTGCAAAGAACGACCGTCCCGACTCATCGTTGACCATGCTTACTGCATTTGCGTTAGCACACAAAGGGGAGCTTGGCGAGCGTCTGTTCTGCTACCCTCTGGCAGGAGGTTCGGCAGCCTTGACACCCGACAACAAGACAACACGGTTGGCTATGTGTGACGAGAGCCATTTCTACGATTATATAGGCGTGTGGACAAAGCAGAAAATGGGCTCAAAGCGTTATCTCGACTATCTCTTGCGCCATCGTTTGGGCAAGAAACCCTTTGCCGACTATTTCCTGAGCTCCCTGCTTCTTGACAAGGAGCTTGACAAGTTTGTCTATTACATAATGAAATTTTATAACGTAAGAGGCTTGTTGCCAACCCATTACCGTGAGGCACTCCTCCTTTACACCCATTTGCGCACCAATCCAGTTATCATCTTCCACAGCACGCTTATGGAGGCCGATTTCCAAGATTTCCAAGACTTGGAGAACAAGTATGGAAACAAAACGGAGCGCAAGAACATGCTTCGCGACATGTATGGAAACACCTATTGGTATTATTATTTCTATCAGTAGCCTTTCGCTAAACCAAATCGGAGAATTATATCAACAAACAAAAGGGTCTTTCTTATAAAGATTCTAAAAACATAAAACAAAAAGAATTATGATCAGATTAAATGTCTTTTTCGAGAAAAAGGAGAGTGTCAAGGCAGAAGAATTGAACGCCTTGTGTGAGGAGCTTGTAGAGAAGTCGTTGAAAGACAACGGAAACGTTGCATACGACTATTTTGTTAGCGGCACTCGTAATGGTGTAATGATGATTTGTGAGACATGGCAAAACGAAGAGGTGCTGAAAGCACACATGGCAACAGACCATTTCACCACTTTGGTTCCAAAGATTGAAGCCCTTACAAAGAGCGGATTAAAACTGGAGCAGTTTGCTTTCTAAAACACCTTAATGTAGCAGCCTATGACGCATTTCCACTCATAGACTGCTATATTTTTTTTCATACGTTGCAGCTTTTTTCTTCTTACGTTTCAGTTTTTTCTTCTTACGTTTCAGCTTTGTCCTCATAAATCACAGCATTTATCTTCGTTGCAGCATTTCCCTATCATAGTTTTACAAAAATGCCAGAAACAAGCCTTCTATCTACGTCACTTTCAATGGCTATTTGCCATATATACAACCTCTAAACACGTCACTTGCCACACTCTAAGAGCGTCTGTGACATTTTGGTGGGGTAGGGTTTCCTATTGTTGTCCATCCGCTTTTTTTATTTATTGTTATCCTGTTTGTAGGTGTGTTTTTCTTATTTATAGTGTTATTGGATTGTTTTGGGTCTTGTCTTGCATTTGTTTTTTAATATAAATTAACAATAAGGATTAATGAAAAAGCTTGTTCCATATCCATAACACGCTTACAGATCCTATGACACAAAAAATGAAATTGAAAAGGTAGCCACGACCAAAGAGCTGTATGTCAAGTAGGCCACTTATCAAGGCGCCAGCATAGCTGCCAACAATGCCTATGAAAAGGTTCATGCAGCAACCTTTGCCTTGACCGCTCATTATACGGTTTGCAACATAGCCTATAAATATGCCTGTTAGTATGGGCCATGCTGTAAAATTCGCTATATGTCCTAACATAATTAATGCACGTTTATTAGTTTAAATAATCGGGACAAAGGTAGATAATTTTTGTGAAAAAGATTGTAAGGATGGTGAAAAAGATTAATAAGTATGAATTATTTCATAAGGTCTATTATGATAAATAGTAAATTCAAAGATTATTATTCATCTCTCCTTTCTGTGTTTTTTCCCTTATTGTCGGATCTTTTGAAAATATTGTGGGATCTTTTGAAAAAATAGCCATTAAGGCATTTATATAAATTTCTCCTTTCTTTGTTTTACATTATTGTCAGAACTTGTTTACCTTTTATAAAAGTTCTATTGTTGAGTTTATTATGTAAGTCGTTGGAATATGAGTTTTTTTTACTAATTTTGTAGCGCTTTTCATGGTAATAGTTCATTTTAAGAATTACATTTTACTAAAACAAGGAAAAGC
>ERZ1026901.1463-NODE-1463-length-13493-cov-2.900134_pt1 | contig 13493 bp, 10 predicted proteins | sample MGYA00380179_ERZ1026901 | MGnify/ENA primary metagenome ERZ1026901 (study PRJEB33269, sample SAMEA4719815) | human gut metagenome | biome: human-associated habitat; feature: organic feature; material: feces | place: Cameroon | collected 2013-10 ... | reverse complement strand
GAGGAGGAGCAATGGAACGGATGAAGTTTTCGCCGGAAGGCGGAAACGGAATGAGTGACATTTGCTCCGACGACGGGGCCGTAAAGGTTTCGACGGGGATGGGGAAGCGGGACAAGCGGGCGGCGGCGCCTGACCGCCATAAAACGGGCAATTTTATAAATTAAATAACAACAATACTGTTGCTATTGCTGCTTAATTAAAGCAGCCGTCTGAACCGGAGAGGCCACAGGCCGGGGAAGGCGTCGTTGATGTGGCGTCCGTGAGGCGGGAAAGAGTTGACCTGCCCACGCATCATGACTCTACCAAACCGCAAAGTCTGTCAGGTGTCTTTGTGGGGCGGGAATTCTGAAACTTGACTGCGCCCGGAGAAAGTCCCGTGAAACTGTTTTCGGACAGGGGTTCAATTCCCCTCGGCTCCACCAAAAGCAATGGACACGACGAAAAGTCGTGTCCATTGCTTTTGGTGGTGGAACTTTTTCTCAATACCCCATCCTCGCAAAAGAGCAGTCCCAGGTGTCGCACCTGGGACCGCTCTTGTTTAAAGCTGATTTTATACGTTGAAGCGGAAATAGATCATGTCGCCGTCCTGAACCACATACTCCTTGCCCTCGCTGCGGAGCTGGCCCTTCTCCTTGGCGGCGTTGACGCTGCCGTACTTGATCATATCGTCATAGGCGATGACCTCCGCCCGGATGAAGCCCCGCTCGATGTCGGAGTGGATCTTTCCGGCGGCCTGGGGGGCCTTGGTGCCTTTCTTGATGGTCCAAGCCCGGCACTCGTCCTTGCCGTAGGTCAGGAAGGAGATCAGGCCCAGCAGGGAATAGCTGCACTTGATGAGCCGATCCAGACCGGATTCCGCGATGCCCAGCTCGTCCAGGAACATCTGCCGGTCCTCGCCCTCCAACTCAGCGATGTCCTGCTCCAGCTTGGCGCAGATGGGCAGAACCTCGCTGCCCTCGGCTTCTGCCAGCGCACGGACCTTCTTCAGGTACTCGTTGCCCTCCTGATTGGCAAAGCCATCTTCATCCATGTTGGCGGCGTAGATAATGGGCTTTAGGGTCAGCAGGTCGGAGGTGGCGATCAGGGCCTTGTCATCATCGGAGCAGTCAAAGGTCCGGGCAGACTTGCCGCCGTCCAGATGCTCCGCCAGGGCCTTGAATACATCCACCTCATGAAGGAACTTCTTGTCGCCCTTGGCGGCCTTCTGGGCCTTGTCAACACGGCGCTGGACCATGTCCAGATCCGCCATGATCAGCTCCATATCGATGGCCTCGATATCCCCCACGGGGTCTACGGGTACGTTGGTGCCGGCGTCTGCCACTACGTGCATGATGTTTTCGTCGTCAAAGCAGCGGACCACATGGACGATGGCATCGGTCTCGCGGATGTTGGCCAAGAACTTGTTGCCGAGGCCCGCACCTTGACTGGCTCCCTTCACCAGACCGGCAATGTCCACGAACTCAATGACCGCCGGGGTCTTTTTGTCCGGCTCATAGATCTCTGCCAGCTTGTCCAGCCGTGCATCCGGCACTGCCACCATGCCCACGTTGGGGTCAATGGTGCAGAAGGGGTAGTTGGCGCTTTCAGCACCGGCGTTGGTAATGGCGTTGAACAGGGTGGACTTGCCAACATTCGGCAGTCCCACGATTCCTAATTTCATATCAAGATCTCCTTTATGCTTTTATCGGACAAAAATATAAAAGCCATAGAACATTGGCAACAATCCGATGTCTTTGGCGCGTTTTGATTCGCTGATCTGGTTGCGCGGGCGTTGGGGAGGGAGATTCGCTCACGCGGAGTGAGCCTTTTTCGTACTCGTGAACAGGGCACACTATAACATATAAATTATAGCAGATAATATCTTCTTTCTCAAGCTGTTATATAAAAAAACTCGCCAGTTGGGAGGATTCCTTTTGAAATCTTATGTCCCACAAGATTTTCACGAATATGCCGGCGCAAGCTCCTGCCAATTGTCTGAACCGGTGGGGAAAGTGGGAAATGCCCGCACATGGCCTTTGGTATAGACGCAGTTCGTTGTAAATAAGGACACCGATTTCCTACCGGCCTGCCTGAGACAGAAACGCCCGATATACCGCCAAACCGTCCACCGTGCCCGTGTGGTGGTCCTCTGCCAACCGCTCCGGATGCCATTGGATCCCCCAAACCGGCAAGGTTTTGTGTCGGAAGGCCTCTACTACGCCGTCCTCCGCCCGTTGCAAAACCTCCAAACCGGTTCCCAGGCGGCCAATGATCTGGTGGTGGCAACTGTTGACCATACAGCGCTCTCCGTATAGCTCGCACAGAAAGGACGGTGCATTTTGGACGCTGTGGAGCCGGTCAACGCCTTCTATGGCGCTGTGTCCTGGCCAGTCCTGCACCAGATCGCCGCCGAAAAATACATTGATGGACTGCATTCCCCGGCAAATACCCAGGACCGGCTTGTCGAGAGCCGTAAAATGTGCCAGCGTGTCCCGTTCCGGCTCCAGATCCCGGCAGGCTGTATTTTCCTGGCCATAGCGCCAGGATTCCATGTCCCCGCCACCGGGCAGCAGCAAACAGTCGCAGTCCGCCGGCTGGCTCCCGAAGCAGGGGACCCCTCCGGCACGTTCCACTGCCAGCGCATAGTTTTGGTAGGTTGCGGCGTCGCCAAGAATATAGACCCGCAGGGCCATAGCACTTCCTCCTTCTTCATCCGCACGGGTAAGATATGCTCATTCTATGCTGTGTTCCTTCGTCGTGCAAGTATTTCTCTTGCAATAGCTGTGAAAATATGTCATAATAGCTAACGCAGTCCCCTTGGGGTTTGGACTTGACCGTCTGCGAGGGGGCAAATAGGATCGCTTGGAGATGTACCCAAGTGGCTGAAGGGTCCGGATTCGAAATCCGGTAGGCGCCGCAAGGCGTGCGGGGGTTCAAATCCCTCCATCTCCGCCAAGAAGAAACAGGACATTCTTATATGAATGTCCTGTTTCTTTTTTTATAACGTTTTTTGAAAGTAAATAAGCACAATACAGATCGCTCTCATTTACTGTGCGATCTTGCTTTCCGCACTGCTGACTACCATTTTGGTCAGGGCGAACAGGGCGATGACGTTGGGAATGACCATGAGGTTGTTGAACATATCCGTCAGCTCCCAGACCAGATCGTTGCTCATCATGGTGCCCATCAGGATGAACACCAGGGCGATGAGGGTGTAGATCACGGTGCAGGCCTTGGGGTTCTTCTTGCCGAAAAGCCAGATGGCGTTGATCTTGCCGAACAGATTCCAGCTCAGAACCGTGGAGAAGGCGAAGAAGAACAGGCAGATTGCCACGAACTTGGCACCGAGGCTGGCTCCCATCACCGAGCCGAAGGCAGTCTGGGCCAGATTGGTCTTGCTGAGCACGGAGGTCACATCCCCCACATAGCCGTTTGCCAGAGGGCCATCGGCGGTGTAGAGGGTGCAGATAATGACCAGCGCGTTGAGGGTCAGCACTACGAAGGTGTCGATGAACACGCCGATCATCGCCACGACGCCCTGCTCGTGAGGATTCTTCACGTTGGCCTGAGCGTGGGCATGGGGGGTAGAGCCCATACCGGCCTCGTTGGAGAACAGACCACGCTTGGCGCCCTGAGAGATGGCCTGCTTGATGGCGTAGCCGAAAGAGCCGCCCACGATGGCCTGAGGCTCAAAGGCGTACTTGAAGATCATGCCGAAGGTGGCGGGGACGTACCGGATGCGGAAGATCAGGATGACCAGACCGCCCAGCAGGAAGATCGCCGCCATAATGGGGACGATTTTTTCCGTAACGGCCGCCAGACGCTGAACACCACCCAGGAAAATGATGCCGCAGATGATGACCAGTGCCACGCCCACAATCCAGGAGGGGATGCCGAAAGCGGTCTGGAAGCACTCGCCAATGGAGTTGGACTGCACCATGCAGCCCATGAAGCCCAGAGCCAGAATGATGGCAACTGCGAAAAGGGTCGCCAGGAATTTGCCGAAGCCGCCCTTGAACGCGGTGGTGATGTAATAGACGGGACCACCGTGGATGGTGCCGTCTGCCGCCTTGATCCGGGTCTTGATGGCCAGCGTAGCTTCAGCATAGATGGTGGCCATGCCGAAGAAGGCGATGACCCACATCCAGAAGATGGCGCCGGGGCCGCCAGTCAGAATAGCACCGGATGCGCCTACGATGTTGCCGGTGCCCACCTGAGCGGCAATGGCAGTGGCCAGGGCCTGAAAGGAGCTCATGCCGCTGTCATGCTTTTTGCCGTTGAGGGTCAGATTGCCGAACACTCTGCGCATACCCTCACCGAAGCAGCGGACCTGAATGAAGCGGGTCTTGATGCTGTACCACAGGCCGACAGCCACCAGCAGAAAGACCAGAATGTAGTTGGACAGATACGTGTTGACGCGGCATACCGCGGGATAAAGCGCAGCGTCCAGTTTTGCGACGATCGATTCCATAGTTTTTCCTCCTGCACACGGTTTCACCGACGGCGGGATCTTTGCCGCGGTGATAAAAAACGGAGCGGCTGGCAATGCAGCCGCTCCGAAGAACGCAGTACAGGAGATCGACGCAGCCCCGCCGCAAACGGTGAAGCCTGCAGCCTGCCTGACGGATCCCCCCGCCCTGCCTGCCGCTGCGTCAGATCACTCTGTCCTTTTACCTGAGAGATTCAGCGGTCATGCCGCCTTTCACCTTCGGTACCCGGTGAGCCGGGATTCTCCAGAGCCGCATCCACCCATAGTCCTGTCCGCACGGCGGACACCTGAGAGTTTTACTCCTTCGGTAGACTTGCATCGTTTTCCTATGGGCTTCCATTGCCGGTATTCCGTTGTTGAAGATAGCCGTATCCTATCATATGCGCCGCAGAATGTCAACTGTCCGCACGTGACGGAATATCTGAAATATTTAAGGTTTTCCAAAGAAATTTGTGCATACGGGAGAAAAAAGCGGTCCCTCTTTTCGGAAGGACCGCTTTTCGGTATGCAGCTGATCAGAAATCTGCGCTGCCCACAGTGCGGGGATGCAGCTCCACGTCGCGGATGTTGTTCACGCCGGTGAGATACATCACCATGCGCTCGAAGCCCAGGCCATAGCCTGCGTGACGGCAGGAGCCGTAGCGCCGCAGGTCGCAGTAATACTTGTAATCCTCCGGATTCATGCCCAGCTCCTTGATGCGGGCTTCCAGCACATCCAGACGCTCCTCACGCTGGCTGCCGCCGATGATCTCGCCAATGCCAGGCACCAGGCAGTCCGCCGCAGCCACGGTCTTGCCGTCATCGTTCAGGCGCATATAGAAGGCCTTGATGTCCTTGGGATAGTCGGTGACGAACACGGGCCGCTTGAAGATGTGCTCCGTCAGGTAGCGCTCGTGCTCGGTTTGCAGATCGATGCCCCACTCCACGGGATAGTCAAACTTCTCACCGCTCTTCTTCAGGAGATCCCCCGCTTCCGTGTAGCTCACCCGGCCGAAGTCGGAGGAGGCCACGTGCTCCAGACGCTCCCGCAGGCCCTTATCCACGAACTGATTGAAGAAGTCCATCTCCTGAGGGCACTGCTCCATCACATAGCGGATGATATATTTGATCATGTCCTCAGCGGTATCCATATAGCCGTTCAGATCGGTGAAAGCCATCTCCGGCTCCACCATCCAGAACTCAGCGGCGTGGCGCTGGGTGTTGGAATTCTCCGCACGGAAGGTAGGGCCAAAGGTGTAGACATTGCCAAAGGCCATGGCAAAGTTCTCGGCGTTCAGCTGGCCGGACACCGTCAGGCTGGTCTTTTTGCCGAAGAAGTCCTGACTGTAATCCACCTGACCGTCCTCCGTTTTGGGGACGTTGTTCAGGTCCAGCGTGGTCACCTGGAACATCTCACCGGCGCCCTCGCAGTCGCTGGCGGTGATGATGGGGGTCTGGGCGTAGACAAAGCCGCGGTCCTGGAAGAACTTGTGGATGGCGTAGGCCGCCGCGCTCCGCACCCGGAAGGTGGCGGAGAACAGGTTCGTCCGGGGACGCAGGTGCTGGATAGTCCGCAGGAACTCTACGCTGTGGCGCTTCTTTTGCAGGGGATAGTCCGGGGTGGAAATGCCCTCCACGGCGATCTCGGTGGCCTTCAGCTCCAGAGGCTGCTTGGCGTCCGGCGTCAGGGTCACGACGCCGGTGACGATCAGAGCCGCGCCTACGTTCTGGGCGGCGATATCCTTATAGTTAGAGAGGGCCTCTGCCTCCATCACCACCTGAAGATTGCGGAAGCAGGAGCCGTCATTCAGCTCGATGAAGCCGAAGCCCTTCAGATCCCGGATGGTGCGGACCCAGCCGCCCACGGTAACGGTCTGACCGGAGAGCGCCTCGCTGTCTGCAAAAATTTTTGCGATTTTTGTGTAACTCATAGTTTGATCCGTCCTTTGTGTTGTTGGTACAATTATAAGCATAATACTCCTATTTTTCGTTCTTTACAAGAGGGAATCACCATTCTTCCGGCGGAATCAGGGATTTTACGGCGAAAATATAAATTCCTCTTGAATTTTGGCCGTTCATCCGATATAATGAACAACGTTAATGCCGGTGTGATGGAATTGGTAGACGTGACGGACTCAAAATCCGTTGGTAGCGATACCGTGTGGGTTCGAGTCCCACCACCGGCACCAAATAGGAACACCATCCGTCAGGGTGGTGTTCCTATTTTGCTATGCAAAAGCATAGCAAAATAAAAAATGCACCATTTTCTCACCCCTGTGAGGCAACCGGAAATGGTGCATGAAGTTTTATGCACATTCTGTTTGCGGTATGCGCTGTCCATATGCGGTAGACCTTATGGAAAACGGGAGGAAACCGCAGCGGTCAAGGTGGCCCATGGAATTCTGTATAGATATTTTTCGCCAATATGTGTATAGTATTATGTGTATAGTATAAAGACGTATGATGCGCTCTGTTCTGCATCGCAGAATGGACGAACACAGGAAAGGTAACGTAATTTATGAATCGGAACAAACATCTGTTAGCGATCCTTGCGGCTGTCAGCTTCATCCTTGCCACCCTTACCGGCTGCGGCGGAAAAGCAGAGCCGGACGTCCCACAGCCAACGCCGGAATCTGTCGAATACGCCAATCTGATGGACGAGGAGTCCCGCGATCTGCTCTCCCGGCTGCTTGAGAATGCGGGCATAGACGAGCCCCGGATCCGCGGCCTTTTTGACCGGGTGGACCAGTTCAACGCCAGCGTCAAGAGTGAATGGCTGACGAACGGCTTTGAGCGTGCCGCACCGACCGATACCAAGTACGATCCCTATGAGATGCAGGATCTGTGGGTGGAGAAAAACGGCAGCTTCCCCGGCTATAACTGCCGCATCACGGCACTCAGCCTGTTTGGTGAGTTCGTCACCGCCGGAGCGGATCAGCCGGAGACTCAGGGAGAGGATACACTTTTCCTGGATCTGGAGACGCTGACCGAAGATCCCTCCGTTCTCTGCGGAGACAGCACTGCCAAATTCTGCGCGCTGTTTGCGCCGGTGCCCGCCGCAGACAGTACGGATGTGAATGAGCAGGCCCAGACGCTTCAGGCGGGCTGGGCCGCCCGGGGCGTTACATTCTCGGACAGCACCGCCAGGCTGATCTCCGTTGTCCTGCATGACAAGTTTTCGGATACGGAGAATACGCTGTTTGTGGGGCATGTTGGGGTACTGCTGCCTGTGGAGGACGGGAGCTTCTGTCTCATCGAGAAGGTTGCCTTCCAGGAACCGTACCGGCTGGTAAAGTTACAAAATCGGGCGGAACTGCGCGATTATCTGATGGCAAAGTACGATACCTCCTGGGGACAGGATACCACCCGGCCCTTCATCATGGAAAATGACAGCCTGATGGCGGAGTGAGCGGCGGCGCGGGACTGCGGATACCGTATCAGCAATCATACAGTAAAAATAATTGGTTTCTTCGTAAAACCGGCAGACGTGTGGAACGTCTGCCGATTTTTGTGTGCAGAACGTTGCACCGGGACACATGTTTCTGTTGATGGCCGCATAGATTGGACAAGCAAAGGAGGAATCACTATGCAGCTTTGGAAAAATACGGCTTTGACCTCGGTGGCGGCGCTGCTGGGGCTGTTTCTGCTGCCCTTGGCCGTAGCCCGGGAACCGGTGGAGTTGCCGGAGCATACGGAATTACCCCGGACGGAGCAGACGGCTCCGGTCCAGCCTGCGGTAAAGGCTGTTTACGACGCGGACCGGACCCTGCGGGTGTTGGACGGAGAGACCGTGCGGGAAATGACGCTGGCGGAGTATCTGGTGGGCGTCACGGCGGCGGAGATGCCGGCGTCCTTTGCGGAGGAGGCACTGAAGGCGCAGGCTGTGGCAGCCCGGACCTATACCCTTTACAAGCTGACAGCCGGCAGCAGCCATGGGGACACGGCGGATATCTGTACAGATTCCACCTGCTGTCAGGCGTATATCGCCATGGAGCAGGCCCGGGCCAACTGGGGGGCACAGGCGGACGCTTATGAGAAAAAGGTCCGCGATGCGGTGACATCTACCGATGGGGAGGCCATCCTTTACGGCGGCGTTCCGATTCTGGCGGTGTTCCATTCCAGTTCTGCGGGGCTGACCCGGGCTGCGGGGCAGGTGTGGCAGAACGATCTGCCCTACCTGAAGCCGGTGGATTCCCCTGAAGCCAAGGAGACCATCCCCAATTATTACAGCCGCGTAGACTTTACCCCGGCGGCGCTGAAGGAAAAGCTGCTGGCGAAGATCCCCACCGCCGATCTCTCCGGGGACAAGAAAAGCTGGCTGCAAGATCCTGTCCGGGACAGCGCCGGCAGCGTGGAGACGGTGGAGGTGGGTGGTGTGACGGTCCGGGGCGGTACGGTGCGCGCCGCGTTGGGGCTTCGCTCCGCCTGCTTTGAATGGGAATTGCAGGACGGCAATTTTGTGTTTTACGTTACCGGCTACGGTCACGGTGTAGGCCTCAGCCAATATGGTGCTGACGCCATGGCGGAGAGCGGCGCGGACTATCAGACTATCCTGACCCACTACTATACCGGCGTGACGGTGGAGGTCTTCAACGGCTGAGTCGCGGACTTTACAAGACGGAAGCAAATGTGGTAAAATATTTTATTAAAAACTGCCGCAAGGGGTGACTGCCGATGAAAAAGCGATGGGCTATGGGCCTGCTGTGCTGTCTGCTGCTGGTTCAACTGGCATTCCCGGCTAAAGCGGCGGGCAGCGTGTATTTCGTGGCGGCAGAGGAAAGCGTTCTGCCGGTGACGGACGCCACGATGCCTTTCTGGGCCAATGGCTATCTGTATGTGCCGGCCTCTGCGTTCGCCAATCTTGGGATCTCCGTCATCAACAATACCACAAAAAAGATGACGGTGCTGGAAAAGGACCGCCGGGCCATGCTGTTTGACTGGGCCAAGGGTACTGCGCAGGACAGCAGCGGCAACCTGTTTACCCCCGGCGTCATTCAGTCCGGCGGACTGGTATTTGTTCCGGCGTCTACCGTTGCAAACTTTTTCGACCTGCAATACTCCGTGACAGACGTGCCCAACGGCTATCTGGTGTGGCTGCGGTCTCCGGATTTTGGTATGAGCGCCAAGGACTTTGCGAATGCGGCTACCTATAACATGGAAGAACGCTACAACACTTACAATAAGGACACAACGACCATCGCCACGCCCAATGTGCCGGTAACCCCCTCCGCTCCGACGCAGGGGGCCAGGATCCATCTGTGCCTGGAAGCGGATCAACGGACCTCCGGGCTGTTGGACGCTTTGGACCGGGCTAACGGCTGGGCCACCTTCTACTGTACACGGGACTTCTTGGAGTCCAACGGCGAACTGCTGCGGCGGATGGTTGCCTCCGGTTATGCGGTGGGTATCCTGGTGGAGAGCGGCGAGGATATAACGGAGCAATTGCGGCGGGGCAATGAAGCTTTGTACCGGGCTACTCTGGGAAAGACCCGACTGATCTATGTGCCGGACGCGGAGACAACAGAACTGCAAGCATTGGAAGAAGCTGGCTGGCGGTGCCTGAAGCCCTCGATGAACCGGGCGGGTTACAAGCTGGAGAGCAGCTCCAACGCCTCCGCACTGATGAAACGGGTGGCGGCCCGACGGGGGGATGTGTCCGTCTGGCTGGGGACCACTGCCTCTGCCGCAGGCTTGCGGGAATTTGTGATCTCTGCCCAGGGAGCAGGGCATTACTGCCGGGCTATGACGGAAATCGGCTGACCGGCGGCTGAAATGACGCAAGATTTACAAAACGTTCAACACCCCGCCGAAGTTTGGGGTAATATAAAGTAGAGAAGAACATAAGAAACGGGACCGGAAGGCCCCGCAGAACGGAGGAGACCCTATGGGACGCAACATTCTGGTTGTAGAAGACGATAAGAATATCTCCGACCTGATCCATATGTATCTGGTAAAGGAAGGCTTTGACGTCCGCATTGCCGGAGACGGAGGGAAGGCACTGGAGGAGTTCCAGAAAAAGGAGCCGGACCTGATCCTGCTGGACATCATGCTGCCTGTGATGGACGGTTGGGCGGTCTGCGCCAAGATCCGGGAGACCAGCAAGGTGCCCATCATCATGCTGACGGCCAAGAGCGAGGTCTTTGACCGGATTCAGGGCCTTGAAATGGGCGCGGATGACTACATCGTCAAGCCCTTTGAGATGAAGGAACTGATCGCCCGGATCAACGCCGTTCTGCGGCGGACGGAGATCCCCAATGACACCAGCAAGAAGCTCCATTTTGACAAGCTGACCATTGATCTGGACTCCTATGAGCTGATCGTGGACGGCAAAAAGATCGACACGCCGCCCAAGGAGCTGGAACTGCTGTACCATCTGGCCTCCACCCCCAACCGGGTCTACACCCGCAACCAGCTTTTGGACGAGGTGTGGGGCTTCGACTACTTTGGCGACAGCCGCACCGTGGACGTGCATATCAAGCGCCTGCGGGAAAAGGTAGAGGGTGTCAGCGACCAGTGGGCGCTGAAAACCGTCTGGGGCGTGGGCTATAAGTTCGAGACTGCCGGCGGCCAAACGGCGGACAAGGCGAAGTAATATGAAGGATTGGTTCCGAGCGCGCTTCCATGGGCTGTACTGGCGGCAGATGGCCGTCACCGTGGGCATGGTGTTTCTGACGCTGGTGCTGCTGGGTGTGTCCTTTTTCTCCCTGAGCTATTCCTATGCCCGGGGGCAGAAAACTGACGAGCTGATGGTTCGGGCGCTGGCGGTAAGCAAGCTGTCCGTGCGGTATCTGGAGACCGGCCGCTATCTCTCTATGGAGGAATTGCAGAAGGACGAGCAGTTCCGCCAACTGGCGGCCACTGCCGCCGTGATCTCCGAAATGGATATTCTGGTGTGCGATATGGAGGGCCATGTCCTCCTGTCCACGGATGCCACTATGGAGGGCCGGTCTGTCACCATTCCGCCATCAGTGATGGATAAGGTCTCCGCAGACGGCACCTGGGCCGGGCGGAGCCGCCTGGATCAGATCTATGCCAGCAAGCAGTTCGTGGGCGGCGTGTCCGTAGTGAATCCTGCCACCGGGGAGGTTTTGGGGGCGGTATTCACCGTCTGTGCCTCGGATTCCGTTGATAATCTGTGGCGGGCCTTCGCGGGACTGCTGATGATGACGGGCTTTGTGGTGCTGATGATCTCCTTTATGGCGTCCTCCATCACCACCATGCGGCAGATCAAGCCCATCCGGGAGATGGCTGCTGCCACCCGGCAGTATGCCGACGGTGATTTTGACGTTCGCATGAATGACTACGGCCGGGAGGACGAGATCGGCGAGTTGGCAGCTTCCTTCAATAATATGGCGGAGTCCTTGCAGCAGACAGAGCGTCAGCGCCGGGAGTTCATTGCCAACATCTCCCACGAGCTGAAAACCCCTATGACCACCATCGCCGGGTATACGGATGGTATTCTGGACGGTACCATCCCACCTGAAAATGAAAAGCAATATCTGCGGGTCATTGCCAATGAGAGCCGCCGTCTCAGCCGCCTGGTGCGGCGGATGCTGGACGTCAGCCAGTTGCAGGCCATCGATCCCCTGCGCAACGGTAATCATTTCGATGTGTGCGAGTCTATGCGCCGGGTACTGATCTCCATGGAGAAGAAGATCAATGACCGGCATCTGGATGTGGAAGCAGATATTCCCGATGAGCCGATCCTGGTGCTGGGCGACAACGATATGATCACCCAGGTCATTTATAATCTGCTGGAAAACGCCGCCAAATTCGCGCGGGAAGGCTCCACCCTCTACCTGGGTGTGGCCATGATGGACGGTAAGGCCCGGATCACCGTCCGGAATGTGGGCGAGACCATTCCGGCGGAGGAGCTTCCGCTGCTGTTTGAGCGGTTCCACAAAAGTGACAAGTCCCGCAGCGAGGATAAGGATGGTTATGGCTTGGGCTTGTATATCGTCAAGACCATTTTGCAGCAGCACAAGGAAGATATCAATGTCACCAGTGAGAATGGCGTGACCACCTTCACGTTTTCTCTGCGGGTGGAGTAAAGAGGTACTATGAGTGAGCGCAGGACCCTGCAAACGCGGGGAGAAGTCATCGAGGAATACAGCAGAGATTTCCCCGCGGAGATCGTGGAGACCTATTCCCGGCCTCTGCCGGGGGCAGTGGAGCCTGTACCCGCAGAGCCAACGCCCCGGCCCAGGAAAAAGCGTCGGGTGTGGAAGGGGCTGTTGATCCTTCTGGCCGTAGCAGCGGTGATCGCTTTGCTGGCGGCGGGGGTGCAATGGCTGATATGGGAACTGAAAATGCCCGATGACTGGGGCGAGGACGATTATTATTACTATGATCAGGATCAGGAGGATGAGGACGCTCCCATTACCATTCCCACTGTGGAAGCGGATGCGGATGCCCGCCTGAATCTGGCAAAGGACCGTGACCGTGAACTTTCGGCTCAGGAAGTCTACCGGAAGGTAAGCAGCGCCGTGGTCACGGTGGCGGTGGACCTGGACGGTGGCCGGATGTCTGTGGGTACCGGCGTGATCTTCCGGGAGGACGGCTATATCCTCACCAACCACCATGTAGTGGCCGGGGGCAAGAGCTGCACGGTGCTGCTGCCCGGAGGACGGCCCTATGCGGCGAAGTATATCGCCAGCGACGCCGGGTACGATCTGGCTGTGCTGAAAATCGATGCGGAGGATGCTCTGCCCTTTGCGGAATTCGGAAATTCCGACGCCCTTTCCGTGGGCGATCCCGTGTATGCCATCGGTACGCCCTTGGATATTGAAATGGGCGGCACGTTCACGGATGGTATCGTTTCCTCCATCAATCGGGAGATCCAGCTTACCAGCCGGACCTCCATGCCGCTGATCCAGACCAATGCGGCGCTGAACAACGGCAACTCCGGCGGCCCGCTTATCGACAGTTACGGACAGGTAGTGGGTATCAACTTTATGAAACTGTATGCCCGATATTCCACGGTGGAGGGTCTTGGCTTTGCTATTCCCTCTGTGCAGGCGGAGCGGGTGGTCAATGACCTGCTGAT
>ERZ1026901.1460-NODE-1460-length-13508-cov-3.359548_pt1 | contig 13508 bp, 11 predicted proteins | sample MGYA00380179_ERZ1026901 | MGnify/ENA primary metagenome ERZ1026901 (study PRJEB33269, sample SAMEA4719815) | human gut metagenome | biome: human-associated habitat; feature: organic feature; material: feces | place: Cameroon | collected 2013-10 ... | reverse complement strand
TGGGAAAAACATGGAAGAACGAGCTCTGTCCGATGCCCGCCGCCTTTGCGATCTCTCCGGTCGTAGTTCTGGTGTAGCCCTTTTCCAGGAACAACGCCACCGCCGCCCGTAATACCTTTTGCTGCGTCACCAGACCGTTTAACAGTTTTCCTCTTGGCAAGTCAGCGCCCCCTTTATAACTTTTCTTGCGATTGCACTTTTATAATACCATGAGCCATTCCATCACGCAAGAAAAATTTGGGGCGCCATGCCAGAAAAATTGGAGTCCCCTGTTCCTGACCCGCTCCTGTCAAGATTTATGCGCAAAATTGTTTGCAGGCTCCGGCTGAGTGAAGCCAGCCGGCAATGAAGGCATCGTCCAGAGCCACCTCCTAATGCTTCATGTTCATGTATTTCTTGTTGCCCCACTGGATGCCCGCCACATGGCGCAGCCGTGCGCTATTCACGTTGGGCGTAAATGGATTGAAATATAAGGCTTTTTCTATTATTCAGTGCACATTATCGTAGCATACTGCTATCCTTTCTCTCGCCTATCAAATCATTTAGTTTCTTAAGAAAAAATATTTGTGTTTCCTCATTGTGTTCTATGCCCCTATACTCCAATGTACAACATTTGTGTCATAATTGACAAAAATTTTTTCCTTTTTTCTGCGTAAATACCAATATTTTTTGCAATCTGTTTTTCTTATTGACAATTCAATATTGATTTGATAATCTTTGTTTACCAGGAAACAAAACGAGATGAGGGGGTGCAATTATCGAGGCATTACATGAGCGGGCAGAGACGTGTATCGTACAGTTGCTTAACTGTTATAGCGATATGCAGCGCAAGAAGCACACCTATGCCCCAGAGATCAGTCTGTACCCGTCAGAAATACACGCCATTGACGCCATTGCAACCATGAGTACGATCAATATGACAGAACTTTCGCGACAGTTAGGAGTCACGAAAAGCGCTGTAACAAAAATCGTGGCAAAGCTGGAAAAGCAGGATCTGATCCGCCGGTACAAATATATCAAAAACCAAAAGGAGATCTTTTTACATCTGACGCAAAAAGGTGTAGACGCCTACAATGGCCATAAGATCTATCACGCGGCCATGAACAAGACAATTGAGCAGTATTTCAGTGGTCTGTCCGATGAAAAGGGGCAGGAAATCTTAAACTTTTTAGAGCTTTATTTGTCCGAGATGAAAAAGCTGAATGAACCTGAAGAAGCAGATCAGTTATAAAAAGCAAGGCCAAGACTACAAATCAAAAATTTATATGAGGAGGCATTTTTATGGACATCGTCTTATCTTCTGCATCCCACCACGCAATGCTTTTTGCCTTCCTGGCAAAAGAAACCATTGACACCTTTGGCGAAGAAGGCAAGAAAGCCGTGTCTGCTGGCGTTGAACGCTACGGCGAGCAGCGTGGCCGCAGAATGGCGCTGCGAACTCTCGCGGATGGTAACGAGCTTAATGTAGAAAACTACTTGGTCTATGGTGAATGGGAAGCATTTCCTGGTCAGATGGACCTGCGCTTCCCCGCTTATGAGCCGGAAGTGCGGATGCAGAACTACCGCTGTCCTTGGCATACGGAATGGAGCCAGAGAGGATTGCTGGACTACGGATACTTTTACTGCAAGGATGTAGACGCAGCGCTGGCCAGAGGATATAACAACCTGTGCCTGGAGTTGAAAGGCAACCGCATTTTGGGTGACCCCTGCTGTGACTTTGTATTCAAGGGGTGTAACATTCCCGCTGACCGCATGGAGGAGTTTGCTGCTAAACGCGCCAAGATCGGCAGTAAGGCAAAAATGCCCTGGCCTTATCATGTGGGTCACATCTACAGTACTATGCGCGCCGCCATTGTGGACGCTTTTGGCGCCGAAGGCGAGCAGGCTGTCTCCAGAGCTCTGGAGGCTTATACGCGCGAATATGGTGAAGAGGCTACGGCATTGGTCCTGGAATATGCAGACCTGGATTATGATGTCATGCCGGAATACGTAGGGATCGAGGGGTGAAGCTATGCGTCAGGAGATCAAGCAGATCGTTGAAGCAGATATTCTTTCTGTAGGCGGTTCTGGAGCTGGCATCACTGCCGCCATCTACGCAGCTCGGGCAGGCGCAAAGGTCGCCTTGGTCAGCAAAGGCAAGCTGGGACGCAGCGGCAACGCTATCATGGCTGGCGGTGGTTTTGGTGTGGATGGTGAGAGCGGTCGGGATGTTCTGCATCTCGATTATGCGGATCCTTCCTTTACAAAAGACCGTCTGTTCGATTGTATCGTAAAAGAATCTTTTTATCTCTCCGACCAGAACATGGTCAAGCAATATGTGGATGACGGCCCGACCGTCGTCAAGGATTATCTGGGGTGGGCAGACCGAGCTGGTCAGAAATTCTTCTGCTGCCCCCCTGCTAACTGGATCGCCTCCGGTCTCAGCTTCACCAAGGCTCTGGTGCAGGGATTAAAAGAAACCGATGGCATTGAGATCTTTGAGGACGTGACGATCGTTGAGGTGCTGACCTCTGATGGGCAGGTATGCGGTGCCATTGGCATTGACGTTTACAGCGGAGATGCTATCCTCTTCCTCGCAAAGGCTGTTGTCATCGGAACCGGTGGTTATATGCCCTACTCCATGAACAATACGGTCACAGATATGACAGGAGACGGCCCTGCTATGGCTTACCGGGCAGGTGCCAATCTGACAGACATGGAGTTCATCCTTTCATTCCCGACCGCCGTGGTCCCCAAGGAGATGAAGGGGTCCATCTACCCCTATGTATTCGAATACAACATGCGGAACCTGAAATACACGATCCGCGACAAGAACGGAGATCCGCTTCCCATGCCGGAGGATGTGATCAAACTATCCAGAGGCGGAAAGCTCAGCAAGTTGGTCACCTCTTATTACTTCGGCAACGCAGCAGAACAGGGCTTAGCTGGTCCTAACGGCGGTTTCTTCTATGATTTCTCCAAAAATACAAAAGAAGAAAAAGAAGCCGGTTTCCAGATCTTTTACAGCCGTTTTGACAACTGGCACAAGCATGGCTACTACAAGGGCGAAAGCCTGGCTGAAGTTGAACGCATGATCTTTGCGGATGAACCTCTGGAAGTCGGTATCGGCGCTGAATACTGCATGGGCGGCGTCGAGATCAACGAACGCATGGAGACGGGTGTCGCCGGCCTCTATGTTGCCGGCGAAGCTGGCAGCGGTGTGTTTGGCGCTTGCCGCGTAGGTGACGGCCTTGTGGAGATGATGTGTCAGGGTATGCGGGCAGGCATTGGCGCAGCTGACTATGCCGTTCACTCTGGCAAGCCGCAGCTTGATGAAACACAGCTCGACACTTATTTGGACAAAATTTACGGGATCTTCGATCATGCGGATGGCATGGAGGCTTTGGAGCTGTACCACGAGACGATCAAAGCCTGTGATGAGGGCTTCGGTTTGATCCGTACGGAGGAAAAATTAGAAAACGCCCTGCGCCGCATTGAAGAACTGAAGGAGCTTTGGAAAAACGTAACGCTCAGCGGAAAATCCAAGGCGTACAATCTGGAATGGCTGGGTGCCTTGCAAACTGAGAATCTGCTGACCTGCTGCGAAGCCGGTATTCGGGCGGCTATTCTTCGCAAAGAGAGCCGAGGCTGCCATATGCGCAAGGATTATCCTCAGGTGGATCACAACCACTATCTGGTCAAATACGTTCACAGCCAGAAGGATCATCAAATGCATACCGATACCCGGAAGCCCATAGTAACAACCATGCCGCTGCCGGAAGGGACCAGAGACTCCGTGATCCAGTATTTCCAGGATCCCGGTCTGGCATATAAGCGCTAAGGAGGGGGATCACATGGAGATCTTGATCGATCGTTATATCCCGGAGACTGGAAAAATTCGGACGGATACGTTTAAAGTGGACAAAGCCGTTCTTGCCGGAAAGACCGTCATGTCTTTGTTGAACTACTTATCTCAGAATCATGACCCTACCCTTGCCTATTACCATCACAGTGTCTGTGACCACGGCATTTGTGGCCGCTGTGCCGTAACGGTAAACGGGAAAGTCTGTCTGGCCTGCGTCACCCCCGTTGAGGAGCTGGAAGAGCTCCATCTTGCTCCGGTTGCTGCCCGTACGCCAGTGCGGGATCTTGTAACAAAATAAATGTGTGTAAAAGAAGGAGAAACTAATATGGCTGATCCAAAAACTGTTCAAAGCGATATTTTTGACATGCCAAAAGGCAGCATCTTCAAGAAGCTGGCATATGTGTTGGCATTTGTCGGCCCCGCATCCATGATCTGCTCCACCTCTATGGGTCCTGGCACTGCGACCTCCTGCATCCAGGCTGGCGCCGACTTCGGCTACAGTCTGCTGTGGGTCGTGCTGCTGAGCGGCCTGATGTGCGGTTTCGTAGCCTACATCGGCGCAAAGACTACCGCGATCTCCGGCATGGACGTATACCAGTTCATTGAGAAGAAAATTGGCCGTGTACTGACCCTGATCCTCTTTGCCGTGGTGTTGGTCACATGGAACATGGTCATTTACAGTCAGGGCTCCACAATGATGCACCTGAACAAGATCATGTTTGGTGAAACCGGCGGTCCCATTGCATTTGTGATCACCTTGGCCATCATTGCTTACCTCTATGTGGTGGCTTCCAACAACAGCGTGCTGAAGATCGCCTCCGCCATGTGCACACTCATGGCCGCTATCTTCTTCGTCAATATCTTTGTGGTGCGGCCCGATGCCGCTGCTATGGCCCAGGGCCTGGTCCCCAAAATTCCCGAGGGTGCCGCTACCGTGGTTGCCGGCATCATTGGCGGTTCCGCCCCCGGTACCTCCGCTCTTTGGTATGCTTACTCCGTGAAAAACCAGGGTTGGGACAAGCCTAAGGCCCTGAACTTCATCAAGTATGATCAGTTGATCTTCGCCGGTATGTTTACCGTGTTCTCTCTGGGCATCTTCCTCTCCGGTGCCGCTGTTCTCCAGCCCGCCGGTATCAAGGTCTCCTCTGCTCTGGCTGCTGCTACCGCTCTGGAGCCCGTGGCTGGCAGCTTCGCCACCTACATCTTCATCGCTGGCTTCTGGGGTGCCGTGTTCACCACCATCGGCGGCATGAGCACTCTGTCCTCCTATGCCATCAACTCCATGTTCCACATCAGCGAGGATCGTACCGATAAGAAAGTCCGCATCTTCATTCTCATCAGCATCCTCATCAGCCTCATCGGTGGTCTCCAGGGCGGCAGCGCTCTGGCCCTGCTGGTGAACTTCATGGGTGCGCTGAATGTGGGCGGTCTGGTTATCATCAGCCTGCTGGTGTTCCATACCAGCAAGAAGTCCTTTGCCGGTGAGTATGCCAACAAGTGGTATACGACCCTCATCGGTTTGATGATCGTTGCATTTAACATTTATTCTGCCTGGACATTCCTGTCCAAGTTCTTCTAAGCAGTGCACCGGGAGGGGCTCACAGGAAAAATCTGTGAGCTCCTCCCTATAACTTTTTTATCAATTTTATAGAAGGGATGATTATTATGGAGCTTGAAGGTCGTATTGCACTCATTACCGGCGCCAGTTCCGGTATTGGAGAAGTGATTGCCCGGTTTTATTTAAATGAAGGCGCTTATGTATATGGCTGCGGCTTGGAGGCGGAAGCAAATATTCAGCACGAGCGTTTTGCCTATCATCAGGCCAATATATGCGATGAGACGCAGGCTGCTCAAGTAGCCGCTGCCTGTAAGGAACACTTCGGCGGCATGGATATTCTTGTAAACTGCGCCGGTGTAACGGGCATGGGCACCATTGATGACACTTCTGTGGCAGAGTTCCGACGTCAATTTGAAATCAATGTCTTCGGTCTCTACACGCTGACCAAAGCCTGCATCGATACGATTCGGCAGTCCGAACACGCTGCCATCGTCAATATCGTTTCCGAGTTAGGCGTCAAATGCATTCCTAACCGTGTAGCATATTGTCCTTCCAAGGCAGCAGTGGAAATGCTGACCCGCTGCCTGGCTGTGGACTGCGGCCCCCGTGTACGGGTCAACGGCGTTCTGCCCGGCCTGACAGAGACCCCCATGACCAAGATGCGCTACGAAAATGCCCCAGACCCCGAAGCTGAGCGGCAAAAAACCAGAAACCGCTATGTCTTGAAGCGGATGTGCACGCCAGAGGATGTGGCTAACGGCGCTGTGTTCCTGGCTTCCGACCGCGCTTCCTTCATCACAGGAGATATGTTGGCCGTGTGCGGCGGTGGGCAGTTCATCACCTGTCAGTAATCGAAAGAGGGTGACCAGATGACGATTTACGAAGAAGTTCAGCAGCAGCGAGAGCGGCTCGTTGCCCTTCGCAGAGACATTCATGCCCATCCAGAACTTGGCTGGCACGAGATCCGTACTCACGCATTGATCTGCCGGGAGCTGGATGAGCTGGAGATCCCCTACGAGACAGTTTGCGGCACCGGTGTGATCGCCGTGATCCACGGTGGTGCAGAATCTCCGGTAATTGCATTCCGGGCAGATATGGATGCGCTGCCCATCACAGAGAAGAACACCTGCACCTACGCCTCCCAGACCCCTGGTGTTATGCATGCTTGCGGGCATGATTGTCATACAGCCTGGCTGCTTGTAACAGCCCGGATCCTGAAAGCACATGCCTCCGAACTGCGCTGCACAGTAAAGCTGATCTTCCAGCCAGCCGAGGAGATCATTGAGGGAGCACATGCTATGTACGAACTCCCTCAATTGGCTGATGTCTCTCATATCTTCGGGGCTCATGCCTGGATTGAATTGCCTGTTGGACAATTCTCTGTGGAGCCCGGCCCTCGTTTTGCCAGTGCCGACAATATATACCTGACCATCCGAGGCCGCAGCGCTCACGGTGCCCAACCCCAGGATTCCGTAGATGCCATCGTTGCAGCCAGCGGGGTGATCCAAGCGATCCAGACGGTTGTCAGCCGAAACAATCATCCGCTTCAGCCTTTTGTTGTGACCATCGGCACCATCAACGGCGGTACATCTTCCAATATCATCGCCAACGAAGTAAAACTGTCTGGTACGGTCCGGTCATTTAGCCCAGCTGTACGGGATAAGATGGCAAATCGTCTGGAGGAGGTCTCCAAAGCAGCTGCCGCTGTGTATGGCGCAGAATGTGAATTTGAATACCGCCGCTGCACACCCGCTGTCATCAACTGCCCCGAAGAAACGGATATGCTGCGGCAGGCTGTATCCCAGATCTTCGGTCAGGAGGCGCTCCATGGATTGGAAAAGACCACAGGCGGCGAAGATTTCGCTTGGTTTTTGGAGCGGATCCCAGGCAGCTATGTCCGCATTGGCGCCAGCGCCGCAGCAGAAGGGAAAAATTGGCCGCACCACCACGAACGATTCGATGTAGATGAGGAGGCACTTGTCAACGGTGCCGCCGTATTCTGCCAGACAGCACTGATGTTCGGACGTTAAGGAGCGTTATGTTATGAGTGATCAGGTTAACTTTGCAGCAGAGTTCAACAAGACAAAAGAAGAGCTGTTGAGCATGGATGAAACAGAATTTCGTGCGCGCTTCCGGGAGCGCTGTCACCACACTATGGAGATCCAAGTCTATGCAAGCGCAGGCAGTCACAAGCCCCTGCGGGAGACCCAGACCAACACAGCAGATCTCTTTCTGGAGGTTTGGCACGAGCGTGGCCTTTCCGAAGATCTCCCGGAATATGTGTATGCCATGAAGATCCGTGAGTTTGCCCAACAGCTAAAAGAAGGACAGGACATCGATCTGACGCCCTTCCTCCCTGCCCCGCTGTCTTCTGAGGAATTATCTGGCTTTGAAAGAGTTCTCTACGAGCGCCGCTCTGTTCGAAAATGGTCGGAACAGCGGGTGCCGGACCATGTGATCCGTCAGGTCCTGAAAGCAGGTCTCTGGGCAGCACACGCCTGCAATCTCCAGTCTATTCGGTACTTGGTGATTCGTGAAGAAAATGCTCCGGGCTTATTCCGAGGCAGCGACATCCCCGGTGGTCCAGTGCACATCGTGATCCTGCAAGATATGCGGGTCTACAAAGCCAATCCAGTCATGCCGGAGAGCAATCAGCTTTTGGATGCCGGGGCAGCAGGTCAGAACATCGTACTGGCAGCTCACGCCTATGGTCTCGGTGGCTGCTGGCTCACCTTTACCAGCGAGGCCATGAAGTCACGGATCCGGGAATTTGCTGATTTGCCTGACCATATCCGCATGACCACCTATGTGGATGTTGGCTACCCAGACCAAAGCCCGTATCCTCCTCAGCGGATCTCAGTAGATGAGGCTGTTTTAGGGTGGAAATGACACAAGACAAATACGAGGTACGTAATGGATAAGAGCTTATATAACAATCATCTGACGATTCTCCATGAAGAACTGATCGCGGCCATGGGCTGTACGGAACCGATCGCAATCGCCTATGTATCCGCATTGGCCCAAAAGACATTGGGCAGTCAGCCGGTCTCCTGTGAAGTTCTTTGCAGCGGAAATATCGTCAAAAATGTCATGGGTGTTGTAGTTCCAAAATCCGAAGGACAGCGTGGTATTGCCGCGGCGGCAGTATTAGGTATTGTCGGTGGTAATGCCGATCAGGAGCTTCAGGTATTGGAAAGCATTACATCAGAAGATGTGATCAAAGCCCGGCAGTTAGTCGCGCAGGGCTTCTGTACATGTCAGTTGGCCAAGGGAGTTGAAAACCTTTTTGTCGAGGTCCATTTGACAGACGCCGACGGCCACCGGGTCACAGCTCAGATCAAGGACCATCACAATAACGTAACGTTCCTTCAAAAGGACGACACCGTGCTGATTTCTGCGCAGGCCGTTTCCAGCCCTGCGCAGAGCCGCGCAGACCGCTCCCTGCTTTCCGTGAAGAACATCCTGGAATTTGCTGACTGCGCAAATCTGGACGATGTCCGGGACCTTCTGAACCGTCAGGTGCTTTACAACTGCGCCATTTCTCAGGAAGGGCTTCAGAATCCCTATGGTGCGCAGGTCGGAAGAACACTGTTAGCTCACTGCGGCAATGATCTGCGAACCCGCGCAAAAGCTGCGGCAGCAGCTGGCAGTGATGCCCGCATGGGTGGATGCCCGCTGCCTGTGGTGATCAACTCCGGCAGCGGCAATCAAGGATTGACCATCACCTTGCCCATCGTCGAATACGCTCGGGAGTATCACATTTCCGAAGAGAAAATGCTGCGGGCGCTTATTGTTGCAAACCTCACGTCCGTCCATCAGAAAAAATACATTGGCAGTCTCTCTGCCTATTGTGGGGCAACGAGTGCGGCTTGCGGTTCCGCTGTGGGCATCGCGTATATGTTGGATAAGCCCTATGATGTGATCTGCCGAACCATCACCAACACGATCGCCACCATCGGCGGTATGGTCTGTGACGGCGCCAAGTCTTCCTGTGCCGCCAAGATCGCTGCCGCGGTTGAATGTGCCCTGGTGGGCCTTGACATGGCCTGCGATGAGCAGACATTCCAGCCTGGTGAAGGGCTTGTGAAAGACGATGTAGAAAGCACCATCCAGAGTATCGGACGTATGGGACGTGTCGGAATGCACGAGACAGATATTGAGATCCTCAACATTATGCTGGGAAAGTAAATACAAGCAAAACTGCCTTCTTCGGTTCAGCCGGAGATGGCAGTTTTGCTTTGAGCAACTGCCGCTTGAAGTCAAGGCTTATCCTTCCCTCATCCCAGCAGTTTTCAAAACAATATCTGTTCAAAAGTTCATAATTTCGATCCAAAAGCAGGCTTTTCAATATATACTATTTGACTTGAGGCAAAGAGCCGTGTTATGATGATAATGAACAGAAATCATAATGGGAAGCTAATTATCAAAAAGGGAGGGCCCAGACATGAAGCATCATCGCATCCTTTACAGGGCGCTGAGCGCGCTCCTTTGCCTTGGACTCTGCGCCCAGTTGACCGCCTGCGGCAAGAAACCCGTTCCAAAGCCCGGCTCCTCCGGGCCGTCCGCGCCGGCGAAGGTCTATGACGACAGCCTCATCACCGAGGTCTATGGCGAGGAGGACTCCTTTACCGACGAATATGGCGCGGAATATTCCTACATCTGTCACGTTCCGCAGCTGGAGGCCGACACGCCGGAGGCCAAGGCCATCAACCGGGAGATCATGGAGAGCTTCGGAAATGACGTACAGGCCACGCTGGACGCCGCCGAATCGGGAGAAATCCCCAACTCTCAGTACATGGAGGTCACATGGCAGAGCTATTGGAACGACAGCCTGCTGAGCCTTTCCATCCGTGTTCTGGGCTGGACCAGCGACCTCATCGACTACGCGGTGTATCACTACGATTTTGAGACCGGCCAGCGGCCGGACAACCTGGAGCTTCTGGACCGCTTCCACGTGGACAAGGGTGACTTTATCGCCGCCCTGCGCCGGGGCGCGGCCCGGCAGTTCGATTCCCATTACGCCCCCTGGGGCACGGGAGGCCTTTCGCCGGAGGGTGAAAACTACGGCGGCATCGCCATTGATCTGGCGGCACTCCGGGCCTGGACGGTGGCGGAGGAAAACTTCTCTCTGAATCTCGCCAGGTTCTGCCCCAACGGGGACGGCACCTTCACCGCCTTCCAGCCTGTCGCCTCTATCGCGGGGGGCAACGGATGGTATTATGAGCCGGTGCTCGTAGAGCCCGGCCCCGGTGACTGGGCGGACGGCGGCCCTCAGGCCGAGGACGCTTTCGTGTCCGCCTGGCTCACCGACGACGGCGTATCGGTCTCCTTTACCAAGAGCCAGTCGAACGAATTCCCGGACAGCGAGACCTACCGCCGATCCTACGGTTTCGCGTATGACACGGAGTACCCCGTGGCCGGGTGCTACGGCGACTATCAGGACATTTTCGTAGGTGCCAGCGGACAGGATTTCTGCCCCTACGTGTTCCTCCTCACCACGGACGGCACGGTGGAGTACATCGACATCTTCGGCGGTCTCTGGCACGGGTGCCTCTGCTCCGGCGGCCCGCTCTACGGTTTCCGGGACATCGTGGGCTTTGAAGTCGGCGTCTATGAGGACGGCTTCGGCGGCGGCTACGAGACCGTGTACGCCGTGGACAAAAACGGCAGGAAATACGATATGCCCGCCTGTATCACGGCGCAGGGGAACGCCATACCCAGCTACGCCGCCGGAAAGTGGTGCGCCAATGTGTATCACAGCGTGGACGGCGGTGCCTCCTATGAGGGCATCTACTATCTGAGCATCCACGAAAACGGTCTCGTGGAGATCAACGACGTCATCGTGAGCGTTGACGCGCCCCTTCAGATCGCCGGCTACTGCACCTATTTAGGCACCACGGAGCTGGGCATGGTCTACCAGTTCGGCCTTTACAGCGGCGACCAGCTCCGGGAGGGCATCTTCGCCCTTGACCTCTACAACACGGACTACGGTGAGCTGACCATTACGCCCATCTCCGGCGTCAACCTCTTTGACGCCCCCGAGGGCGGCTACACCATCTTTTCCCGGATGTAGGCAGGCGCTGCAAGAATCGATTTCCGCAGGGGCCGGCGGTTCAAAACCGCCGGCCCTTGTATCGGATCTGCGTAAAAAAGTGCGGATCCCGCCGGATGCGATCCCGTTTTTTGCATATCCGAACGTCTGCTCCGGCCGGGGCAGGACGGAGCGTTTTCCGCCCATTTATTTTTGCACGAAATTGAAAAACCTCCCACTCTTTTTTCTGCTGCAACTTTTACAAAAGATGAAATGCAGGCAAAAAAGCTGTTGACATTTGGTTTTCACCTTGCTATGATGCAACCAACAAAAACGCAATGACACAGAGTAGTAAGCAGGGCGATCCCCTCAGAGAAGTGCCGGTTGGTGCAAGGCACGGCGGATCAAGCTGCCGAACTGGCTGTATAGCGGCTGCGTCGAATTGGAAGTAGATGCAGACGGGAGCTCCCGTTACAGTAGCAGGGATATGATGGTATCCCGTTGAGTGTGTTTCCTATACAGGGAACAAAGAAGAGTGGTACCGCGGAGGGTTTTCTACCTTTCGTCTCTTCTGCCAACCGGCAGGAGCGACGAAAGGTTTTTTGTTTTTCCTGCCAACCATCGGACAACATTTGCAGGAGGAAGAAATCATGAAAACCAACACCAAAGTCCCCAAGACGCCCTTCTTTGCCGCTTTTTCCGTGGGCGCGGTCCTGTTCTCCGCTCACGCAGGCGGCGGATTCGCCACCGGCAACCAAGCCAACACCTATTACGTGGGTCTGGGCTGGACCGGCATCATCTCCGCCATCGCAGCTATGCTGCTTTTGACCCTCACCATGCGGGAGGCCATGATCATGTACAACTCCCGTGGCCTGACGAGCTACAAGCAGCTTTTTGAAACGCTGTATCATCCCTTTGACAAGATCGAATGGGCCTTCGAGGTATTCTTCTACATCATGGTGCTGATGGCCGTCGCCGCCGCCATCTCCGGTGCAGCCTCCGCCCTGAATAACTACTTCACCGTCAACTACTACATCGGCGTTGCCATCGTCGGCGTCATCGTCCTGATGCTCACCATCTTCGGCGCGGGCATCGTCCGGGCCGCCTCCACCTACATGGGCATGGCCATTCTGGTCACCGCCATCAGCATCTATGTCATCGGCATCTTCAAGAGCGACAGCAGCATCTTCTCCGTCCTCGCCGCCGACTTTGAGACCACCGGCTTCATGAATATGCCCAAGGCCATCCTCAACGCCTTTACCTACGCCGGTTTCCAGTGCGTGACCCTCCCCACCATGATCGCCTGCGGCACCACCATGAAGAACAAGGCTGGCTGCGCCAAGGGCATGTGGATCTCCTTCGTGATGAACGCCGTCGCTCTGGTCCTCTCCGTGTTCATGCTCATGAGCTGGCAGAGCGTTTACACCGCCGTGGAGGGCGGCTCCACCATCCCCACCCTCACCGTCTGCAAGATCATCGGCATCCCCGCTATGGTGGCCGTGTACGGCACCTGCCTGCTCCTCTGCCTCATCTCCACCGGCGTGACCACCATCTTCGGATTTGTGGCCCGGTTTGAAAAGCTCCCCGTGTTCAGCGGCATCCAGTCCGCCCCCGTCCGCAGCGCCATCGTTTCCGCGTTCATCATCGTCCTCTCCATGACCATCTCCATGGCCGGCCTCACCAACATCATCAAGTACGGCTACGGCTACTGCGGCTATCTGGGCATCGCCGTTGTGGTGGTCCCCTTCCTGACCGTGGGCGCATACAAGAACCGCAAATACTGCAAGGAGCACGCCTTCGCCAATGCCAACGCCGAGGAGGAAGCCGCTCCCGCCGTTCGCGGCAGAGTCCGTGTCGATCCGGTGACCGCCGACTGAACCCGTCCCCACCAACCAAGCGTTTTTTAAGAGGTGTTTATGATGCAAAAAGCTCTTTTTCCGGGATATACCGTAGGCCCTGACGCCTATGACGATATTGTCAATATCTGCTCCGCCTATGGCAAAAAGGCCGCTATCATCGGCGGCAGGAAGGCGCTGGCCGCCGCGGAGCCTCAGATCCGCAAGGCGGTGGAAGGT
>ERZ1026901.1459-NODE-1459-length-13521-cov-8.466285_pt1 | contig 13521 bp, 10 predicted proteins | sample MGYA00380179_ERZ1026901 | MGnify/ENA primary metagenome ERZ1026901 (study PRJEB33269, sample SAMEA4719815) | human gut metagenome | biome: human-associated habitat; feature: organic feature; material: feces | place: Cameroon | collected 2013-10 ... | reverse complement strand
CGGCATCCAGGGAATCGGAGCTTTTAAAGCCTATGGCGGCAGCTGACGTGATCCAGGCAGTTTTACTCAGCGGCGGCAGCGCGTTCGGTCTGGACGCGGCAGGCGGCGTTATGGAGTATCTGGAAGAGCGCGGGATCGGCTTTGATGTGGGAATCACGAAGGTGCCGCTTGTATGCGAGTCCTGCCTGTTTGACCTGATGGTCGGGGATTTTAAGACGAGACCGGATAAGGCCATGGGATACGCGGCGTGTGAGGGCGCGGAGAAGAATAATTATCAGGATGGAAACTTCGGCGCTGGAACAGGTGCGTCCGTCGGAAAGCTGGGGGACAAGTCTCTCTGCATGAAGGGCGGAATCGGAAGCTATGCGGTGCAGATTGGGGATCTGAAGGTCGGCGCAATCGTTGCGGTGAATGCGAGAGGCGATATCTATGACTGGAAGGACGGAAAGAAGGTCGCCGGTCTTTTAAATGCGGACAGGAAGACATTTGCGGACACAGAAGAAGCCGTTTATAAGAGCTATGAAGTGATCAAGAACAAGTTCACCGGCGCGACAGAGAATACGACCATCGGTGCGGTGATTACGAACGCGGCATTCCCGAAGAGCAGCCTCTGCAAGATCGCCGGGATGGCCCACGACGGCTATGCGCGGGCGATCCGTCCTGTTCATACCTCTTCCGACGGAGACAGCATCTACGCTCTGTCTGTGGGCGATGTGAAGGCAGATCAGGATATGGTCGGAACCCTCGGTGCCCAGGTTATGGCGGAGGCGATCCTGAGGGCTGTGAGGAGCGCGGAGTCGGCCTACGGACTTGTTGGAGCGAAGGATTTGTAAAAATAGTGAAAAAGAGCGGCTGCCCGGCAAAGCTTTGCCGATATGACAGCCGCTTTTTCTATACGGTTACATCTGTCCTGTCACGCGCAGGTACAGACCAAGCTCCATCTCAAGCGCCTCTGAAATTCCGCGCTCATCTAATTGGAAATGGCAGTTATGGTGCGGGGAAGAGGTAATCGGGCGTTCGGGATCAGCCATTCCGATCTGAAAGTAGGCACCCGGCTTCTCAAGAAGATAGTAGGCAAAATCCTCACCGCCAAGGGCATCCGGGCGCTCGTAGACGGTATATCCGAGGTCTCTTGTGACACTGCGGACCGTTTCGATCTCCTCTGGCACGTTGATGGCTGCCGGATAGCCCAGAGTCGTGGTCACATCGCAGGTGAGGCCGAATCCGGCGCAGATCCCCCTGCTGATGGAGTGGATGGAGTCAAAGACTTTGTCGATCAGGTCATTGTTTAAAGTGCGGACATTGCCGCCGAGAGTCACAGTGTCCGTGATGATATTCGGATACTGGCCGCCATTTATATAGGAAACCGTAAGAACACCGCCTTCCAGCGGATTCTTTTTCTCAGCCAGGATCTGGTTTAAAGCAGATCCGACCATGCAGGCCACGGGGACCGGGTTCAGGGCATTCTGCGGATAACCGCCATGACCGCCCTTTCCATGGATCTTCACTTCATAAATACCGATCGCTGCGGAATACGCCCGGGGAGTCACGGCGATGGTGCCGAGCGGAAACGCGGAAGCACAGTGGAAACCATAGATGAGATCGACATCCTTCATGGCACCTTCCTCGCAGAGCGCCTTGGCGCCTCCCGGGAGCTTTTCTTCGGCTGCCTGAAAGATTAGCTTCACAGTTCCACGGACAAGCTCCGGATGGGCTGTGAGGACCTTTGCGAAGGTTAAAAGGACTGCTGTATGGATATCGTGTCCACAGGCATGCATAACGCCGGGAACCTCGGACTTAAACGGGAGATCATTTTCTTCCTCCACCGGGAGCGCGTCGATGTCCGCGCGGAACGCGATGCATGGACCGTTTTTTTCGCCTTTTATGACAGCGACCGTGCTGGTTCCGGAGATCCCTTCCATCAGCGGGATGCCCAGGGCATTCAGGGTGCTGCGGATGTAAGCGGCAGTGTCTGTCTCCTGAAAGGAGAGCTCCGGGTGTCGGTGCAGGTAACGGCGTGTTTCAATCAGTTCTTTTTCATAAGGGCTTGTGATGGACTTGACAAATTCTTTCATATAAGACCTCCGTTTTTCTCGTTTATACTATTTATAGGAACAACTTATCGGAACAACAGCTTATTGGTCTGTGGCTGGATCAAACGACACATTTGCGATCACGACTTCATTGTTAGTCCCGACCCGCATCGCCGGTCCCCAGACACCGGCACCGGAGGTGACAATAGACGTCATATCCCCCTTTTTCAGGACTCCGCAGGCGTTTTCCCAGAGAAAATGGACCACAAGGTTTGCCGGAAACATCTGCCCGTCATGGGTATGGCCGGAGAGGTCCAGATCGACACCGGCATCGGAGGCTTCTGACAATTCTCCCGGCTGGTGATCCATGACGATGATGGGAAGTGAGGGATCGAGAGGTTCGGTGATCTCAGCAAAGGTTTTCCGCGGGAGCTGTTCTTTTTTTGCCATATCCTTATCCCGGCGGCCGACAAGATAGAAGGCATTATTGATGCAGACGGTCTCGTCCTCCAGCATCGTGATACCGGCGTGGTGCAGAAATTCCGTAAACCGCCCGTCCCGGACGATCGTTTCCTTCTGTGGAAATGTGAATCCGGCGAGGATCTTCTCGCTTACGTCATGGTTGCCCCAGCAGGCGTATGTGCCGTACCGGCTCTTGATACCGGATAGAATGTCAGCCACCTTATCCGGGTCTTTGATCGCGTCGTAATCATTGTCGAAGAGATCTCCGGCAATGCAGACGAGATCGACATTTTGGGAGTTAATGGTGTCTACGATCTTTCTTACATGGGACTTCGTGGAGTTGTATCCAAGGTGAAGATCCGCGATCAGGGCGATCTTAAGTCCCGGAAGAGAAGAACTCTTTTCGATGACGACCGGATCCTGCCGCACATAGACCCGTCTTGCATGCAGGCCACCGTAAATGCTGACCATAAGGATCAGGCCAATGACAAAGCCGCCAAAGATCACGAGATTTTTCGGCATGGTATGCAGCATGGCCGGATACCGGTATTTCATAAAGAAGGAATGGCCGGTGACACGGCGGATCACGTCGAAGGTGATGATAAAAAGCAGGATATATTCCAGAGTGCCGAGCCAGTAGTTGCTGATCACCCGGAGAAAATGGTGAAGTGGTTCTTTTGTGATCAGAAATCCGGTCAGCGGGCTGACGGCAAAAAACAGATAGAGGACTGTGACAGGGATCCTGAAAAACAGTGAATGAAGCGCCGGGGAGCAGGAATCCGCCCAGGCGTAGAGCCATAAAAGAATATATGCCTGAAATAACAGGTAGATCGGAGATAAAAATACAGCTAACATGAGATACTCCTGATGCTTCATGGACAGGAATGGTGTATAATGATTCCTGTACGGTGGTTTATGGTGTAAGTATAGCGAACACTTTAGCAATTTGCAATGGAAAAGAAGAAAAGAGGTTGTTATGATCGATCTGACAGGAATGATCTCCATTCCATATTTAAAGAAGACAACATTTACCGGAAGTGAAAAGGGAACGAATTTTATGATCCGGAAGATCAGCGGAGAGGAAGGCGAGCCGGATAAGATCCAGGCGGTCACCTGGCCGGGGCCGTTTATTTTTTCTGTGACGGAAGATGAAAAAAAGACGTATCAGGAATTTGAGTTCAGCGAGGACGGGATCAAAGCCGCTGTGGCGTGGCTGAATGAGGCCACGCACAGCGCGTGATTGAGGAGACATTCCCTACATCGACGGTGTTCTCGCCACAAGATCCAGTGTCACATCCGTAAATCTCTGCTTTAAGAGCGCGCAGATCTCCTTCCGCTGCTCCATAAGCTTCGGGATCATGTCCTCGGTGAGCTGGAGCTTCGCGCACCACGGAGCAGTCGCTTTCGCGTCACCGGCAGCAGGATCCGGGTAAACGCGGACACGGAAGTCGCAGAATCCAAGATCAGAGAGGGATTTCTCTGCCCACTCCACGTCCTTTAACACAGAAGCTTCGATGGAAACTCCCGACGGAACTCTCGTCGCAAGACAGGCGTAGGCGGGCTTGTTCCAGGTAAATAATCCGGCATTTCGGGAATATTCCCGGAGTGCCGTTTTTGTTACGCCGCAGAGGCGGAGTGGAGACAGCACCTTCATTTCCTTTAAGGCGCGCATGCCGGGGCGGTCACCGGCGTCATCGGAGGCGTTCGTTCCATCCATGATCTCGGTAAAGCCGTCCTCTTTTGCAGCTTTCAGGATTCCGCCGAATACCTGATTCTTGCAGTAGTAGCAGCGGTCCTTCGGGTTGCTCTTTACGACCGCGTCTGTCAGGACATCAAAGGGCAGGACCGTCATGTCCGCATGCAGGGACTCCGCGAGAAGCTTCGCGTCATCTAACTCAAATTGCGGCTGGAACGGCGTGGAGACATAGTAGGCATGTACATTTGCTCCGCATGCTTTTGCGGCATAGAGAAGATAAGAGGAATCCGTTCCGCCGGAAAAAGCCAGAGCGATGGTAGAATGCTCCGCAAAAAATTCCCGGAGTGCGGCCGGAACGCAGTCTATGGAAACGTTGATCGTGTTGTTCATAAGGAATTCTCCGTCCTTTCATATTCTCAAGTTGAACGTCCGTGAGACTTGCCGCATGATTCTGGTCAGAGAAGCTGACATATTTCTATCAAAATCACTGCGCATCCTCGCGGAGCGTTTATCTTAGCAGCCTCGTACGGGCGGTCATATCTTCATAGCAAATTGGTAGGTTTAATTCACTCATTATAATTCGCAGAGACGCAGAAGTCAAGCTTGTAACCGGGAAGGTATTACCGTCAGGCGGAATTCCCGATTTTTATAGATTTTCAGTATTTTCATTTCAGCATGTTTGTTATATCATAGATGAATAAAATGGCAAGGAGGATGCAGGCTATGGAAGACAGAGAACTAATCGTGAAGACATCCGCGTATATAGACCGTCACAGGGACGAGATGCTGTCGCTATGGGAAAAGATCGTTTCTATCGAAAGCGGAACCCCGGATAAAGAGGGCGTTGACCGGGTAGGTGCGGTCTTAAAGGATGAACTGGAAAGTGCCGGAGTGGAGACAGCTGTGATCCCGATGGAACGTTTCGGAAACCTCCTGACAGGTGTATGGAATAAAGAGGCAGCAGGCCAGCCCATCGTCCTGATCGGACACATGGACACGGTATTCGCGAAAGGTACGCTGGAGAAAAATCCGTTCCGCATCGATGAGAACGGAAATGCCCACGGACCGGGAGTGCTGGATATGAAGGCGGGACTTGTGATCGCTGTCTATATTTTAAAAGCGCTCCATGAATATGGATATGGGAAACGCCCGATCCGCGTTGTCTTTGCGGGAGATGAGGAGAACGGACACCGTCAGACAAATGCGGAGTCAGAGATCCGGAAGCTCTGCGCGGGATGTGCGGCGGCATTCAACTTTGAGACGGGATTTATCGATGACGGACTCGTTGTCGGAAGAAAAGGTTCCTGCCGTGTGACACTCACCGTTCACGGAGTCGCGGCCCATGCTGGAAATGATCCACAGCGCGGAAGAAACGCAATTTTGGAGATGGCGCATAAGGTCATCGAGATCCAGAAACTTCATGACTTTGAACATGGACTTTTTGTGAATGTAGGTGTGATCCAGGGCGGAACGGTTGCAAACGCAGTGGCTGCGTCTTGTGAGGTTGGAATCGATATCCGCTACGACAGCTTTGAGCGCCTTGAGGAAACACTTCAGACGATCAAAAAGATTGCGGAGACGAGAACTGTCCCGGACACGACGGCAGATGTGACCTGGACGAAGCCGAGTACGGTAATGCCGGTATCGGAGAAAAATCTGGAGCTTTTCCGCCATGTCCAGAAGGCGGCAGACATGATCGGTTACGGAAAGCTGCAGACAAAGAAAGTCGGCGGATGGTCCGATTCCTGCCTGGCTGCGGCGGAAGGCGTTCCGGTAGTTTGCGCCATGGGCGTCAAGGGCGCGAACAATCATTCAATGGAGGAGTATGCGGTAGCTGAGACGCTGTTTTCCAGAGCGAAACTGGCATTGGCTTCCATCATTACGTTTTGACAGACATGAAAGAGACAAGAAAAAAATATGACATGCTGACGGACAATCCGGGAAAATCCCTGCTTTTCTTCGTGCTTCCGATGATACTCGGAAATCTTTTTCAGCAGTTTTACAACATCACGGACTCAGTAGTGGTAGGAAAATTCGTCGGGGAACAGGCGTTAGCGGCGGTTGGCGCATCCTATGCGATCACGAACGTCTTTATCGCCATCGCCATCGGCGGCGGAATCGGAAGCTCCGTGGTGATCTCCCAGTTTCTGGGGGCGGGAAAACTCGCGAAGATGAAGACGGCAGTCTACACGACGATGTTCAATTTCCTTGGGATTGCGGCGTTTCTGGCAGCAGTGGGGATCCTGTTCAACAATCGGATCCTGAATCTCGTCAACGTACCGGAGGATATCTTCTCCGACGCGGCGCTGTATCTGGCGATCTACTTTATCGGACTGCCGTTCCTGTTCATGTATAACGTTCAGGCATCGATCTTCAACGCGTTGGGAGATTCAAAGAAGCCGCTGTACCTTCTGATCTTTTCTTCCCTGTTAAACATCGCGTTGGACATGATCCTTGTGATCGTTTTCAAGCAGGGTGTCCGAGGCGTTGCGCTGGCGACACTGATCGCACAGGGAATCTCGGCGGTGATCTCCTTCCTTCTTTTGATGCGGAAGCTAAAGGGGTATCGTGCCGAGGAGCCGGTGCGTCTCTACAGCGGAGAGATGGCGGTCTCCATGGTGAAGATTGCCGTTCCGTCTACGCTGCAGCAGTCCATCGTACAGATCGGAATTTTGCTGGTCCAGTCTGTGATCAACAGCTTCGGCTCCACGGCGATCGCCGGATACTCCGCGGGCATGCGGATCGAGTCCTTGAGTATCGTGCCGATGCTGGCCATGGGAAATGCTATGTCAACCTTCACAGCCCAGAATATGGGGGCTGGAAAGATCGACCGGGTGAAGGAAGGTTATCGGATGTGCTATGTGATCGTCCTGACGGCGGGTGCTGTGCTCTGCGTGATGTACCAGCTGGCAGGAGGCGCGTTCGTGTCCCTGTTCCTTGACAGCGGCAGCAGTGAGGCGTATTCGGTGGGACTCAATTATGTGAAGTTCTTATCGTTTTTCTACTCGTTTATCGGCCTCAAGGCGTCCACGGACGGTCTGCTGCGCGGCGCAGGTGATGTGACGGCATTTACGGTGGCAAACCTCGTGAATCTCGCGATCCGTGTCAGCGTGACGAACCTGTTTGCGCCGATTTATGGAATCCAGGTAGCATGGATGGCGGTTCCCCTTGGCTGGGCCGCGAATTATGTGATCTCGTTTGGATGGTATCTGACAGGAAAATGGAAGAAGGTCCGCGTGATAAAGAAGTAATATACAGATAGGTATACAGTATCAATTACAGAAGAAAGGACAGAAATCATGGAACAGAAAATACTTGCTTACTTAAAAGAACATGAGACGGAGATCTTTGAGGACTTAAAATCTCTGGTCCTGACAGAGGCCAGCACTTCAGATATTGAGGCTCTGGCAAAGGTGCGGGAAAAGCTGATCATGCTGATCAAGGAGCGCACAGGAGAGGACAGCTTTGTCTACGAAGCGGAGAACGGACACTGTCCGGTGCGGTTCCAGTATGGAAAGGGTACGGAGAAGATCCTGTTTATCGGTCATTATGACACCGTACATCTCATCGGTGCGCTGAAGTATTATACAGAAGGAAATGAGCTCCACGGACCGGGTGTTTATGACATGAAAGGCGGACTTATTTCCGCGATCTGGACTGTAAAGGCATATAAGGATCTTGGGCTCGATCCGGGAAAGAGGCTGGAATTCATCTTTAATGGTGACGAGGAGACCGGAAGTGCTGAGTCTACCGATATCATTTGTGAGCTTGCGAAGGACGCGAAGGCGGCGCTTGTCTGCGAGCCGTGTACAGCGAACGGAGATTTAAAGACAGGAAGAAAAGGTCTTGTCCGCTTTACTGTAAGGATTCACGGAAAGGCATCCCATGCGGGAAATGCCCATAAAGAGGGGATCAATGCCATCGAGGAGCTGGCACATGAGATCCTCGCAATCCAGAAACTGACAGATTACGAGGCTGGAACTACCGTCAATGTAGGCGTTTGCAGCGGCGGTACAAAACCGAACGTTGTCCCGGCAGAGGCAGAGATCGAGATCGACTGCCGCGTAAAGACAGCCGCCGAGGGCGACAGGATCCGCAAGGCGATCAACGAGATCAGGACGACGGTTCCGGGAACCACAAGGGAAGTCATCGAACGGGACAGCAAGATGCCGATGGAGGAGACGGAGGCGAACATGGCGCTCTTCGAGAAGGCGAAGATCTGCGGCGAGAAGGTCGGGCTTAAGTTTTCCCATCAGTTTGTGGGCGGCGGCAGCGATGGAAACGAGGTGTCTGCTCTGGGTATCCCGACCCTTGACGGTCTCGGCGCAGCCGGTGACGGGGCCCACTCCGCAAACGAGTACATCCTGATCGACCAGTATATTCCGAGGATCGCGATGCTGGCTTCGTTTGTGCTGACGATCTGAGAGATTTCAATACATAAGATATAAACAGAGAGCGTATTGCCTAAAAAAGGTGGTACGCTCTCTGTTTATAAGAAGTTATTTAGTTTTTGATCGGAAACGTGATCTGCGCCTTAAACAGGTCGCCATCGATGATCAGCTCGAACTTTCCGCCCTGAAGAGTTGTCAGGTCTTTCGCGATGGAAAGTCCAAGTCCGCTTCCCTCCGTGGTTCGGGAAACGTCACCGCGGACGAATCGCTCGGTGAGCTCATCCGGGCTGATGTTTAACGGGTTTGCGGACACATTCTTGATCGTGAACACAACGTCGGCGCCATGGTCCTCGATCGTGACGTAGACGCGGGTTCCCTCTAACGCGTACTTGAATGCGTTATTATAGAGGTTTTCAAGGACACGCCATAACCTTCGTCCGTCTGCCTCGATCATGATGACCTCGTTCGGAAGTGTGTTGACGATCTCCAGATGGCGGATCGCGTATTTTTCCTCAAATTCTCCGGTCGTCTGCTGGACAAGTTCTACGAAATCGATATTTGTGATTTCCAGCTTGATATTTCCGGAGCTTGCGCGGGAAGCTTCCACAAGATCCTCGGTCAGAGTCTTTAACCTCTGGGATTTTTGATCCAGAACCTCCAGATATTTCTGAACCGTCGGGTCTTCAATGTGCTGGCGCTTGATGAGGTCAACATAGTTGATGATGGAGGTCAACGGTGTCTTGATATCGTGGGACACGTTCGTGATCAGGTCGGCCTTCAGGCGTTCACTCTTTACCTGTTCGGCAAGAGCTGTCTCCAGACCGTCACTGATACGGTTCAGTCCTTCGGCGAGTTCCGCCTCCAGACTCGAGAAATCATTGACATCCACCTTGTAGCTCGTCTCCCCGGAGGCGAGTTTTTCGATGGCGGCATGGATCTTGTCAGTCTGGTCCGCATTCCGGTAGATAAAGTAGAATACCAGAAGGTTTCCGGCGATCCAGGCGATCATCACGAAGATGAACGGCATGAACTGGAATACGGAATTTTCATGATGGAAGATCATGAATGCCCCAACGGTGATCATGAATACGTTGTATGCAAGATACAGCACAAAGCCTATTGTGATCCGGTAGCGGAATGTGCTCTCGGAGAGTGTCTCCGTGAGGTCGTGCAGGAAGCTGTTTTTCCAGAGGGTTTCCGCTTTGTATCGGCGAAGCAGGCTGAAAAATGTCAGAATGCTGCAGAAATACAGGTATCCAAAGGCCACTAAAAGGTTTGCGCGGTCCCAGTAATCTGATACCACTACCAGATGCAGGAGCTTTGATGTCACCGGCGCCATGATGTGGATGCAGAGGTAGGACACGAATGCCATCAGGAGCAGCATGAAATCCGTCTTTGTCCGGTCAAACGGGTAGAGCGTGATGGTCCGGTCGGAGATGGACGCATGTCCGGACAGGAATAACAGGAACGCGAAGGTCACAAGGGAACCTGCGAGACCTGCGATCGTAATATAAAGTCCGTTGGAGAAATCCATGCGGGACTTATTATAGGCGGTATATGCCTGGGCATAGTCATCGTTCGCCTTGTAGGATGTGTCAAGACCGATGACCACATAGTAGCTGTTGCCGTTGTACGGGTTATTTTTCGACATCAGCGCCGGGATACTCGGAAAGTTGGATTCGAAGTTCGTCCGGACCGCAAGGTCGTTGGAGTCTCCGGAATAGTAGATATATCTTCCCATGGCCATAATGTCATCGTTGGACATTTCCGGCGCGTTGGTATGGATCTCATAGATCGCATTATTTTTTGAGTAGTATGCCACGCGGAAATAGAGGTTTGTAAAGTCGCTCATGAGTCTCGAATAGATCGAGTAGTAGGAAGAAAAGCGTTTTAAGATCTCATAAGTCAGATCCGGCATCGTCGAGAAAGACTGATCCGGGCTCGTTAAGTCTTCCTCAGACTGGTAGCAGCGGTAGCGGACATAGACCTGTTCCTGATCTTCCTCGGAGAGTGTCTCCGGACCGCCCTTTAACGCGTAGTTGTCGGACTCGTCCATGTAGTAGCCCAGGGATTTTCCGTACTGGATAATATCGTCCAGAGTGTAGGATTTTTCCCCGCCAGGGCCTGTCGTGACTTCCAGGACGACCTGGGAGTAGTCGACCTCGCCGTTGGATTCAAAAATATCCTGATACTGGACATAATCAAAGATATTTGTGATATCCGCCTGAACCTTTTTGCTGAAATCCGGGGATTGTTCGAAGGTCTCCGTCTTGATCCAATCCAGACCGCGCCCGTAGTTGCTGTTTAAATACATGAACCCGATCCCCACGAGTGTCACGCAGGCAAAGAGAAAGTGAAGGAAGCCGACGAGACGCTTGAAGAATGAGCGTGTCTTTTTTTCTGTCATCTGGATTCTCCTTACTGTTTTTCAATTTTATATCCGACGCCCCAGACTACCTTTAAGTAGCGGGGCTCTTTCGGGTTGATCTCGATCTTCTCGCGGATGTGGCGGATGTGGACGGCAACAGTGTTATCTGCACCAATTGCGTCTTCATTCCAGATTTTTTCGTAAATTTGGTCAATAGAGAAAACCTTCCCCGCGTTCTTCACGAGAAGAAGCAGGATGTTGTACTCGATGGGGGTCAGCTTGATTGGCTCTCCGTCGACGGTAACTTCCTTGTTCTCATCGTTGATCATCAGTCCGCCGCACTTGTAGACCTGGGAGCTGCCCTGCTGGTTTAAATTTCCGAGCTGGGTGTAGCGGCGGAGCTGAGATTTTACGCGGGCTACGAGCTCTAACGGGTTAAACGGCTTTGTAATGTAGTCGTCAGCGCCGATATTTAAGCCTAAGATCTTGTCGGTATCCTCAGATTTCGCGGAGAGGATAATGATCGGGATACTGCTGGTCTCGCGGACCTTTAATGTGGTGCGGATCCCGTCGAGCCCAGGCATCATGACATCGATGATCATTAAATTCACTTCGTTTTTTTCCAGAAGTTCGAGAGCTTCATAGCCGTCGTAAGCCTTGATCACGTTGAAACCTTCGCCGGTCAGATAAATATTGATCGCTTCCACGATCTGTTTGTCGTCATCGCAGACGAGAATGGTTGGCATAATTGTTTCCTCCTCATATAAAACTGATTTAAGATGAAAAATCGTAACTGACCATGTTTCCAGTTACGAAAAATCGAATCAAAGAAAAAAATATATCATAATCCAGTATAGCATAAAAATGACGCAAAAACATAAGGAACGTTCTTAAATTTTTATGTAGAGATGTAAAGGGATTACTGTATTGTACGGAATTTTCGATTCAGAAAAGCTTTTGGTACGACGCGGCGCTTTGATGCAGTGACATAGGTAAAAAAATACGAACGTAAAAATTTGTGTATAATGTTGTGAAATAGAAGAATAAATAATCGCGCAAGAGGTTAAAACAATAAAAAAATATAGAAAACTTTGTGAGAATTGTACAAAATATATATTTTAATGTGAAATGGTTGATAATAATTGTGCAATGTGCTATGATTGAGCTAACTTAAAAAAGAAGCCGTGATAGGAGAGCAAAATGTAATCAGCTAACGATTAGCTGTTGCTTGGTGCGCTCCTTTTCTTTTTGAGAAATGGAGAAAAGTTTAGTGAAACATTATTTTTATCAGGCACTGGAAGAAAACCCGATCATCGCAGCGATCAAAAACATGGATGATCTGGAACTTTGCTGTTCTCTGGAAGAGATCCGAGTGGTATTCGTCCTGTTCGGCGATATCTGTACGATCCGGACGATCGTAAAACGCTTAAAGGACGCCGGGAAGATCGTGATCGTGCATGTAGACCTAATCGTGGGTTTAAGCAGCAAGGAGATCGTGGTGGACTTCATTAAAATGTCGACAGAGGCAGATGGGATCATTAGTACAAAGGTCCCACTGATCAGGAGGGGAAATGAACTGAATTTCATAACGGTCCAGAGGTGCTTTTTACTGGATTCCATGGCGTATGAAAATTTAAGACAGCAGCAGCATCAGGTGAAGCCGGATTATATCGAGGTTCTTCCGGGGATCATGCCGCAGGTCATCTCAAAGATGTGTAAGGTGTCGAAAGCGCCGATCATCGCGGGTGGACTGATCTCCGAGAAAGAATCCGTTATGAGCGCCCTATCAGCAGGAGCGATGGCAGTTTCATCTACGAATCATGAAGTCTGGAAGCTGTGAATAGACTGATAACACAAGCTGTTTCAACGCCGGGAAAAGGGCAGTTGAGATAAAGCATGGGAAAAACTATATTGAAGGAGGAATTGGTATGGCAAAGTATGTAATGGCACTCGACGCGGGGACAACCAGCAACAGGTGTATCCTGTTCAACGAAAAAGGTGAGATGTGCAGTGTAGCGCAGAGAGAGTTTACCCAGTACTTCCCGAAGCCGGGCTGGGTAGAGCACGATGCAGACGAGATATGGGCAAGTATGCTGGGGGTTGCTGTAGAGGCAATGAATATGATCGGTGCCACCGCAGCGGATATCGCGGCCATCGGTATCACGAACCAGCGTGAGACAACGATCGTCTGGGATAAGAATACCGGAGAGCCGATCCATCACGCGATCGTCTGGCAGTGCCGCAGAACATCGGAATACTGCGACACCTTAAAAGAAAAAGGCCTGACCGACAAGTTCAGAGAGAAAACAGGCCTCGTGATCGATGCATACTTCTCAGGCACAAAAGTAAAATGGCTGCTTGACAATGTACCGGGCGCGAGAGAAAGAGCGGAGAAGGGCGAGCTGTTATTCGGTACGGTTGAGACATGGCTGATCTGGAAACTTACAAAGGGCGCGGTTCATGTCACAGACTATTCCAACGCATCCCGTACAATGCTCTTCAATATCAATACTTTGCAGTGGGATGATGAGATCTTAGCGGAACTCGATATCCCGAAGTGTATTCTTCCGG
>ERZ1026901.1449-NODE-1449-length-13626-cov-7.772088_pt1 | contig 13626 bp, 14 predicted proteins | sample MGYA00380179_ERZ1026901 | MGnify/ENA primary metagenome ERZ1026901 (study PRJEB33269, sample SAMEA4719815) | human gut metagenome | biome: human-associated habitat; feature: organic feature; material: feces | place: Cameroon | collected 2013-10 ... | reverse complement strand
TATATATATTCTCTCTGATTTTGGTAATGCATGAAAAAAGAGTGTAAGAATCCCGTAAAATTCTATCGTATAGAAAAATGTTATGAATCATAATGTATAAAATCTATGGAACTGGAAAGAGTGAAACGTAGAAAAAGGAGCCCTGGTTTTATGAAACAATATAGGCAGAGTGGATTGTTTATTCTCATTTTTTCCTGGATTATGGAATCATCTGTCATGGCACAAACTCCGCAGGGGGCAGGATTGGTACCGACTGGAGAAAATCTGAATGCCGGGGCTGTGGTAGCAGAAGTAGATTAGCAGCGAGAATGGATTCCGGAGCAAAAGGATGTAAGTGTGCAATTTAAAACCAGCAGCCCACTTCCGAACAGACCGATATGAAGATAATGGTTCAGACAGTGACCTTTTCCGGTATGGAAGATAACCTGACAGAAGAGGAACTGCAGGCTGTTGTGCAGGCCGAGTTGTGAAAAGAGAAATCGGTTGCAGATTTATGGTCAATGGCTGGCAAGGTAACGGATTATCTGCACAGCAAAGGGTACATGGTGGCATTAGCGATTCTGCCACCGCAGGAAATAAGGAATGGACAGGTGAAAATGGAAATCCTTATGGGGCATTATGACCGTATTGGGTTTACTAATCAGTCCGATCTTTTAACAGAGAGAGCAGTTAGCCTTACTCATAGAGTCCGGCCGGGAAAAATTATTGAAAGAGACAGCCTGGACAGGACGCTTCTTACATTAAACGACATCCCGGGGTTGCGGGCACAGGCGTATCTTTCTCCGGGGCGTACCAATGGTACAGCAGAGCTGCTGTTTGATTTAACAACCACGGAGCATAATCGTGGATATGTATATACAGATAATTATGGCAGCCAATATACCGGGCGCTGGCGTGTGGGGACGGCTTGGAACTGGAATAATATCAGTCATACAGGGGATCAGCTTTATGCATCGTATTTTCACAGTGAAACCGGGGGCGTAGAAAATTATGATATCCGATATGAAATTCCGGTGGGAAACGATGGTACTGTGCTGGGAATTGAAAACTATCGAACTGATTATGTGTTAGGCCGGCAGTATTCCGTATATGACGCGTATGTAAAATCCAAGAGCGGGAAGATTTTTACTAAAACACCATTGAAACTATCGCCCCTTCTGTCAATACACGGATAACCGGAGACAATGCAATGCCTTCCGGAGGAAGTGCTTCTTCAGGAGTAACTATCAATCCGATTACGGATAATTATCAGGATACCTTCCGGACAGATGTGCATCAGTCCGGGCTGGAAGAAACGACGCGTACAAACCACGTTCTCCATGACAGTACACTGAAAATTGATCAGACAAGTGAACGGACCATTATAAAATGGAACTCCTTTAATGTGGAGAAAAACTCCCGTGTCATATTCAACCAGACACGGGCACTGAATTATACAGATAAAGAGACCGGTACAACTTCATCATTTAAAGCAGCAAATCCATTTGCCATGACATTGAATGTGGTGGCAGATACGGGAGGATTGTCTGAAATTGCAGGGCATATAAAGTCCAATGGCACTTTTCTTCTGACTAATCCTAACGGAGTGATGTCTGCTGAAGGATCTTTGGTGGACACTGCGGGTATTGTGGTGTCAACAGCCAAATTGCATGAAGATGAATTCCTGAACAGAGGAATTATTCATTTCTATCAGAAATGACAATACCCGTATTATGGGGATGTCCGAATTGATTACTCCAAATAGCGGATATTACCATGGATACAGGAATGGAGATTCTGTAACTGGTGATATATTCTATCGCATGAATACTAATGCAAGGGAACATATGCAGGAGATATTATTCCTTCTGGACCGGCCTATATAGGGGGCAATGGGTATGATTACAGGATGATTTATGTGCCGGGAACCATGCAGGTAAGACATAATAACACGTATGATAATGCAGCAGAATCGGCTCGCAATGACCGACGGAAAAATATGGAATGGATTAAATCCAGCACCGGGGCCGGCGGGCAGATGAGGGGTGCCGGTTCTGAGCAGGAACGCTACCTCACTCTGGAAGGTACGGTTCTGTCCCTGAATCATGTGATGGAACATACCGGACGAATTGTAATGGGAGAAATGAATCCGATGCCTGGGCATGTGGAAAAATCCGTCGAAAATATGGGTAAACAGCTCTATACCGAGGGAACCTCTCCTGTTACCACTGGCACAACTATTGGTACGGTAACTCCGGCAAGTGTAATAGAAGGGCCTGAAAATATGACAAAGGCCACAGACATGGGAATCCCATTCTATTATGTGAATAAAAACAGGGAAAACCAGTAGTATGGAATCTATGCGATAACTTCAGGGAATCATGGAGTTGACCTGGTTCCTGTCCAATCTGTGAAGAACGCCAGAATGGAAAGTGAAAATCATAGGAAGACGGTGGACGTATTTCTGACAATGCATTACCAGATGGGCAAATTTCATCTGGAATATAATGGATCCAGTCTGATTGTCAGTCCGATGGATGAAAGTGCGGCTCGATTGATTGAACAGAACACCAGTGCTTCGTCAGTAAGAGAATTGCTCGCTCTTTCTGTAAACAGCGCGATAAATGAACTAGAAGTTATTCCGGAAAATCTGGATGCGGTATACTTGAGCATGCAGCAGAAATAATCAGACCCAGAGAAACATTAAAAAGGGATATAAGTCCTTGTGGTATAATTAACAGTGTATTGTCTGTTATCAGGAGGATACAGAATGACTGAAAAAACTGTATTAGTGACAGGTGGTGCCGGCTTTATCGGGTATCATCTTACTAAAAAATTATTGAATGATGGATACCGGATCGTATCGGTAGATAATATGAATGACTATTATGATCCTCATCTTAAAGAGGACAGAATCAGGGATATTGGGAATCATGGGGGCTCTTACGTCTTTATCCCTGTGGATATTGCGGACAAAGAGGCATTGAATCAGGTTTTTGACCAGTATCAGCCAGATGTAGTTGTCAACTTGGCAGCACAGGCCGGGGTTCGTTACAGCATTGATCATCCGGATTCATATATCCAGTCCAACATTATCGGCTTTTATAACATTCTGGAAGCCTGCCGCCATCATCCGGTAGAACACCTGCTGTTTGCCTCCAGTTCTTCTGTTTATGGAAACCGTAAGACCGCTCCGTTCCGCACTACGGATTTTGTAGATCATCCTATAAGCCTGTATGCGGCTACTAAGAAGTCGGATGAACTGATGGCCTACACCTATTCCCATCTGTATGGGATTCCAGCGACCGGCCTTCGTTTCTTTACCGTGTATGGACCGTTTGGACGGCCGGATATGGCTTACTTTAAATTTGCGAATAAGATGGTAAAGGGAGAAACCATTCAGGTATATAACCATGGTGAAATGCTTCGTGATTTCACCTATGTGGATGATATTGTGGAAGGTATTTCCCGTATGATTGTCTGCCCGCCTGATGAGAATGAGGATGGAGACAGATACAAGATTTATAATATCGGGAACAGCCATCCGGTTAAACTGATGGACTTCATCTCCATTCTGGAAAAGGCTATAGGCACAGAGGCAAAGAAAGAATTCCTTCCTATGCAGCCAGGGGATGTATATCAGACCTATGCGGATGTATCGGAACTTGAGAAGGACTTTGACTTTAAGCCGAAGACAACACTGGAAGAAGGACTGACCCGTTTTGCGGCATGGTTTAAGGCTTATTATCATCTGTTCTGATGGGGAGATACGATTATGAATATATTGCTGGCCAATTTACATAAATTCATAGGATACAGCGGCGGGATTGAGCATGTTCTGTCGAACATGGCCCAGGCCTTTACGGTAAGAGGTCATAAGGTCACTGTGGTTATGATGGATGAAAAGGACGGGACTCCTTTTTTCCAGCTTCCTGACAATGTGGAGTTTTATAATCTCTGTCATCTTCCTGGAGAAAAGGCGGTGGCCCTCAGCCGGGGATTGAAACTGGTCAGGGAAATCATTCGCCCCTTCAGCCGCGAGCAGGCAAGGAATGTCAACTATAAGCTTATGGAACCGCTCTGGCCCGGATTTCGAAAAATTCTGGATAAGACGAAGCCAGATGTCATCATTTCATCCAGAGAACCGACTGGGAGACTGTTGCTGAGCCATCCGGAGATTTCTGTTCCGGTTATTTCCATGCTTCATAACGATCCAGATGAGATTTTTATGCATTCGCCGGAAGAAGAGAAAAAGATGCTTTGCCGGAGCGCCTCTATTCAGGTCCTCCTTCCATCTTTTATCTCAAAGGCAGAAAAGTATCTTTCCTATAAGCATTTTACGGCAATTCCCAATGCGGTTCCGGAAGCCGGAGTGCAGGCACATCCTGGAGAAAAGAAAGAAGAATATGTGATTACTTCCGTAGGCCGTCTTACCGGCAGAACGAAGAGACAGCATCTGCTGATTGAAGCTTTTGCCCTGCTGGCGGAAGATTTTCCTCAGTGGAAAGTTAATTTCTGGGGCGCGGACTATGACAGAGCCTATGTTATGAAGTTGAAGAAACTGATTGAAGGAAAGCATCTGGAAAATCAGGTCTTCCTGAAAGGAACGACCAGGGATATGCAGTCTGTATGGAAAGAAACGGATATTTTTGCTTTCCCAAGCCATCACGAAGGATTCGGGTTGGCATTGGCAGAAGCGATGGCCGCCGGGATTCCGGTAGTGGGGTATGCGTCCTGCCCCGCGGTGAATGAACTGATTGTGTCTGGCGAAAATGGATACCTGGCAGAGGATGGTGTGGAAGCGCTGGCGGAATCGCTGAAAGCGCTCATGCTGGATCCGGCGAAAAGGGAATCTTTTGGCCGGAAGGCAAGACAGGGCATGGAGGCCTATCGTCCGGAATGTGTATGGAATTCCTGGGAGATGTTGATTAAAGACACTGTGGAAAGAACAAAGAACACTAAGGGTTAAGAGGAGCAAGTATGAGACAAGAGGGAGAACGATTCTTAAAAGAACAGATTACCCGGATGCATGTGGCTGTGATTGGGGATATCATGCTGGATAAGTATATTTCCGGGCAGGTTTCCCGTATTTCCCCGGAGGCACCGGTTCCGGTAAATCTGGTGAGGACAGAACGTTCAGTGTTAGGCGGTGCGGCTAATACAGCTCATAATCTGGCTGCGTTAGGCTGTCATGTATATATTGCCGGAGTTACGGGTGCGGATGACAGTGGCAGCGAAGTGTCTGCTCTGCTTTCTGATGCCCAAGTGGATAAATCCGGAGTCTTTACGCTGGCAGAATACAAGACCACTACCAAAGTCCGTATTCTGGGAGCACGGCAGCAGATGATGCGTCTTGATTTTGAGGAACCATGCAGGGCAGGGAGCGTCATAGAACAGAAAATTTTCAGCTGGGTACAGAACCTGGCCGGGCAGCATATGGACAGTATAGTCATATCTGACTACGGTAAAGGGCTGATTACCCCTTCTCTGGCACAGCAGATTATAACGTATGCCAGAGAAAGAGGGATTCCGGTTCTTGTAGATCCTAAAGGCAGCAACTGGGATAAATATGATTCAGCCTATGCCATCACTCCGAATCTGAAGGAGCTGTCTGACTGTGTCGGCTATGCGGTACCTAATGAAGATGGGGCGGTAGAAGAAGCCGGCCGGGCGGTGCTGGAAAAATATCATCTGGATAATCTTCTGGTCACCCGTTCCGAAAAGGGAATATCTTCCGTCCAGAACGACAGGGTAACCCATTGCCCGGCCAAGGCGCAGGATGTTTTTGATGTATCCGGAGCCGGGGATACGGTTATGGCCGTATTAGCGGCAGCGGTTGGTTCAGCCCTGGATACGGAAACCATTCTGAATCTGGCTAACACAGCAGCAGGGATTTCTGTTTCCCGGGTAGGAACGTATTCGGTAAAGAGAGAGGAAGTACTGGCCCGCTGGAAAGAGGAAGAAGGCGGGTTCAGACATACTGAGGGCGCTGTTTCATGGGAAGAAGCGGAAGCGATGATTTCTTACTGGAAATCCAGGGGCGAAAAGGTGGTATTTACTAATGGATGCTTTGATATCCTTCACAGAGGGCATTTGACATACCTGGCTGAAGCAGCAGAACTGGGGGATCATCTGATTATAGGGCTGAACTCTGATGACTCTGTCCGGAGATTGAAGGGAAGCCATCGTCCTGTCAATGGAGAAGCTGATCGGGCCTTCATGCTTTCTGCTCTCCGGTTTGTGGATGCGGTGGTTTTGTTTAGTGAAGACACCCCGGAAAAGCTGTTGTCCTGTCTGAAGCCGGATATTCTGGTTAAGGGCGGAGATTATCAGCCCGAAGAGGTGGTGGGACGTCAGTATGCCGGTGAAGTAAGGATTTTGCCTTTTGTGGATGGATATTCCACTACGGATATTATTGCAAAGATAAAAAAGGAAAAATGAATTGGAAGGAAAGAAAATTGATTTAAACAATAAAACCATAGTTGTCATGTACATGTTGTATTTTGGCGATATGGTTTCGATTACTCCATTTCTGGAGGTCCTCCGCCGGGAAGCAAAAGGGTCGAAAATTGTTCTTGTCATTGATTCCCGGTTTAAAGAGTCAGTACAGTACAACCCCAATGTGGATGAACTGATAGAAGTAGACAGACATGGTAAGGACAGAAGTCTTAGTGCCTGCTGGAAGATAGGAAAGAAAATAAGACAGATGCATCCGGATATCCTGATAACCCTTCATGGGACCAGTCGTACTTCGCTGATGGCTCTGGCTATGAAGCCAGGGTTCTGGACTGGCGAACCAGGGACACGGATGGACTCACTCTTTATGGATTATCCTGTGATTATAGAGACTTATAACAGTCATGCAGTAGATAAATATCTTCGGGTTCTTTCGCTTCTGGGCGTAGAGAATCTTACTCATCATGGCATGCGTACATACACATGTGAGGAGTGGGATTGCAGGGCCGATGAATTTTTTGCTGGAGAAGGCATTAAAGAAGGCGCCAAACTGGTTGGACTGTCCGTAGGGAGCTCTACACCGGAAAAGAACTGGCCGGCAGAAAACTTTGGCAAGGTGGCGGAACATTTTGCCGGACGCGGCATGATTCCGGTATTCTTCGGGGTGAAATCAGAACTACCCCTTATAAAGAAAGCGGTACAGGAAGTAAAGCATCCTTATGTGATCGCCGCTGGAAAACTGTCCATGGGAGAGTTCATGGCCGCGGCGTCTCATTGCAGCCTGTTCTTTACTAATGACAGTGGTCCTATGTACGTGGCGGACAGCCGGGGCGTACCGACCATTGCCATGTTTGGGCCAAGCAATGCGAAGTTTCATCACCCGCTGGGAAAATATTCCAGGGCTATTTCATCCTGGGATATGCCTATGGGGCCAGAACACGTAAATAAGAATATAAAATCCGGCAATTATGTACCTCTGGATAAGATTACTGTGGAAGAAGTAATTGCGGCTGGGGAGGAAGCCCTCCGGAACGCAGGATGTTAAATAAAAAACGGATATTCCGAAATGGAAATATCCGTTTTTTTATGCAGAATTTTAATCAGAACAGAAGCGCTGTCGCAAACCGCCATTATGTGCAGGTATGAGTTTTACCGGCCCACAGGGTCTTAATGGTTAACAGAATGAGCAGTACGGTGAGGGCACCAATGAGAAACAGACCATTGGAGGTCCCTGCATATTCAATCACGGCACTGGTAAAAAGGGTACCAAAAGGTGTACATCCGAGAAATACAAATGTGTAAAGGCTCATAATACGACCCAGATATTCTTTTGGGGACGACATCTGAATGGCTGTGTTGCAGTTTACCATGAACAGAATGACCATAAATCCCAGAAATGTAAAAAGAGCCATGGCCAGAGCGTATATGGTTATATAACTTACCATCATGAGCAGGATACCGGAAAGTATTGCAAAATTAAATATACTTTTCTGGTTGACCTTACGGGAAGAAGATGCAGCAAGCAATCCTCCAATCATGGACCCAAAACCGATAAAGAACAGTAGCGAACCGAATCCGCCCAGACCCCGATGAAGAACCCGGTCAGAGAAGAGTGGACCATAGGTGCTGAAGTTTAACAGGAAGCTGCTGATAATGCCGACACATACAATATTAGTGATAATAGCGGGAATGTGGGCAGCCATTTTAAAGCCGCTCTTCATCTCGCGGAACGGGTTTCTGTTTACGACGGGGGCAGGAACAGAATTGACATCCATATTCCGGTAAACAAACAGTATAGGAAGAAGGGATGCGGCATTCATAAAGAATAAAGCACTGTAGGACAGGTGATTTAACAGAAATGCAGCGAGCACAGGTCCAATCATACGGGTAAGATTAAAATTGGTTGAATTCAATCCCATGGCACTGTGCAGTGCTTCCGGACCTACCAGTTCCTGCATGAAGGCGAGACGGGTTGGCATATCAAAGGCATCGATACTGCCGGTAAAGAATGCAAAGAACAACATCCAGCAGTAAGTTTCATGACCGGACAGAAGAAGAAGGCCGAGAGAAGAGGCTTGAATGATATACATACATTGCGTCCACATCAGAATTTTGCGCTTATTATGGCGGTCAATCCAAACACCGGCAGGGATGGTAAACAGGAAACTTGGAAGAAACTGAAAGGCAGAAAGAAGGCCCAGCATAAGAGCGGAGTCAGTCATCCGGTATACCAGCCATTGCTGTGTTGTCAGCTGAAGCCAGAATCCCACCAGGGCAATCCACTGGGTCAGCCAGAAGTTACGATAATTGCGATATCCCAGAGCAGGGAAAAGTTTTGAGATTTTTTGCATAAAATAAAAAGCCTGTCTATGGTAAAATACATGGTACGGTCATATATGACTATATGGCAGACGCACGAAGTTAAATTCTGAATATAAATATAGATGAAAAATATGGGAGGTTATTATGAAGAAAAAATCCTGGTATGCTGTCAGAAAGGGAAGAAGGGAAGGGTTGTATAGAACCTGGGATGAGTGCAGAAAACAGGTTATCGGGTATCCTGGAGCCTCCTATAAAGGATTTTACACCCAGGAGGACGCAGAAGCTTTTCTCGGAGGCAGTGCCCGAGAACCTGAGACAGCTGTCTATGCTGGAGGAGAAAATCCGGATAGCTTTGTAGCTTATGTGGATGGATCCTTTATGCCGTTTATGCCGGGAGTGTTTTCTTTTGGTTGCGTGATTCTCTACAAAGGTAAAACGGAAACTTATGGGGAAAAGATTGAAGATAAGGAAGAGGCAACCATGCGGAATGTGGCAGGCGAGATACATGGAGCAGCTTTTGCCATGAAAAACTGCCTGGAACGGGGAGTATCTGTAATGGAGCTCTATTATGACTATGCTGGCATTGAAAAATGGTGTACTGGAGAATGGAAAGCTAATAAGAAAGGAACTAAAGCACTGAAAGCATATTATGATTCTATCAAAAATCGGCTGACAGTGCACTTTCACAAGGTTCCCAGTCATACCGGAGTCAAATATAATGAAATGGCAGATCAGTTGGCCAAGGGTGCATTACTGGCTCGCCGATAACAGTTGATGTGACACAGAAAAACAGCCATCATACTCAGATGTTTTCTGAGTATGATGGCTGTTTGCAGTAACTGGATTACCTCTTATCTGCTTTTCTGGATAGATAATTACCGATAAACTGAATCAGCTGGACAACAATTACCAGAACGATGATGGTGGCAATCATCACGTCAGCCTGGAAACGCTGATAGCCGTAACGGATGGCCAGGTCACCAAGTCCGCCGCCGCCGATGGTACCGGCCATAGCGGAAGCGCCGACCAGGGACACAATAACCACGGTTAAAGATTCCAAGATGGAAGGAAGTGCTTCCGGCAGCAGTACCTTGCGGATAATCTGCATTGGGGTAGCACCCATGGATTCCGCTGCTTCAATCAGACCAGATGGAATTTCACGGATAGAAGTTTCTACCATTCTGGCGATATAAGGAATTGCAGCAATGGTAAGAGGAACGATAGCCGCTGTAGTTCCGATAGATGTATGTACCAGAAATCGGGTAAATGGGATAATAGCTACCATCAGGATGATAAACGGAATAGAGCGAATCATGTTGATGATAAAGGCTAACGGTTTATTGATAGCCGGGCAGGCGAGAATTTCACCCTTTTCGGTTACTACCAGAAGGATGCCCAGCGGGATGCCCAGGATGGAAGCGCAGATCATGGAGACGGCGACCATGTAGAGGGTTTCACCGAGGGATTCAAAAAGAAGACTAAATATTTCCGGAGACATAGCCGAGAACCTCACTTTCTATCGGTAAAGAATGCAGATGGTTAAATGCTGCGGTGATATTGGAATCACTGCCTGAAACATCGATGATAAGCTTACCAAAAGATACGCCCTGGATAAAGTCTACAGTGCCGTAAAGGATACTGACTTCCAGATCATAATCTCTGGCGAGCTTGGCGATGATAGGTTCATTAGCTACATCGCCGCGGAAGGAAAGGCGCATCATAATGTGGTCATCGGCATTCTCCCGTTCGTCATGGATATGATAATTCTTAAGACCTTCCGGAAGGGTATTGGAGCTGACGCTTCCGATAAAGTTGCGGGCGGTCTCTGTCTTTGGAGAGGTAAAGAGATCGAGAACGCTGCTCTGTTCAATAATATGGCCGTGTTCAATAATAGCCACGCGGTCGGCAATGCTCTTAATAACTTCCATCTGATGAGTAATTATGATGATGGTAATATGCAGTTTTCTGTTAATGTCCTTAAGCAGGTTAAGGATGGATTTTACTGTTTCCGGATCCAGAGCGCTGGTTGCTTCATCGGAAAGAAGAATATCCGGATCGGATACGATGGCGCGGGCTATACCAACGCGCTGCTTCTGACCGCCGGAGAGCTGAGACGGATATTTATCCTTATATTCTGTCAGGCCGACAAGTTCCAGAATATCGGTAATCTTCTTTTTCCGTTCTTCCTTCGGTGTGCCGTAAAGTTCCAGAGGGAAAGCGATATTTTCATATACGGTACGGTTGGAAAGAAGATTGAAATGCTGGAAAATCATCCCGATATGTCTTCGTTCAGCCCGGAGTTCCGAGGTGGAAAGTTTGGTCATATCCTTTCCATTGATGATTACCTCCCCGGTGGAAGGTCTTTCCAGCATGTTTATGCATCGGATAAGTGTAGACTTTCCGGCGCCGGATTGCCCGATGATGCCGAAGATTTCCCCATCTTTAATGGTGAGGTTGATATCCTTAAGGGCATCGACACCGGCTGTATAGGATTTAGATACATGTTTTAATTCAATCATATGACAGCTCCTGTTTTAAATCTGAATAGCCGCAGGTAACAGTGAATTATCTGTTGATAAACTATTTCAAAAGTGAATTGTGAACTTGGTTAAATACTAACATACACATTTTGAGAGAGCAATGAAGAAATAAGATAGCGATTGCTATTCGTTAAAACTATATCAGATATAATATGCATAAAACTGCAGGAATGACAGATAGGGAAAGGATGGTCGTATGTCTTAATGAGTGCTGTATGACCAGGGAAATTTACAATCTGCATTAGGTAATGTTATAATGAATTAAAGTATGAAAGTTTACGTATCTATATATAGTTCATGCAATATAGATAATTTACCATACAGGAGGCTTACATGAGTGTCAATTCCAGATTAGTCAATCCACTGACAACGCAGTTATTTGAAGCGATTCTTCTTCTTGAAAATGTGGATGAATGCTATGAATTCTTTGAAGATCTCTGCACAGTTAATGAACTGCATGATATGTCCCAGCGTCTGCAGGTAGCTAAAATGCTGCAGGAAAAGGAAAAATATGAACAGATAGAGGATGTTACAGGGGCCAGCACAGCCACTATTTCCAGAGTCAAAAGATGTCTTACCTTTGGCGCCGATGGATATGCTACAATATTGCAGAGGATGAAAGAAAGAAAAGAAAAAAAGGAGTAATTGAAAATGAACGAATTGCATATGGCGCATACGGGTTTTAAGGCGTATGATATCCGCGGCGTGATTCCGGATGAAATTAACGAAGAGCTAGCCTACCGGGTTGGACGGGCTTATGCTGAACTTTATCATCCGAAGACCATGTGTGTAGGATACGATGTAAGAAAGAGTTCTCCGGCTTTCTGCAAGGCGGTCTGCGATGGACTTACCGATGGAGGAGTTCATGTTTACAATATCGGCCTCTGCGGAACGGAAATGGTATATTTCACCACGTTCTACTATAAGCTGGATGGCGGGATTATGATTACTGCCAGCCACAATCCATCCAACTGCAACGGGCTTAAGATTGTAAGGGAAGAAGGTAAGCCAGTCAGCTCGGATACCGGGCTTAAAGAAATGGAAAAGCTTGCCTTTTCCGGCGACTTTGGTGAGATTGTCCATAAGGGAACTGTGGAAAAGAAGGATATACTTGATGATTATGTCCAGCATCTCCTTTCCTATGTGGATGTTTCACGCATGAAACCGCTTCATATTGTGGTTAACGCCGGCAATGGCTGCGCCAATGTAGTTTTCAGCCGTCTGAAGGAACATCTGCCGATCCATTTCACGGAAATGCTGATGCAGCCGGATGGAGATTTTCCGAATGGGGTACCGAATCCTATGCTTCCGGAAAACAGACAGGAAGTCATTAAGAAGGTATTGGAAGTTAAGGCGGACATGGGAATTGCCTGGGATGGGGATTTCGACCGCTGCTTCTTCTTTGACGAAAACGGAAAATTTATTGAAGGTTATTATATGGTAGGGCTCCTGGCCACATACTTCCTGAAGAAGCATCCGGGAGAACCCATTATCCATGATCCGCGCCTGTACTGGAACACACAGAAGATTGTGGCAGAATGCGGAGGAAAGGCTGTAGAATCCAAGGGCGGACATGCTTTTATGAAGGAAACCATGCGCAGAGTCCATGGTATTTACGGTGCGGAAATGAGTGCTCATCATTTCTTCCGTGACTTCTCCTATTGCGATAGCGGAATGATTCCGTGGCTGATTGTGGCTCAGCTTGTGAGCGAAACAGGCATCAGTCTGGCGGATATGGTATCTCATATGGAAGAAGAATTCCCATGCAGCGGAGAAATCAACCTGCCTGCTTCTGACACAAAGAAGGTGCTGGCAGCGGTTCGCGATAAGTACGCAAAGGATGCGGTATCCGTAGATACGATTGATGGCATTGGCATTAATTTTGAAAACTGGAGATTCAATCTCCGCCCATCCAATACGGAACCATTGATTCGGTTCAACCTGGAAACCAGAGGCGACCGGAAGTTAATGGAAGAAAAGCGGGATGAAATCGTAGCTTTTGTAAAGACCTTATTGTAATAATAGGGCGATAAGCCGATAGTCGCGTTGGAAATGACAGATACCGGACAGGTATGGCCTTTTCCATACACCAATCGGCATAAGTGCAACTTGCAGGGCAGGCGTGTATATGCCTGAAATCCTGAGTTCACAGAAAAAGATTGAACGGATGGATGTTTTCCTGTATCTTACAGGAAGCATCCATTTTGTTTTGCCTGATTATCTCATCCGGAGAAAATGCCTGGGAGTACTCCCTTATGGCGGGGATGAATTTTCCTGGTGTCCACAGAGCCGGCTCAGGTTTTAAAATAATATTAAACTTATGAAAAAC
>ERZ1026901.1444-NODE-1444-length-13662-cov-17.924892_pt1 | contig 13662 bp, 7 predicted proteins | sample MGYA00380179_ERZ1026901 | MGnify/ENA primary metagenome ERZ1026901 (study PRJEB33269, sample SAMEA4719815) | human gut metagenome | biome: human-associated habitat; feature: organic feature; material: feces | place: Cameroon | collected 2013-10 ... | reverse complement strand
ACAATATACGGGTCATTTCATCGCCATCCATCTCCACAACCGGAGTGGTCATCTGTATTTTCTTTTCCATAGCAGTATGATTTTTGAGTTTTGAGTTTTGAATTTTGAATTTTGAATTATTGCCGTTGGCAATTTTGAATTTTGAATTTTGAGTTTCGAGTTTTGAGTTTTGAATTGTTGTCTGCCAATTCCAAATTGAATAATTCAAAATCGGCGTAGCCGACAATTCAAAACTCAACATTCAAAATTCCTAATTGCTTCATCGCTTCGATGAAGCATAGAAGTTCATCAAGCATCCATCTGCCAATATCTGGCGCTCGTTGGCGGTCAGATTCTGGAAGAAGAGGTGTATAGGCTTAACGCCGTTCTTGGTGATTACCTGAGCGTCGATTTCCTCCTTGCCTGCGAGAATGACCTCACGTATGCCCGGGATGAACACCTTGTCGCCTGGCTCGTAGTTGAACTCTACGTCCTTAGCGATGGTGAACGGAACGATACCCCAGTTGATACAGTTAGAGCGGTAGCGCTTTGTGGCATACTCGTAGCAGATGTTGGCGTCGCCACCGAGCACCTTCTGGCAGCTGGCAGCCTGCTCGCGTGCCGAACCGTCGCCCGGACGATTGGCGAATACGCATGAGCCGAACGATGTGTTCTCTGCTGTAGCGCCCACAGCCTTCAATGCCTCAGCCACGTTGTCGCTTACATTGCCCTCACGACGTGCGAGGTCCTGCTTCTGAATCTCCTTGCTCAGTCCTACGTATTCAGGTACACGGCGTGAGAGAGCGAACTCAGAGAGCTTCAACGGATTAGAACGGTAAGAGCTGGTTTCGCCCGAAGGGATAAGCTCATCGGTCGTTGTGACGGGGTCGTGGATAACGGCAGCAAGCTCAACGAGCATGTTCTCCTGCATCGGATACATCTTAGGCCAGTCCTTGATGTTCGGACCATAGCGCAGTTCGGTCTCAGGACGAGCCTTGCCGAATCCGTTGTATACGCGGCACTTGTATATCTTGTCGTCGTAAACGTACGGCTTGTGTGTGTTCTCATACTCAACGTCGGTAGCAGCTGTGATAATGCCACCGTTGGCAGCAGTAGCTGCGATAGAGCGTGCGTCCATAAGTGCTACCAATGAGAGCTGTCCCTGACCCGGCTTCGATCCCTCACGGTTGGGGAAGTTGCGGGTTGTATGGCGTATACTCAATCCGTTGTTTGAAGGAACGTCGCCTGCGCCGAAGCACGGACCGCAGAATGCCGGCTTCATGACGACGCCTGCCTCTATCAAGTCGGCTGTTATGCCCTCGCGTGTCACTGCCATCGAAACCGGAGTTGACTGCGGATAAGCCGAAGCCGTGAAGTAGTCGTTGCCGATATTGTTGCCCTTGAGGATGGCAGCAGCCTCAGCGAGGTTGTCGTATGTACCGCCCGAGCAGCCGGCTATGATGCCCTGGTCTGCCTGAACCTTTCCATCAACCACCTTATCTACAAGATGCACGTCCACCTTGTCGCCGAAACGCTTCTTGGCATCTTCCTCGATGCGTGTGAGAATGCCCACCGGGTCGGCCTGAAGTTCGTGTATTGTAACGGCGTTAGACGGGTGAAACGGCAGTGCTATCATCGACTCCTGTGTAGAAAGGTCGACACGTATCATCATGTCGTAGTAAGCCACGTCGCCCGGCTTCAGTTCGCGATAGTCCTGCGGACGCTCGTGTATTTCGTAATGGTGCTTCACCTCGTCGTCGGTAATCCAAATTGAGCTCAAGCAAGTGGTCTCGGTGGTCATGATGTCGATACCGTTGCGGAAGTCGATAGGAAGATTCTTCACGCCGGGACCGGCAAACTCCAGCACCTTGTTCTTTACCACGCCGCTCTCGAATGTAGCCTTAACGAGCGATATGGCAACGTCGTGCGGACCTACACCCTTCTTAGGTGCGCCCTCCAGCCATACCAATACTACCTCAGGAGCATTGATGTCCCATGTGTTCTTAAGAAGCTGCTTCACAAGCTCGCCGCCTCCTTCGCCTACACCCATGTTACCCAATGAGCCATAGCGTGTGTGTGAGTCAGAGCCAAGTATCATGTTGCCGCACTTCACCATCATCTCACGTGCATACTGATGGATGACAGCCTGGTTGGCAGGAACATATATGCCGCCATACTTCTTGGCTGCCGAGAGGCCGAACACGTGGTCGTCCTCGTTGATGGTTCCACCCACAGCGCAGAGTGAGTTGTGGCAGTTGGTCATAGCATAAGGCAGCGGGAACTCCTCGAGTCCGCTGGCGCGTGCCGTCTGAATGATACCAACGTATGTTATGTCGTGCGACATCATAGCATCGAAGCGAATGCGCATCTTGCTGCCCTTACCACCGTCGACGTCGTGCGAACGCAGAATGCCGTATGTGATAGTGTTCTCGCGGGCCTCATCGGGGGTCATACCCTGATAGTTGTCGCGGATTTCTGTTCCGTTGAGGAGATAGACTCCATGATTGATAAGTTCCACCATAATGTCAATGTTTTTAGATTTTCAAAATATAAAGTTAGTAATTATTTATCATTTAGCGTTGTTTACGTTAACAAAATTGCCTAAAATGCATTAAAAACACACTTTTTCGGTATATTTGTTGCAAATTATTTAGTCTTTTCGGGTTATTCCGAACAAAAAGACAACGAGCGCAAGCATGTCGGCACTGCCGCCCGGCGAGATGTTACGACTAACGAAATCGCGGTTCATGTCGTCAATTCCTGCCTCGGAGAAGTCCTCAAGCAGGTGTCTTGCCTGGGTCTTCACCTGCTGCATTGTGGCGTAGTCGGTGCGGTAGACAATGTTGGTATCGTCGAGGTCGCACATGATGCGCAGCAGTGTCTTGTGCTTCACGTACGAGTCGTCGCCCTTGATGCGCGTCTCGTAGAACGGAAGCCATTCGCCGAAGAGCTGCCGGTAGCCTTCGCGGGCGTTGTCCAGAGCGCTCTTCAGGCGGCATCCCGACTGTGCAAGCTGCTTGGCTCGGCTGCCATGTGTGCCGCTGGTGTCTGGAAAACCGTTGGCAAATCGTGTTATTGTGGCAGAAAGCAGGTCGCCGGGCACGTACTCTTTGCCGTGAGTAGTCATCGCTACCTTGCCTCTACCTATTATATATGTGGCTGCGGTGAGTGCCAGTCCCATCGAGAAGAGCGCCCCCTTGTAGGTATTTACGCCTCCGGTAGACTTGAACATGGCTTTCTCAGCCTCTATGCCTATGCTTACTATGTCGTTGTGGGCTGGCAGTTGGGTGCTGTCGTAGCCCAGTGTGGCGAGCTGTACGAAGTAAGGGTGCAGTGCGCGTATGCTGCGCATCATCAGCGCGTGGTCCATATCGCGGTGCGCTCCGCTGTCGTGAGTGTCCACGAGTCCCGGTTTCGGGGTGGTGTTCAGCTCTGCCTTCAGCGCCCGTGTTGCCAAGTGGGCTGCTATATAAGGTATTGTAGTGGGCGGAACGAGCCGTGCCGCCTGCGCCAGATGGTTCTCCACTATTGCCTTGCGCACTCTCGATGCGCTCACCGCTACCCCACCCTGCTGCAGTCGTGCCACTTCGCGCACATCGGGCAGCATGCTCTTCATCAGTTCGTTGTAGCGTCGGGTCAGCGGGTCGTCGGGTTCGGTTCCCACGAAGCGCACCGTTGCGCCCAGTGCGGGTGCTATGTGGCGCCTGTAGAGGTCGATGTCGAGTGTCATCTGAGTGTCTGACGCATCCGAAAGACTCTTCAGGAAGTACGTGGGGAACGTGGTTGCGCTGATGGAGTATTCGCTGCCGTCGCACACCACCACATTATTAATATGTGCCACGCCCCGTTCTATCATCGCCTTGCGCTCGTCGTAGCTGAACATCGAGCAGTCTTCTCTCACCACCAGTATGTAAAGCGTCTGCACTTGTTGCGCCGCCTGCTCTATCAGATAGCGGTGGCCGAGCGTGAACGGGTTGCAGTTCATGATGATTATGCCGCGCTGCGGCATAATCGGGTGTGGGGTTGAGGGGTTGTTGTGGTGAAGTTTGCCATTGGATTCTTCACTCTTCACTCTTCGTTCTTCACTTTCCAACTCTTCACTATACCTCCTGATTCCTCCTATGCCCGTCTCCATCAGTATCGCCTTTGGTGCTTCGGCGAGAAGTCGGAACGACATGCTCTCGAACATCTTTTGGTTTTGCGGTTTGGTGAACAGCTTCACGCATTGATGTCCTTCGGCATTGGCTTGTGCTATGAGATGCGACACTATCTGGTTGGCTACAGCCTCGCCCTTGTGTCCTTCAGCCACTGCCACGCATTTGATTACGCCACCTTTCAGTCCGCCACCAGCCACTATATCGTCTGTCGTCTCATCGACGAGGGCGGCATAGTAGTCTACATCGTCAAGACGCAGACCGTTATCGCCCAGAAACTGTTCTATGCGGCGACGCTGGCGGGGTATGTTCGGGTTGAGCTGTATCAGTTCCAATGTGAATACGGATTGTTAGTGTTAATGACTTTTGTTAGCTGTTTGATTGCGTAAAGATTTAAGTCGGCTGCTTCAGGGCATAGTCGTCAGTCATCTGCCTTATCCTTGCCCATATCTTTTCTTGTGTGTGCCATCGCATTCGCATGCAATATCTGGCTTCGTGATCGCATACGAGGCAGCGTCGGGGTTGCCCCCCTACTCTGTCGCGCGACACCGGGATGCCTTGCTTGTCAATCACGTCGATGTCGAACAGACGACCCAACGGATGCGTGTCTTCAATCTCTACAGCCACGCGCTTGGCTTCAAGCAATGGCAGCGGGGTAATCAGATAGGCCTCATAGCCCGTATTAAGGTCGCGTTCGATAAGGCATCCCTCATCATTAGTTCTTAGTTCATCGGTTAGTAATTCAGTTTCAGGTATCAGTTCATCACTTCTCATTAATTCGCCTGTGTTCTTCCCTCTTCGTTCTTCGTTCTTCGTTCTTAGTTCTTCACTTTTCATTCCGAACGCCTTTCGCATAGCCTCAACGGCTGCACGTGCTACAGTGAGCGACTGAAGGTTACGCTTCACGCTTCCTGGCATAACCACCGTCAGACACACCAGTGTCTTTCCCGAGTGTTCAGCCATCAGCTTCTGCTGCATAGCATGGCGTGCATCGCGGCTCGCCAGAAGTTCGTCAAGCGTAATAGGCATATTTTTCATTTCATTAGTTATTTACAGAGTTATGTTGCGTGTCGATGGCGTTGTGCCATCTGCACGAATAGGTATCTATCACAATGCTATTGTGAGGGCGATCTTGAAGCGAAATGAATAGGGAATGAGGGCATCCACCGCGAGGGTTATTAATACTATCCACGTAAATACGACAACACTCCCTTCCATAAAATGCTGAAAAGAACCGCCTTCGATACTTACGCTCACGCGAGTGGTATGTATAGATTTAATTTTATGGCGTAAAGTTACATCATTTGCTCGAAACAAACAAATTTTTAGAGCGAAATTTTCAAATAATCGTTCATTCTGCACCCTGCTGCTTGACAATTGTAACATTGTTAAAGCACACAGAAAATTCACCTAAAACCGTACTGAAATGCAGCAGGTTTTGAAAAGGACTCGTTTTGGGTTGCAAAAGGACTCGTTTTGAAGTGCAAAAGGACTCCTTTTAGAGGGCAAAAGGACTCGTTTTGGGAGGCAAAAGGGGTCGTTTTGAAAAGGGGGATAAAAACAAGAGGGTGTGCACTCTATATTTCTTGCGTAGAAACATAGAATACACACCCTCATTATTAATAATGTATAACGAAGCGTCAGCTATTAACGCTCACGATACATAACATTCTTGATACGTGCAAATCCCTCATACTCCTTGTCGAGAGTGAGTGTGCCGGTAGCCTGGTCGAACTTGTAGAAGCGCAGCACACCACCGTTGCCGTCAGTGCTTGAGGTCTTGTACGAACCTACGATGAGCTGATACTGCTGTGCAGCGAACTCTTCGCTCTTGTCGGAGAGCATCGTTGTAGGATGGAGGAAGAGGTTGAACTTAACCATCGTAACTTCCTCGCCCGGCAATGTCAGAGCCAGGTTGGCAGCATGATTGATGAGGTGATAGCTGTACACCTTGTCGCCGTCGTTGTAGAACATGTAAGGATACTGCGAATGGAAGGCAAACGTTGTAGCCTTGTCTACACCAGTAGCGGTTGTAAGCGGTTCGTACATTGTCTGCGTAATCTTTCCGCTGCTGAGGTTGATGCCGTACACATAGCGTTGCTTGGCATCGTCCTGCAATACTGAATATACAGTACTTCCAGAGAAAGTAGTGTTGACCATCGTGATGAGGTCGCAACCGGTTTTGTACGAGAAGAGCTTTTCTGAAGGATCGTCGAGAGTTGAGCACATGCTTGAATTGCCGTAGTCAGAACCATCCAATACAACAAACTGCTTATTGTCCATATCATAGAACAGCACTTTTGTAGCAAGGTAATCTGCCGGACGTAGAGCCGATACGCCAACAAACGGAGCGGCATGGAACTCAGGGTTGCCACCATCAGTGAATGTATTGCACGCATCTTCATAACGAGCGCCCGACTTCGAACTCTTAACGTAGATGTTGCCCTTGTCGGTAATGGCAAACATCTTACCCTGACTGAGTCCGTTAAGTTCTACAACCTCCTCGTTTTCGGGTGCCACCATAAACTCCGATGTAATGTTATACTGCGATGTCAGTTTCGTCTCATTAAGCGTATAGGTGCCATGTTCGGTGCAATACCACAAACCATTGCGTCCATAGTAATTGAACGGATAGGCATCCATATACATCGACCGTGCACCCTTAAGTTTGGGATCTTTGGATCCGAGCAGATTGGTTACTACATTGATGCGAGTCGGCGAGATGCGCGACACGAGATCGAGGCGTGTGTTGCCTTCCTTATCATCGCAAAGAACCATCCATCCTTCATATGTAGCAGAAGTTACCTTAACGGGCACTTTGAAGTTGGTGGTTACACCAGTCGACTTGTTAGTGACCATATACTGTATCACATAGTCGCCCTGATCAAGGTCGGCAAAGTACTTAATGTCCTTTGCATGTTCCTCGTTGATGTCCTTCTGACGCGTTCTGGTGTCCTCAAACGTACCACCACTCTTCCACAACAGACATCCGAACTCGTAATTGGGATTATTGTCGATAGCCCCGTTCTGCGATGATGTGAATGTAGGGTTCAGCTCTATATAATCGCTCTTCTGCACTACGTTAAGCTGTTCAGGGAATCCGTCACCCGTAATCTCCTCCATTTCGGTATAGGTGTAGTTGCCCTTATCCTCGTAGCATGAGGCGAACATGGCAGTCGTTGCCAGTAGCGCCAATATAGTATGCTTTGTCATTGTTTTCATATACTGATGTTTAATTGTTCGAACCAAGCTTTGAATAGTCTACTGCATACGACTGTGCCAACTGCATGTACTTGCCGTCCTCGTCGTAAACCGGCGTGCCTGCATTTGCCATTTCCTGCAGATACTTCTGCGTTTTCTTGGCTATATAAGACATTGTACCGTAACTTACCTTACCTCCATACGCACTCCAATCAGAATGCAGAAGATCCATTACCTTGTTTACTACCGTCTCCTTAGCTACCGACCATGCTCCCAAACAGTCTGCGCCATACCAGCTCCAATACATAGGTTCTGTCCAAATGTTGTTGTATATGAACTTGAACTGAGTGCCACAAAGTTGTTTGCCAGGTTCGCTCCAGCCTACAGTACTCTTATACGATTCAAGTTCGGCAGTGAAGTTTTCGTTGTCGCTAAGTTGGAAAACAAGTCGCAGAGACTGCTTACGGAGTCTATCCGTCTTCTTCAACACCACAAGCACGCCAGTAGAATTCTTGCCTGCGGGTATAAAGCAGTCGTCGCCAGTGAATACGTAGTCTTCATTCTCCACAGCGGTAGAAAGCTCCTTATTTACCGAAAGTTTGAAAGGACGGTCGTAATCCTTAACATCGCCCATTATCTTTACTGGTAGATAGAGCTTGTACTCTACAACCTCTTCCTTATAGTTGGCGAAGGTAAACACCATTGAATCAGAATATGCCAATGGGGTTCCGTTGATATCGGTAGTAGTAGTACGCTGAATGTATATGCCGGACTTCTTTCCGTCGAAAGAAGTGAAGTCTTCCTCGGAGCAAGCCGCCATAAAAACGATAGCTACTAAAGCCAAAGCAGTTGATAATATCTTTCTCATAATTATCTGTTTTTCGTGTTATCTGTTTTCTTTCTCACTCGACGGAGTAGGCAGCACGTATACGGCTGTCGATGGATTTACGCTCGACCACTGGTTGCTGATATTGCCGTTGTATACGCCACCAATTGACGAGAACGTGCGTTTGAACATAAAGAATATCTGTCCCTCGCCCCAGAACTCGCGCAAGTATTCAAGTTTGAGCTGCTGGTCAAACTCCGAAGCCGAAGCCGATGCGGTCAATGGAGTAGTACCACGCTTGTTGAGTATTGCGTTGAGATAATTGACTGCTCCTGTCATATCACCCTTCTTCTTCATACAGTCAGCTGCAATATAGTAAGCTTCGCTTATGCGCATTAGCGGCATAAGGACTGCAAAGAGAGGCGAAGCGCTTGCATCGTAGGTTACCTCCTTGAACTTGCCGAAGTTGTAGTAGCTGCCGTTGTGTATCCACTGCGACTGGAAACGGTAGTCGGCCTGGTTGGGGAACAGCTTCTCTATATATCCGGCGTATGGTCGGTACATATCGGTAGAGTTGAGGTTGGCACCGTCGAATACGTTCTTGTAGATGTCCGAGCGCTCGCTATTGAATACACCGAAGAGCACCTCTGTAGAGAATATACGGTCAGGATTGTAGGTGTTGCCCAACAACTTGTCTGGATTGACAAACGGCAGGAGGTGCTTCACGTCCTCGTTGTCGGTTATCTTCTGTGCCTCAAGCAGAGCGTTGTCGGTGTCGCCAGCCCACTGATATACACGAGCCTTAAGCAAAGCAACAGCGAAATAGTTAAGTCGCATCTGGCGATAGCTGCGGTAATTATCGTTGTCGTCGTTATTCTCTTCAGTCACACCGACAGTCTGTATCGGGTCAGCAGCCTTCAGGCATTGCTCGGCAGCATTGAGGTCGGGCAGAAGATGGTCGTAGACAATCTCCTTCGACGACAACAAGTCGTAAGCCTTCGGCTCGGTAGAGTCGTTGTAAGGTATAACGGCTGTTTTCGAATCCTGGCTGTATACAGTACCGAAGAGACGCAACAAGTCGAAATGCAAGAATGCACGAAGGGCAAGCAAATCGCCCTTTATCAGGTTCTTGTCAATGTCTGGGAGCACGCCTTTCTGTTCGTCTACTCCCTGAAGGATAACATTGGCATTGAGAATAGTCTGATAAGCCTCCTGCCAAACATAGTTGAGACTGCTCTGAAGGGTTGAGTTGCTGTACTTGAAGTTAGACCAAAGATACTTGGGCGAATACTGATTAGTACCAGCTTCATAGCGCTGTCCCATCAGGTCAATGGCTCCATAGCTCAGCGTATTGCCGTAAAGTGTGGTAGAGGCAAGGCGGTTGTACACACCATTTACAGCTGTATAGAAACCTGCCCTTGTAGAAAACTGCTGCTCGGCAGTGGTCTTGTCCTTCGGCGTATAGTCGAGCCAGTCGCTACAACCAGACAGTACGAGCGTGGCAACCGCAAGAAGGAGTATGCTGAATATGTTGTTTGTTTTCATAATAGCTATATATTATAATGTGAGTGAAAGCGCAAACGAGAAGCTGCGGGCGAATGGATATGATGTACCGCGCTCCTGCTTGATAGACGAAATGCGGAAGATGTCGTTCATGTAGGCATTGACGCGCAGACCGCTGAGTCCGAGACTGCGTGCAACCTGCGGTTCAAACTCGTAGCCTACCTGCAACGATTCGAGCGTGAGCGTGTTCTCGCGCTGTACGAAGCGTGACGACATTGGGGTATTATGAGAGTCGGCTATATTCTTGAACTGAGCATAGTCGCCCGGCTTCTGCCAACGGTCGTAGAGGGCACGCTTGTCCTGGTTGCTGCTAAGCGAACTTGACGATATGTTCTCAACCTTGTTGAATACCGAAGTATTGAAAGCATCGGCACCTATGCGATAACGCAGGATTGCACTGAAAGTGAGACCGCGATAGCCGAAGTTTGTGCCGAATGTACCCTCGGCATCAGGACGTGTATTGCCCACAATCACTTCGTCGTCATAGGTGAAGTCGTAGGTATAGCTGCCATCTTTCTTGATAAATAGTTCGCGACCTGTTGCCGGGTCGATACCAGCCGAGCGTACTGCCCATATATTATCTGGGTCGGCTCCGTCGTAATAGCGCTGTGTGCTACGGTTCTGTCCGAAGTTGTTGAGCGACGACAGCGTATTGCCAATACCGTCAAGCTTGGCACTCTCCGAACGCAATGTTCCACGTACCGACCATGTGAGGCGTTCCTTCAGATTGCGGATGATGTAGTACTGCAATGTAGCAGTGAAGCCCTTTGCTATCTGTTTGCCAAGGTTGGTGTTGTAAGATGTAGTGTATGCACCGAGCGTAGAGTTGTACGACATGGGCAGACCTGACGAAGCTGGCAGACCGATTGCTATGAGCAACGGGTCAGTGCTCTTGTAGTAGTAGTCCATGGTGAGCGACAGACGATTGTTGAACATCGTAAGGTCGACACCGATGTTACGGTCGAGTGTGGTCTGCCATTCAAGGTTGCGATTACCCATATTGAGCAATACCGAACTCAAGCCGAAATAGTTGTATGCCGTATATGAATACTGGAATGTGGTGAGCGACATTGACGAGTCATAGTTCTGGTTGCCGGGGTTACCTATAGAGCCACGTATCTTGAAGTAATTGATAAACGGCAGAGCGTTCTTCACAAACTCTTCATTATGCAAGTTCCATCCCAAGCCAAGCGACCAAGTATTGATGTACTTCTTGTTAGATCCGAATACAGATGAACCATTCAAACGATAGCTCACATCCATAAGATACTTGTCCTGGAAAGAATATCCACCAGTGAGGTAAGCACTAACCGAACGGCTCACACTCTCGCTGTAGGTAGGACGTCCACCATCAGGATAGCCCTTTGAGAACGAAGGATAGGTGAAGTCGCCTGAGGGGAATCCCTTAACCGAATAGCCCTGCAATGTCGACTTGCTCTCATTGATATTGGCACCAAGAGCAACGTTGATGCGGTGGTCTTGCTTTAGTACTGTAGCGAAAATGGCTGTAAGGTCGCCCTCAACGTTAGTGGTCTTAGTATTGCCGTAGCTATAGCTACCACGCTCCAGAGCATTGGTCGACTCAAAGCGTGTATCGTCGGGCGATACGAAGTTTTCGTTGTCCTTGTTGTAGTGAGTCAATCCGAACTTGGCGCGCAGACGTAACTCCTTAAGAGGATTGTACTCCATCTGGAAGTAATCGCTAAGCATGAGCTGGCGAGAGCCGTCACGACTGTTGAGATTGTCGTTGTACATCGGGTTGCCCACACGTGTTTCATAGTCGTTGTTGGCAAGGAACTTGCTTATGTTGCCCTCGTCATCATACTTCTTATAATAAGGATTGGCTGCGGCATATTGTGCAAACGACACAATAGGATTGTCGGCATTGGTCTGCTGAGCAGTAAACTTATTGCTGAACTGAAGCTTGCCCACACGATAGGTAAGGTCGATGTTGCCACCATATACGTCACGGTTCGACTTCTTCATCACACCGTTGGTCTTGTTATAGTTCAAACCTATACCGAAGAGGAAACCACCCGAACCACCATCGAGATAGAGCTGATGACGATGATTGATACCAGTACGCAACGGCTCTGACAACCAGTAGGTGTCTACTCCACTGGCTATGTCTTTCATGTGCTGCTGATAAAGATTGTCGAGGTCGATAATTCCTGCTGCAGGAAGATTGCTATTGGTGTACTTGCCTGCCATCTTCTCGAACTCAAGTTTCTCACGTGCGTTCATAAGATTATAACCGCTGAGGTCAGGTATGCTCACGTCGAGCGAACTATTATAGCTGACGCGCAGTTGACCTACCTTTGGCTTGACGGTCTCAACAACGACAACACCATTGGCAGCCTTTGAACCATAAATCGCAGTAGAAGCAGCGTCCTTGAGAATTGTCATAGACGCTATACGGTTAATGTCAAGATTATAAATAGCTTCGAGCGACGACTCGAAACCATCAAGTATGAAAAGAGGTTGGTTGGGGTCTTCTGACAACTCGTCGCGCATACCGAGCATGCTCGACTTTCCACGAATCTCGATGTCAGGAAGACGGTTAGGGTCAGAGCCAAAGAGGCTGTTGTCCATAACATTGAAAGAAGGATCGAGACTGCGTAGACTCTGTATAGGATTCTGAACGCCTACAGATTTGAGTTCATCACCAGAAAAAGTGGCAGACGAACCAGTAAAGGTCTCCTTACGTTTGGTAACGACACCAGTCACAACTACTTCGCCTAAACTGCCAGCATCTTCTTGCAGCACAATACGCAAGGGTTTCATTTCACCCTTGGCGTTGACCGAAACGGTCTGTGGCTTCATACCGATGTAAGTGAACTGAAGATCGGTGCGTGTTCCCTCGGGCAAAGAAATAAAGAAACGACCCGTTGCATCGGTCACAGTTTTCTGATGGGTCTTAGTAGACGTAACGCTTACACCAGGAAGGGGTGAATTCTTGTCATCTACTACTCGGCCCTCAATACGTTTCTTGCCAGTCTGTGTGTCATTCTGAACTACGGACGAAAACTCATGTCTGGGGGGGGTAATTTTGGAGATACCCGGTGCAGCTTGAGCCGTCGTGGCCAAACACAGACATACAAAAGGTATGGCCATGTGCTTTGCTCTTTCCTTTTTCATAAGTTAATGATTTTAGTAAATATTACGGTTAATCCATTTGCTTAAGTATGGTACACATCAAAAAAAGCAACATTATGTCGCATTTTTACGTACTACAATGGCAAAGTTAATAATATTATCTAAATTGCATTAACATTTAGCGATATTTTTTGAAAAAATGCAAGAAAAATGTAATTATTAGCGGCAAAAAGGGAATATGGGCTGCTAAAAACGAGCAAAAGAATGTATCGAATAACTGCGCAAGCTATGTCGAGGACGCCATAACCTCCTACCGCTTGCACAGACTATCAACTCCTAAACTTGAACTGCTATTATCCCAAATCGGTCATTAGTATCGCGGATATGCTTACGTATAGATATAAAGAACGGGGGAAAAGAAATACACTACATCACACGTAGATTTTATGTGCGTTCTTGATTGTGTCTTGAAACGATCGTATCATGGCTTGAAATAATCGTATCATGGCTTGAAATGATCGTATCATGCTTTGATACGAAGTTTTTTACTGGATGCTTCATATGTTAGCGGTTTTAAGAAGGATATATGTTATATATGTTATATACGTTATCTTTGTTAGGAATGAACAGCAGTAAACTACTCTGGCACTGTCGGGATTTCCGGGATTATGCAGTCACCGTCTGCAACAGACAGATTCTTAAAGAACATTACGTAATAAACGGGCATATATGTTATGCCTTTATCATCATACACCTTCTGTTCATTGCTTAAAACGACTGCACGACAGATGTGATAGTCGGGAGTGGCTATAAAACGGTCGAGAGCGCTATGCACCTTATAGT
>ERZ1026901.1443-NODE-1443-length-13670-cov-7.494748_pt1 | contig 13670 bp, 12 predicted proteins | sample MGYA00380179_ERZ1026901 | MGnify/ENA primary metagenome ERZ1026901 (study PRJEB33269, sample SAMEA4719815) | human gut metagenome | biome: human-associated habitat; feature: organic feature; material: feces | place: Cameroon | collected 2013-10 ... | reverse complement strand
AGTTTTAGCAGTCAGCATGATGACAGGATGCGGAAGCAGCAGTACAGCATCCACAACAGCAGCAGCGACAACAGCGGCAGCAGACACGACCGCAGCGACAGCAGATACAACGGCAGCAACCGAGGCAGCGGCTCTCACAGGTTCCATCACAGCAGCAGGTTCTTCCGCATTAAAACCGCTCGTTGATGATGCAGCAGACATGTTTATCGAGAAATACCCGGATGTTTCCATCACAATTGATGCCGGAGGATCCGGAGAAGGTTTAAAGCAGGTTTCTGAGGGAACCGTAAACATCGGTAACTCCGACGTAGAGGCATCCGCAAAGCTTGACGAGGCACAGGCAAAAGAGCTTGTTGACCACCAGGTATGCGTTGTCACAATGGCACCGATCGTAAACAACGATGTCAAAGAGGGCGGCGTTGAGGACCTCACAAAACAGCAGCTTATCGACATCTTCACAGGAAAGACAACAAACTGGAAAGAAGTCGGCGGACCGGATGAGAGCATCGTCCTTGTAACAAGACCGACATCTTCCGGTACAAGAGCAACCTTCCAGAAATATGCGCTTGACGGAAACGAGGAAGCTTCCAATACTTCCATGGAAACAGATGATTCCGGTGTCCTTCTTCAGAACGTAAAGGATACAAAGGGTGCGATCGGATACGTAGCTCTTTCCTATCTGACAGGCGATGCAGGTGTTTCCACAGTGGCGATCGACGGAGCAGAGCCGACACTTGAGAACACATACGCTGGAACATACCCGGTATGGACATTCGAGCATATGTACACAAAGGGCGAGCCGGATGAGGTTGTAAAGACATTCCTTGACTACATCATGTCCGATGAGTACGGTGCAAAGATGGAGTCCTTAGGATACGGCGTATCTTCCAAGATGACAAACACAGAACACTAATCCAGACAGAGCGGCAAAAGCCATGAGCCGATGGCAGAATGCAGAGAGGACATGGACAGGTAGCTGCAAAGAGGGGCGGGGCAGAAAAATCTGGCCCGCCCCGAAATAGTTCAGAAGATATTTTCCGGCTGAAACATCAGCTGAATTGATAGAAATTGCTTCGAATATCAGAAGCAGGAGGACTTATGAAGAATGGTAAAGAAAAAAGCATGTTCGTCAGGGAATATCTGTGGCGGGATCTGATGACCGTCTGCGGACTGTTTGTGATCCTTCTGACGATCGTGATCGGCGCATTCCTTGTATACAAGGGATCTGCGACATTCCTGGTCTATAAACATTCCTTCCTGGAATTTTTAGGATCTGCGGACTGGGCACCGGAGGACAATATGACAGGCGGAGGCAGCATCGGAGCCCTGATCTTCATCGTGGGATCACTCTGCACATGCGGACTGGCACTTCTCATCGCGACTCCGTTTTCCCTTGGTTCCGCGATCTTTATTACGGAGATCTCCCCGAAGTTTGGTGAGAAGTTCTACCGCCCGGTGGTCGAGATTTTTGCAGGAATCCCGTCTGTTGTATACGGCTGGGTAGGACTCACGGTGCTCGTTCCGGCGATCAAAAATGTGTTTGACCGTCAGGTCGGTCACTCGATCCTGGCAGCCGGTCTTGTCCTTGCAGTGATGATCTTCCCGACGATCACGAGTGTGGCGGCTGACGCTCTTCACTCCGTACCGAAGGAATGCAGAATGGCGGCATACGGACTTGGCTCCACACGCTGGCAGACGATCTACCGGATCGTCGTTCCGGCAGCGGCACCTGGCATCATTTCCGGAATCATCCTGGGACTTGCGAGAGCGTTCGGCGAGGCACTTGCGGTAGCGATGGTCATCGGTCAGACGACAGCACTTCCGACCAGCATCTTCTCGACAACAAAAACGCTGACGACCGAGATCGCAGCCCAGATGGGCAACGCGATGGAAGGCGGCGAGATGAAATGCGCACTCTGGACCATGGCACTGCTGTTATTCGCAATCTCCCTGTTCTTCATCTTCCTGATCCACCATGTGACAGCAGTGAAACCGGAGAAAGAAGAAAAACAGCCTGCGGCAAAGGGGGAAAAGTAAACAATGGAAAATAAGATCAGATGTTCACGAAGCGTGGACCGCGTTATGACAGTTGTTTTTTACCTGGTCGCAGTTTTCTTCTTCGCGCTGCTCATTGGGTTTGCCGGTAAAGTCATCATCGGCGGTCTCATGGGAGCAACGCCGGAAATGTTCCGGTTCGCGAGAAAAGGCAGCATCGGAAACCAGCTATTCAACACGATCTACCTTGTATTTATTTCACTTCTTGTATCCGTACCGCTCGGTGTCTGCGCCGGGATCTACCTGGCCATGTACGCAAAGCAGGGAAAGATGACAAAGTTTTTAAGAATGTGTATCGAGACGCTTTCTTCCCTTCCGTCCATCGTTGTCGGACTGTTCGGATACCTGGTATTCCTCGTATTCTTCGGAATGGGAAAGAGCCTGATGGCGGGCGCACTTTCCGTCTCGATCCTGACACTTCCGCTGATCACAACGACTACGGAGGACGCGATCAAGGGACTTCCGGCGGGATATTTTCAGGCAAGTCTCGGTCTTGGAGCAACAAAGTGGCAGTCCATCTTCCATGTGCTTCTTCCGGCATGTCTCCCGCGCATCATGACCGGCGTCATCCTGGCGGCCGGCCGTGGATTCGGTGAGGCGGCAGCACTTCTCTACACGACAGGATCCGGAAGCGACCTGCGCTGGGGCAACTGGAACCTGGCAGCTCCGACCTGTCCGCTCAATCCGTTCCGGCCGGCAGAGACCCTGTCGATCCAGATCTGGAACCTGCAGGTAAACGGTCAGGACAAAGCGCTGGCGAACACAGCTTCCGCAGTTCTTATGATCCTGGTGCTGGCGTTCAGCATCGGCGCGAATGTATGGAGCCATTACTTAAAGAAGAAGAGTTCCGGCGAGACAGCTTAAAAGGTTCCGGCTGCAGAGCATGCCGGAATGTTACATGCGGGATGATCCGCTTAGAGAGGAAAATGATATGACAGAGACAACTCCGAAATTTGATATCGAAAAGCTGAATCTGCATTATGGTGCTTTTCATGCGTTGAAAGACATTAACATGCAGATCGATGAACATAAGATCACGGCGTTCATCGGTCCGTCCGGCTGTGGAAAATCCACATTTTTAAAGACGCTGAACCGGATGAATGACCTGGTAGAAAACGTAAAGATCGATGGAAAAGTGGAACTGGACGGAAAGAACATCTTTAAGGATATGGACGCGATCACGCTGCGTCACAAGGTCGGCATGGTTTTCCAGCAGCCGAATCCGTTCCCGAAGAGCATCTACGATAACGTTGCTTACGGTCCGAGGATCTTTGGGATCACGAAAAAATCGGATCTTGATGAGATCGTCGAGAGAAGCTTAAAGCAGGCCGCGATCTGGGATGAGTTAAAGGACCGCTTAAATAAGAGTGCCCTTGGCCTTTCCGGCGGACAGCAGCAGCGACTCTGTATTGCGAGAACCCTGGCCGTGGAGCCGGAAGTCATCCTGATGGATGAGCCGACCTCCGCCTTGGACCCGATCTCCACATCGAAGATCGAGGATCTCGCGATGGAATTAAAGGATAAATATACGATCGTGATCGTCACCCACAACATGCAGCAGGCGGCGCGTATCTCGGACAAGACAGCGTTCTTCCTGTTAGGTGAGATCATTGAGTATAACAATACCGGGGAACTGTTTGCGAACCCGAGGGATGAGCGGACAGAAAGCTATATCACAGGGAGGTTTGGCTGATTATGAGAGATGCATTTTTAAAACAGTTGGAGGAACTGCACAGAATGCTCGCGGAGATGGGAAGTCTCTGCGAGGACATGATCGACGGAACATACGAGGCACTCATGAACATGGACCGGGATCAGGCTGCGAAGATCCTGGCAGCGGACGCGAACGTAGACTTGAAGGAGCGCGACATCGAGAGCAAGTGCTTAAAGCTTCTGCTTGAGCAGCAGCCGGTGGCGAGCGATCTGAGAACGATCTCCTCCACACTGAAGATGATCACGGATCTCGAGAGAATCGGGGATCAGGCCGGCGATATCGCAGAGATCATCAAAACGACCGATCTTTTACAGCCGGTAAAGGCGACAAGACTCGGAGAGATGGCAAAGGCTGTCGCATCCATGGTGCGGGAGAGCATCGAGAGCTTTGCAAATGCAGACCTAAAGAAGACCAAGGAAGTCATCGCCTATGATGATGTGATCGACGGACTGTTTGATGAGGTCAAGAAAGAACTTGCGGATGGAATCTTAAACGGAGAGGCGACTCAGGAGCAGATCCTGGATACCCTGATGATCGCAAAGTATTACGAGAGGATCGGGGATCATGCGACCAATATCGCAGAGTGGTCTGAGTACGCGATCACAGGCGTTCACCGGAACAGTGAGCTGGAAGAACACCAGTAAAAGTTTTCGAAGATCGTGAAAATTTATCAAAAGTAAAAATATGTGAGCGGGACACCTGGATGAAGGAGGTTCCGCTTATTTATGTCATGTACGTTACTTTTCACAGGTAGGAAATTTCAGAACTGAAAATTCCGTATGATACCGTTGTGGTCGCGGATTTTGCCGATTCGGAATGCGAAGCATCGGCAAAATCTATATGTCTGAATGTCCGTAACAGACAAACATATACTTGCATTTGTCCGGAAAATATGCTAAGATTCTTACGCACACATGTTTCTCTGGGACGCACACATGGTAACGTGACAGAGTTAAAACAGACAGGATGCATCCGCAGCGGGATACCGGAATGACCGGATGACTGCGGGAAAACTTATGGAGCTTGCGAGGTCTTGGATTATGGAGAAGAAAAACAAATATTATGTAGTTCGTGATAAAGCACTGCCGGAAGTTCTTCAGAAAGTGGTTGAGGTGAAACGTCTGCTCGAGGCGGACAAAAACCTGACAGTACAGGAGGCGGCGGAACAGGTTGGTTTAAGCCGCAGTTCCTTCTATAAATACAAAGATGACATTCTTCCGTTTTCCGATAATACGAGAGGAAAGACGGTGACTCTGGTGACCCAGATGATCGATGAGCCGGGGCTCCTGTCCGATCTGCTTCATATTGTCGCGGACTATCGTGCCAATATCCTGACGATCCACCAGACGATTCCGGTAAACGGAAACGCAACGGTAACCCTGAGTGTGGAAGTCCTTTCTGATACGGGAAATATGGCCGGTATGGTGGAGGAGATCGAGCACTTAAAGGGTGTACAGAACGTGAAAATCTTAGGAGTGGAGAAATAGACAGATGAAAGCAGCGATTATGGGATACGGAACCATCGGTTCAGGTGTATATGAGGTCCTTGACCGAAACTGTAAAATTGTAGAGAAAAAGGCCGGCGAGCCGATCGAGGTAAAATATATCCTGGATCTCAGAGAGTTCCCGGGAACTCCGATCGAAAAACTTGTGATCCACGACGTGAAAACGATTGTGGATGATCCGGAGATCGGGATCGTTGTGGAGACGATGGGAGGAACCACACCGGCCTATGAGTTTGTGAAGAGCTGCCTGCTTGCCGGAAAGCACGTTGTGACTTCCAACAAGGCACTCGTCGCTGCTCATGGAACCGAGCTGATCCGGATCGCTGCGGAAAAGAACGTGAGCTTCTTATTTGAGGCGAGTGTCGGAGGCGGTATCCCGATCATCCGCACGCTTGTCGAGTGCCTCGGCGGAGAGGAGATCGAGGAGATCTCCGGAATCCTGAACGGTACGACAAACTATATCTTGACAAAAATGAATGAAGAGGGATGGAGTTTTGAGGAAGCATTAAAGCGTGCCCAGGAGTTAGGCTACGCGGAGCGCAATCCGGAGGCGGATGTTGAAGGCTATGACACCTGCAGAAAGATCGCGATTCTGACCGCAGTTGCTACCGGAAAAGAAGTCGATTACGAGAAGATCCCGACGGAGGGAATTACAAAGATCACCGGGCTGGATTCCAGCTATGCGGCCTGCATGGGAGCGGCGATCAAGCTCTTCGGAACGAGTGTAAACCGTGACGGAAAGGTGTATTTTGAGGTTGCACCGGTCCTTGTGGATGCCAAAGATCCGCTGTACGCTGTGACCGATGTATTTAACGGGATCAAGGTAGTCGGAAACATGCTCGGAACCTCCATGTTCTACGGAAGCGGAGCCGGAAAGCTCCCGACCGCCAGCGCGGTTGTCGGCGACATGATCTCCGCGGTCCGTTTTGGCGATGAGCCGGAGAAGATCGGCTGGGGAAGCGAAGAACTTGAGGTACACAAAGCTTCCGAGCTTCCGAGAAAATATTTTGCGAGATTTGAGGGATCCAGATCGGAGAAGAAGGAGATCGTGGAGGAAAATCTCGGAAAAGTGAAGTGGGTGGTCCTGGAAGGAAAAGATGAATTCGCGGTGCTGACTGGTCAGATGACCGGAGATGCCTTCGATGCGGCGGCTGAAAAGATCGGCGGACTGCGCCAGAAACTCGCAGCCAGAGTATGATCATTCCGGCGTTCCGGATGCCGTGCCTCTTTCAGCTGATGACCGGGCTCTACTGTCCGGGCTGCGGAGGAACGCGGGCGGTAAAAGCACTCCTTGCCGGACATCCGGTCCTGAGTTTTCTGTATCATCCGCTGGTACTCTGTACGGCGGTGACGGCGGCTGTCTTTGCCGTCTCCTGGGGACTCTATTTCCTGACCGGGAAGGAAAAATTTCGCATGGAACCGGATGACCGCTATGCTTACGCGGCGGCGGGGATCGTGATCTTAAATTTTATCATAAAAAACGGACTTCTGGTGTTTGCCGGGATCGATGTGATCGGGCGGCTGCCGGGGGTGTGAGAAAAAGTTACTTTTCATGGGTAGGAATTTTCTGAACTGAAAATTCCGTAATATACCGTTATGGTCGCAGATTTTGCCGATTCGGAATGCGAAGCATCGGCAAAATCCTGATACAGTAAGCGGGCATGGAGTGCCCGTGTACTGTGACGAGAAAAAGCCTGGTATGGGTATCGAGAGATATCTGTGCCGGGCTTTTTTTGTCATAAATGCCGTATTCGCGAGAAGTAAATGGCTGCTGCGTGCGACCGAACAGGGAGCGGCGGTCGGGGACATTTCTTATCCTCCTGCCGCAGTTTTGCCGCAAAAATGAGGGAGAGAGCTGGATTCCAGGGAGATCGGGATCCGCAAGGCGCTCGGTGCAAAGAAGAGTGTGATCATGCAGCAGTTCGTGATCGAGGCGCTTGTGACGAGTGCCATCGGCGGGATCATCGGGATCGTGATCGGTGCAGTCGCGAGCACCGGGATTGGCAAGCTCATGGGGATCGAAGCGCCTCCGACCATGACGGCGGTCGTGATCTCATTCTCGGTCTCTGTGGCGATCGGACTGATCTTCGGATATATGCCGGCGAGCCGGGCAGCAAAGCTGAATCCGATCGACGCGCTGAGAACGGATTAAACGGAGGACTTTGCAGTACACAGGCGAAAATGCAGGTGTACTGCAATTTTGACACGGATTTGCCGAGAAAAGACAGAATATCTTAAGTTGACGGAGGTATTGCGCACCCTTATAATAAAGATAAAGAAAAAAATCATTGGAACAGGATGATTTCGTATATTGATAGGGGAGGCAGTCTTATGGCAGAAAGAACATGGAAAAAAGCAGGAGCCTGGATGCTCGCCTGGATCCTTGCAGCTGTATTCGCGGTATCCGGTGCACAGCAGACGTTTGCGGCGACAAGCTACGTCAGCAGTATCAGCATCACACTGGATGTCACACCGACCGTCGGGGAATCTCTCCCGGATCTGGATGTGGGGTATACCTCCGACAACTGCGAGGTCATGATCCCGAACAACGATAAATATGACATTGTCTCCGCCAAATGGTCTTCCACGAAAAACGATGTGAAGATCGGCGGGACTTACACGATGAAAGTGACGTTAAAGACGCTGAATGATTATAAATTCAGCAGCAGCTCCTACACGTCTTCAAAAGTCAAGGTGAAAAACGGAACGTTCGTGAGTGCATCGAGAACTTCTTCGGACCGTCTGGTCGTTACCGTGAAGACAAAACCGGCGAAAGGCGACCTGGATGCGCCGGGTGAGGCATACTGGCAGACAACAAAGTCCGGAAGCTCCGATCTCGGACTCGCAAAATGGGAGGCAGTCGAGGACGCCTCTTACGAAGCATACCTGTATCGCGGGAGCAAGGTTGTCCACAAGAGCGGTGAGATCCATGTGAGCAATTATGATTTCTTCCCGTATATGACCTCAAAAGGAACCTATACGTTCCGTGTCCGTTCGCTCCCGTCAAACGATGAAGTGTCGAAATACGCGTCAAAGAGTGAATGGACAGTCTCTGATGAAGTTTATATCGAGCAGAGTGATGCGGATCGCGCGGCAAAGAAGAAGCCATCGAACAGTACTAATACGGGTTCCGGAAATACGAACAGCGGAAACAGTGGAGCCAGCGGAAATAACGGAAATTCTCAGCCGGCACCTTCCGGCACAAATGAGGTCGGCTGGATCCTTGATGGAAACCGCTGGTATTACCGTTACCCGGATGGAACGTATCTGAAAAACGGCTGGGGATCGATCGGAGGAGTCTGGTATCTGTTTGATGCAAACGGCATGATGCTCACGGGTTGGCAGCTGAAAAACGGCGTGTATTATTATATGAACGGCGACGGAAAGATGCAGACCGGGTGGATCAATTACAACAATACCTGGTATTATCTCGCTGACAGCGGTGCGATGGCGACCGGGTGGATCACTCTGGCAGATAAGACATATTATCTTGGCGGTGACGGAGCGATGCTGACCGGCTGGCAGAATATCGATGGGCAGATCTATTATCTGTACCCGGATGGACATAAGGCGGTCAACGAAGTGATCGATACCTTCTATGTGGACCAGAACGGCGTCTGGAAGAAACCACAGTAGGATAGAAAAAGTCCTGGAATCCAGTATTAAACGAAAAATTGGCATGGCGGCTTTCCGGACAGAGTAACCTGGGAGGTCCGGCATGCCGTTTTGCTTAGAGAAAGGAGCTTGTTATGAAACATCGAAATCTCAGAAAGTCAGTCTTTGCAGCAGGAGCTGTGGCGGTGATGCTGGTTTTAACAGCAATTCCGGCATTTGCAGCCCAGACGGTCAGTTCCATGCGGATCACGTTTACCAACAAATATGAAGATCCGGGCGTGATCGAGGAACCGGAAATCACCTGCAGTACTTCCGGTGTGGAGATCGAGTCAGTTGAGTGGAGCAAAGACATTGAAAAATGGAAACCCGGAACAAAGGTGACGGCGACACTGATCCTGTCTGCAGACGGAAAAGAATTTTCCAATACCTATGGTTCAAAATTCTGCCAGATTTCCGGAGGAACACTCGGAAAAGCGGTGAAAGAGGATGAAAATCTGAAAGTAACGGTCTCCTACACTCCGGTCGTATGGCTGGAATCCCCGGAGACGGCCGGATGGTCCGCCTCAAACCATAACAAAGCGGTCTGGAAAAAGGTGGACTATGCGACCGGATATCAGATCCGACTGTATCGGGATGACAGCTATCTCCGGACGATCGATGTGGCAGGAACGAGCAAAGAACTTTCGGAGTATATGGGCAGGGAAGGAAATTACTACTATGAAGTACGCGCGGTCGGAAAGACAACGAACGACGCGAAATACCGGAAGAGCAGTGATTATACAACATCCTCGGACGTCTATCTGGATGACCTCGGAGACACGGAAGGCAACTGGAAAAACTACGAACAGGGAAAGAAATATGTGAGCGAGACCGGAGAAACTGTTACCTCCCGGTGGTACCGGATCCTCGGCACCTGGTACTATTTTGATGAGAATGGCTACATGGCGACCGGCTGGAGAAAAGTAAATGACCGCTGGTATTACCTTGAAAGCGACGGAAAGATGGCAACCGGCTGGAAACAGCTTGGCGGTAAATGGTATTATCTTGACGCAGACGGATCGATGGCGATCGGATGGCGTCAGACGAATCCGGGCCAGTGGCATTACCTGAATCCGGACGGATCGATGGCATCGTCGACGGTGATCAATGGATATCAGCTGGACGCGTCGGGAGTCTGGGTGAACTAAAGAATAGAAAAAACGTCCTTCCCCTTGACTTAAAGTAAACTTGAAGTGCTATACTAAAAGCGAACATTCAGTCCCATAGGGCGGGAAATCCGTCACTTTTCACGGGTAGGAATTTTCTGAACTGAAAATTCCGTATGATACCGTTGCGGTCGCGGATTTTGCCGATTCGGAATGCGAAGCATCGGCAAAAGCCATTGCAAAGATCTTAACGGAAGCGGAGCCGGAATCCTCCGTTGCATCCTGGGCAGTCCGCTTTACAGCTAACCTGGAAGGCGTGATCACGGTTCTTTCTGGTATGAGCAACGTGGAGCAGATGAACTACCTGACTCTTTACAAGGACAAAGGAATGGCACAGCACCAGGAGAACTGGCTGGTCGGCGGCCATGGAAGAAAACGTGCGGACGAGTGTATCAAGTGCGGAAAATGTGAGGCGGTATGTCCGCAGCACATCAAGATCCGCGAGAATCTTGAGACCGTCTGTGAGAAACTTCTGAAGTAAACGATGTGATAACAGAAAAACGAATTTGAGGCGCAGCCTGGGGTTTAGAAATGAATCCCGAGCTGCGCTTTTATCGTTGATATTTTTCCACAGGACAGAATCACATGAATCTCTGTGATCTGCCGGTTCATGCCGATGGCCATCCAATACAAAGCATCGGCAAAATCCAGCTGCAGTGTGCGGACATGGAGTGCCCGTGTACTGCAACAAAATACTTGACTTAGCATAAGATATCAACTAAAATTTAGGAACGTGTAAACAATTGTCGCGGCAGCAGCATTGTGCGGCGTCGCAGTCACCTGAAGTTTCGCAGTCCACGGACAGGTACTTAAAAAAGAGAGACCTGCTGCTGTCTGCGCAGCGCGTGAACTGTAATCTTTCAAAAACACGAGAAAGGATTTCTATGGGAATCATTAAAGCAGTAAACCTGATCTTCGATTATATCAGGCATGATGAAGAGGAAGACAAGGATGAGATCAGCCATGCATTAAAAGGCGTCTCTCTGGACATCAAAGAAGGAGATTTTGTGGCGATTCTGGGACATAACGGGTCCGGTAAATCGACCTTCGCGAAACTGATGAACGGAATCTTGCTTCCAACAGACGGAACCGTATATATTTCCAATATGAAGACGGACGATGAGGAACATCTCTGGGATGTCAGAAAGACAGCGGGAATGGTATTCCAGAACCCGGATAACCAGATCATCGGAAACGTCGTCGAGGAGGACGTTGGATTCGGCCCGGAGAACATGGGCGTTCCGACCGACGAGATCTGGGCGAGAGTCGATAAGAGCCTGGAGGCAGTCGGAATGACAGCGTACCGGCTTCAGTCCCCGAATAAGCTTTCCGGCGGACAGAAACAGCGAGTGGCGATCGCCGGAGTGATGGCGATGAAGCCCCGGTGTATTGTTCTGGACGAGCCGACAGCGATGCTGGACCCGAACGGCCGGCGTGAGGTCATCAAGACGGTCCATGAGCTGAACCGGAAGGAGGGGATCACAGTACTCCTGATCACTCACTACATGGAAGAGGTCATCGACGCGGACCGCGTGGTCGTTATCGACGGCGGACATGTCGTGATGGACGGAACCCCGAAGGAAGTCTTCTCCAGGGTAAAGGAATTGAAAAAATACAGCCTCGATGTCCCGCAGGTGACAGAGCTTGCGGATGACTTGAAGGAAGCCGGAATGGATCTTCCATACGGAATCCTTTCCATCGACGAGCTTGTGGATAAACTTGTTCCGATCCTGAAGTAAAACAGTTACAAAAACAACTGTAATTTGACTCGTAACTGCTGCCAGGCATCTTGTTTAAGATGAAAAACGGAACAGTTACCGTGGAGGAAATATGTCAATCGAAATTAAACACCTGAATCATATATACGGGCAGGGAACGATCTTCGAACAGTATGCGTTAAAAGACGTGAATCTCACGATCCATGACGGCGAGTTTATCGGACTCATCGGGCATACCGGATCCGGAAAATCAACACTGACCCAGCACTTAAACGGACTTTTAAAGGCGACGAGCGGAGATATCCTCTATAACGGGGAGAGCATCTACCGGGAAGGTTATTCCATGAAGGAGCTCCGCAGCCATGTCGGACTGGTATTCCAGTATCCGGAACACCAGTTGTTTGAGGTGGACGTCTTCTCGGATGTCTGCTTTGGACCGAAAAACCTCGGTCTTCAGAAGGATGAGATCGAGAAACGCGCAAAAGAAGCGCTCCAGATGGTCGGACTCGATGAGAGCTTTTATAAACAGTCCCCATTTGACCTCTCCGGAGGTCAGAAGCGCCGTGTGGCGATCGCGGGCGTTCTCGCGATGAAGCCGGAGGTCCTGATCCTGGACGAGCCGACGGCCGGTCTTGACCCGAAAGGCCGGGATGATATCCTTGGACTGGTGGAGAAGCTTCACAAAGAACAGGGGATGACGATCATCCTTGTTTCCCACAGTATGGAGGATGTCGCGAAGTACGTCTCCCGCCTGGTGGTCATGAACCATGGTGAGAAGGTCTTTGACGGGACTCCGAAGGAAGTGTTCCGCCATTATAAAGAACTCGAGGCGATCGGTCTCGCCGCTCCGCAGATCACCTATGTGGTACACAAACTGATCGAGAGGGGCATCCCGATGGATCCGGATATCACGACCGTGGAAGAGGCGCGGGATGCGATCTTAAAGATCTGGAGAGAGAAAAATAAGAACGGATCTGCCTGCACAGGGAAAGAACAGACGGCGGAAACATCCGGGGAGGAAACGACATGTTAAGAGATATCACGCTTGGACAGTACTACCCGGTGGATTCCATCCTTCACAGACTGGATCCTAGAACGAAATTATTTGGAACTCTTGTATACATTGTAACCCTGTTTATTGCGGACAATATCTGGGCCTATGTCGCGGCGACCGTATTCCTGATCGCTGCGATCAAACTCTCGAACGTCCCGGTGAAATTTATGGTGCGGGGACTGAAATCCATCGTGTTCCTGCTTCTCCTCAGTGTCAGCTTTAACCTGTTCCTGACGCCGGGCACCCCGATCTTTAAGATCGGTTTTCTGCAGATGACCTGGGAAGGTCTCCGGTTTGCGGCATTTATGGCGATCCGTCTTGTTTACCTCGTTATGGGATCCACGATCCTGACGCTCACAACGACGCCGAACCAGCTGACAGACGGTCTGGAAAAGAGCCTTGGCTTTTTAAAGAAGGTCGGCGTTCCGGTCCACGAGGTGTCCATGATGATGTCCATTGCGCTCCGGTTTATCCCGATCCTGATCGAGGAGACAGATAAGATCATGAAAGCGCAGATGGCGAGAGGCGCTGATTTCGAGAGCGGAAACCTGATCCAGAAGGCGAAATCCATGGTACCGCTCCTTGTACCGCTGTTCGTATCCGCGTTCCGCCGTGCCACGGACCTCGCGATGGCCATGGAGGCGAGATGCTACCGCGGAGGCGAGGGAAGAACGAAGATGAAACCGCTCAAGTACGCGAAGAGAGACCATATGGTTTATGGAGCATATCTGGTGTATTTTGTGGTGGCGATTTTGCTTAAGGTCGTTTTGTAAAGAAATGGTAACTGTTCAGTAGGTCTGCGCA
>ERZ1026901.1438-NODE-1438-length-13680-cov-12.442716_pt1 | contig 13680 bp, 13 predicted proteins | sample MGYA00380179_ERZ1026901 | MGnify/ENA primary metagenome ERZ1026901 (study PRJEB33269, sample SAMEA4719815) | human gut metagenome | biome: human-associated habitat; feature: organic feature; material: feces | place: Cameroon | collected 2013-10 ... | reverse complement strand
AATATTGGGCCGTTGGTGGAGATATAAGTGGATCACTTTTCATCCGTCGTTGACACGGTAAAATGACACTGGAAAATCCTTCACCAGAGCTGCTCACTGTGTTGATCCGTGAACTGACCGGGAGGGGAAGATGATCTCACGCCCATCAGGTACCCGCATCTGGCTCGTTGCCGGCGTTACCGATATGCGTAAATCCTTCAACGGTCTGGGAGAACAGGTACAACATGTGCTGGATGAGAACCCCTTCTCAGGTCACCTGTTTATCTTTCGTGGCCGACGGTGTGACACTGTTAAAATACTCTGGGCCGATTCTGATGGTCTGTGCCAGTTCACCAAACACCTGGAGGAAGGCCAGTTTATCTGGCCTGCGGTACGTGACGGCAAGGTATCCATTACCCGCTCGCAACTGGCAATGCTCCTCGATAAGCTGGACTGGCGTCAGCCAAAAACATCCCGCCTTAACTCACTGACAATGTTGTAAAAAACTCCTGACCGCATTATAAAAACGGTCATGAGTCAGAAATACCTCATTCGCATTGCAGAACTGGAAAGGTTGCTCTCTGAGCAGGCTGAAGCCCTCCGTCAGAAAGACCAGCAACTGAGTCTGGTTGAAGAGACGGAGGCCTTCCTGCGCTCTGCGCTGGCCCGCGCCGAAGAAAAGATCGAAGAGGAGGAACGGGAAATAGAACATCTTCGGGCTCAGATAGAAAAACTGCGCCGGATGCTGTTCGGTACCCGTTCTGAAAAACTGCAGCGTGAGGTTGAACAGGCTGAGTCCCAACTGAAACAACGAGAACAGGACAGCGATCGTTACAGTGGGCGAGAGGATGACCCGCAGGTTCCCCGCCAGTTGCGACAGTCACGTCATCGTCGTCCGTTACCGGCACATCTTCCCCGTGAAATACACCGCCTGGAACCTGAAGAAAGTTGTTGCCAGGAGTGTGGCAGTGAGCTGGATTATCTGGGGGAAGTCAGTGCTGAGCAGCTGGAACTGGTGAGCAGTGCCCTGAAAGTGATCCGCACTGTTCGGGTAAAAAAAGCCTGTACAAAATGTGACTGTATTGTTGAAGCACCGGCGCCGTCCCGTCCGATAGAGCGTGGTATCGCAGGTCCCGGCTTGCTTGCCCGTGTGTTAACGGGAAATACTGCGAACATCTGCCACTGTACCGTCAGAGTGAAATCTTTGCCCGTTAGGGCGTCGAGCTGAGCCGTGCATTACTCTCCAACTGGGTTGACGCGTGCTGCCAGTTAATGGCTCCGCTGAATGATGCCCTATACCGTTATGTGATGAACTCCCGCCTGGGAACCATCCACGGCACGTCGGTCGGCGAACTGCTGGCGTGGATCAAAGAAGATAAAAACCCTCGCAAAGGCGAGATGGTGCTGATTATTGAAGGCCATAAAGCCCAGGATGACGAACTGCCCGCCAATGCGCTGCGTACGCTGGCGCTGTTGTAGGCTGAGCTGCCGTTGAAGCAAGCGGCGGCGTTGGCGGCAGAAATCCACGGAGTGAAGAAGAATGCGTTGTATAAGTATGCGCTGGAAAAGCAGGGGGAATAAGCCCCTGCTGCCGGTTTTGCCGGGTGGCGCTTGCGCCTTACCCGGTCTGCTCATTGGGACAAGCGTTTAGTTAACGGGCACCGCCTCAAACACCAGCGTTTCCAGCGGCTGCAACGTAATCACCGTCGCGTTTTTATACTCAACGGGCACGGTTTTATTGCTGCCGTATACCGCTTTCAGACTAAACTGCGCCGCGTCTCCTGTCGGTATTTCGAAATCCTTCGCCAAATCCAGATAGTAGGTCTGTGGCTTATCCGATGGGTTGCGCAAACCGAGAATGGCTTTGTCTTTGCTCCAGGATGCCCAGCCGTACACGGCAAGCGCCGTTGGGTCGCCGCCAATCCAGTGAGTATCAACCAGCACGCTGGCATTTTCCTTCGACCATTTTGCAGCCTTCGCCAGCGTATCCCACTTCACCTTGTTCAGCATGGACGGGGTAATATACAGCTCCTGCAGCTGGGTGCCGGTCGCGAAGTAGCTCCAGACCTGATCGGCAAAGTCGCTGTCCGTTTGCACCTTCTCTAACCCGTAATAGGCATTCTCGGCGCTGACTATCCCGTGGTACATCAGCGAGTTCAGCGGGAACAGAGGGCCTTTACGGACAATGGAGCGGTACGTCTCGGCATCGCGGTAGGTCATCCACTGCTGCACCGGCGTACCGGAACCATACAGGTTGATGTCATCTCCCTGACGCCAGATAGAATCAGCGTAGAACAGCCAGGACGGGCTGGCGTCGGTGCCGGTGGTCAGGTTGATAAACAGATTCGGGGTTGCGCTGCGCATATTGTGCAGCAGGGCGATTGATGCATCGAAATCTGAGGCGAACGAGCTGCCTTTGATATGCGAACTGGCGTTACCCATCCCGTCGAGTTTAAACGAGGTGATGTGCTCGTTTTTGATAAGCTTGATGATCCGCTCATTGAAGTTTTTAAAGTAGTTCGCTCCCGACAGCGCCAGTTTGCCGTCCACGGTTTCGAACCCATACTCTTTTGCATGCGAAACGCGAACGTCGCGCGGTTTGTTGTAGCCACCCCACGGTGAAAGCCATAGCCCAACGGAGCTGTGCAGGCTGTCGGCTTTCTCCCGTACTTTGCTAAAACCGTTTCTGAATGCCGTGCCAAATAGCCAGCGTCCGGTCAGATCGTCCCAGCCATCATCCAGCAGGAAGGCGTCCAGCGCCACGCCGCGGCCCGTAATGAACTCCTTGTTCCACTCGTCCATACGCCCCAGCACATCCTGTTCAGTGTAGGGAGTGAAAAAGCCGATATCCATCCAGCTGTTGTAGTGCAGATAAGGCTTGTATGGGCGTGGACGTACGTCATTAATAAACTGGTTCACGCTGCGGCGCAGCTGGCTGGTTTCCGGGAAAGTGCCGAACCAGGTAGTAAAGCTGACCGGCGCCTCTGGCTGAATCGGCGTTTTCAGCTCTACGTTGAGATTGGTGGTGGCTTCATAGGCGTAGGTATTCACGATCGGTTTATCCGGCAGGATAAAGAACGAGTCCGCAACGATCGGAGAGCTATTGATTGCGCCGTCTACGTAAGGAGCCTGAGACTGTTTTTGGGTCGGGAAGAAGGTGATTTTAGCGACGTCGCGCGGCTGCCCCACGGCGGCAATGGTGTAGCCGATGTTGGCGTATTTTCCCTTCACCAGGTTCAGCTTCACCGTGACGTTAAAATCCGGGTGCGTAAAGTCGATGACAATCGCGTTATCCTGCTTTTCGACGTGCTTGATTTTGAAATCCGCGGTGTGGATTTTACTCTCATCCGGCAGCGTCAGAAAGAACAACTCCTGCGGCGTGAGCGGATGGTTAGCCTTGTTGTCCTTCACCACGACCGTTGAGTTTGTATCATCAAACAAGAGGGCAATATTGTCGTTATTGAGCGCGTAGTTTGCTGCCGCTGCACCATGAGAAACGCAGAGAGCCAGCAGTGAGAGAGTGAGCACTTTCTTCATCGGGGTAAGATCCTTATTTGTCATTTTTCAGCATTCGGTTAATGGACTGCTCCAGCCAGTAGCGCTGGGTGCCAAAATTAATCCGCAGGTAGTTTTCACCGTTTTGTACATAGTGGCTGCCGTCTTCTATGACCACGCCTGCCTGCCGTGCGAAATGTTGGGTTAGCTGCGTTGCGCTACGCTCATCCGCGCTTACGTCTATCCACGCCAGATACGACGATTCCGGGTTCATCATCTTCCACGCCGGGAAGTGGGTCTGGAGGGCATCCGCCAGATACCGGGCGTTGCCTTGCAGATAACCGTTCAGCGCGTCGAGCCAGGGCAGACCGTGTTGATAGGCCAGAATGATTCCCCATACCCCGAACAAATTGGGCGAGGTAATGGAGTTCTTCTCGAGCTGCTGGCGGAAGCGCTGGCGCAGCGAGTCGTCTGGAATCATGGAGTAGGAGGTTTTCAGCCCGCCCAAATTGAACGCTTTGTTGGGCGATGTGAGCACGATCAGGTTGTCCTGGGCGGCACAGCCAGAGGTGAGACAACTGACGAATTTGCCATCCAGAATGTGTTCAGCGTGAACCTCATCGACCACCAGAATCGTGCCGTAGCGTTGACAGAGATCGGACACCTGGCGTATTTCTTCCTCGCGCCAGATCCTGCCGGACGGGTTATGTGGCGAGCAGAAGAACCACAGCGTTGGACGGTGGGTTTTGAGCTGTTCTTCTATCAGATTAAAATCAAGCTGATAGCGGTTTTCCTCCACGCGCAGCGGGTTAGCCAGTACCTGCACGCCCTGGCGCTGTGCCGCCATCGCAAAAGGATCGTAGACCGGCGTGTTCATCATCACGCTGTCACCCGGTTTGCAGAATGCCTGAACCGTGTAGTGCAGCGTGGATACGGTGCCGTAGGTCAACGTGATCCACGACTTTTCCACCTCAACCTGATGACGTTTGCGCTGGAAGGCAATGACCGCGTCGTAGAATTCGTCAAAGCACCAGGTATAACCAAAGGTGCCGTGCTCCACGATGCGCCGGAAACCGTCAATCACCGCAGGTGGTGAGGTGAAATCCATATCGGCTATCCACAGGGGGATAAAGGACTCCGGGACGTCACCGAAACGCGAGCAAACAAAGGTATGGTCCCATTTACGGCACTTATCACTTTGACGCTCAATGATTTTGTCGAAATCAAACATCACTCCTCCTGTTAAATTAAGGCTTCAATGCCGGTTTTGACGCTCTGTACCTGCGGTCCGATGATCACCTGCACGCTATGCGCATCAAGCACCACCACTGACAACGCGCCTGCCGCTTTCAGCGCCTGCTGATCGATAAGGCCCATATCTTTCACCACCAGACGCAAGCGGGTAATACAGTTATCAAGCGACTCAATGTTCTCTTTACCTCCGAGCGCACGCAGGATAAGCTCGTGATCGTATTTTGATTTTCCGCGCGCGCGGGTGTTCGCCTCGACGGCTTGCTGTGCCCCCTGAACATCCACCTCGCGGCCCGGCGTTTTGATGTTGTGTTTGAGGATGTACCAGCGGAAGACAAAGAAGTAGATGGCAAACCAGGCAATACCAACCGGGAACAGCAGATACCATTTGGTCGACATTCCCTGCATCACGCCGAAAATCAGCAGATCCAGAATGCCGCCGTCGGTATTGCCGATGGTCACTCCCAGCAGGGCCATTACCATCAGCGCCAGGCCAGACATGACGATATGGAAGGCGTAAAGCGCGGGGGCGATAAACAGGAACAGGAACTCAATCGGCTCTGAAATACCGGTGACGACGGAAACCAGCACGCCGGAAAGCAGCAACCCCTTAATGACCGGCCGATTTTCCGGACGCGCGGTGCGGTAGATGGCGTAAGCCACGGCGGGTAAACCGAAGATAAAGGTCGGCATAAACCCTTGTGACAGAAACGCGGTAACGTGCGGGCTAAACGGCAGGCCGGCTTTGAGCTCGGCGTAGAAGATATTCAGCGCCCCGGCGACCTCATGGCCATTTACCATTTCAATGCCGCCTGCTGGGGTAAAACGCACCATCGCCAGCAGGATGTGGTGCAGACCAAAAGGTTTAAGCAGCAGCACGCCTACGCCGTAGAGGAAGGGGCCGAAAACGCTGGTGCTCTGGATGATATGCCCAATACCCGCGATGCCCAGCGCGACGTATTCCCACAGCATGGGAATGAACAGACCCACCAGCGACAGGGTGAGCGCGGTAATAATCGGCACGAAACGAATGCCGCTAAAGAAGGCGAAGGCGTCATGCAGAACCGTGTCCTGAAAACGGTCATGCAGAAAATAGGTGATAACCCCAACCACAATGCCACCTAATACCCCCATCTCCAGGGTTTGAATGCCCAGCACGATCGATTGTCCTACCTGTTTCATGGTGGCGGGGTCGGCAAGCTGGTGGGTAGCCGTCAGGTAATAATTAATGCTCATGTTCATCAGCATGTAGCCAACGAACCCGGCAAAGGCAGCGACCGCTTTGTTGCGCTTGGCAAGCCCCATGGGGATCGCCATGGCAAACATCAGCGGCAGATAGGTAAAAGCAAAGCCACCGACCATAGCGATAAAGCCAAAGGTCAACTGGGTAAATTCGCCGCCCAGAAAGGGAAAACTAGTAATGGTGGAAGGGCTGGTGACTGAACTACCGATACCCAGCAGCAATCCCATAAAGGCAAGAAGCGAAACCGGGAACATAAAGGTTTTTCCCAGACTTTGTAAAAACTCCCATAATTTTGATTTAAAAGATTTTTTTTGTGTCATATAGGGCTCCTCGAATTTTAGGATAATGGAAGGCGCTACCCGGTTTAAGGACGCGCCTTCATATTTGTGAGACTTATAATTATTTTGAAATATTGAGGTAATACGCTGTTGGATCAGGCCTCCGCCGGTAGCCGTAATCGATTTGCCGAGCCGCAGACGGCGATTTTGCTTCTGACCACCTCTTTCATGGTGTCCATGCCAACCCGCATGTAAAAGCACGGATCGTTGCTCTGCTGATTTTCAGCAAACCAAGCTTTGATGGCGTCAGAGAAGGCGATCTTCAACTCGGTTGCAACGTTGACTTTGCAGACGCCTGGCCCAATGGTGCGACGAACATACTCATCCGGCACATCGCTCGCCCCATGCAGCACAAAGCGGGCAAAACAAACGGCATAAATTCCATTTGTTTTGCCCGCTTTGTACTGCCTCACCATTTCTGTCAGATGTTTCACTTTCCTCTCCAGTTCAGATTTCTGCGATATTAATCTTTCGTTTTGTTTCAGTTCATACTGCGTCATGGTGAGATAAAAATAAAACGAAAGATAATGGTTTTCTGATCCGATTCACAAAAGAAACATAATGAAAGTCAGTGAAACGAGAGTAGCTTGCGCCAATGGGCAAGGTGGGCTTGCATTTGCTTAATAGAAAGGCGTTAATAGGCAAAACGAAATGAAACGAAAGTTTTACGAAAGGACTTACTATGAGTAATACCGACGCTTCAGGTGAGAAGCGAGTGACAGGCACCAGCGAGCGACGAGAACAGATCATTCAGCGTCTGCGACAGCAAGGGAGTGTGCAGGTTAACGATCTGTCGGCATTGTATGGCGTATCTACTGTGACGATCCGCAACGATCTGGCGTTTCTGGAAAAGCAGAGGATCGCTGTGCGTGCCTATGGTGGCGCGTTGATCTGCGATAGCACGACGCCGTCAGTCGAGCCATCAGTGGAAGACAAAAGCGCACTGAACACCGCGATGAAACGCAGCGTTGCGAAAGCTGCCGTTGAGTTGATTCAGCCAGGTCATCGGGTGCTCCTCGATTCCGGGACCACCACTTTTGAGATTGCTCGTCTGATGCGCAAGCACACTGACGTAATTGCGATGACCAACGGTATGAACGTGGCTAATGCGTTGCTGGAAGCGGAAGGCGTTGAGCTGCTGATGACCGGCGGGCATTTGCGCCGTCAGTCGCAATCTTTTTACGGCGATCAGGCTGAGCAATCGCTGCAAAATTACCACTTCGATATGCTGTTTCTTGGTGTAGATGCGATCGATCTGGAGCGCGGCGTCAGCACGCATAATGAAGATGAAGCCCGTTTAAACCGCCGGATGTGCGAAGTTGCGGAACGGATCATCGTGGTCACCGATTCCAGTAAGTTCAACCGTTCCAGTTTACATAAGATCATTGATACTCAACGTATCGACATGATCATTGTTGATGAAGGCATTCCTGCGGATAGTCTGGAAGGCTTGCGAAAGGCTGGGATTGAAGTGATTCTGGTCGGGGAGCTCGCGTCTTCGCTGTGATTCACTATGCCCGATAAACAAGCGTTATCGGGCATAATACAACTTAATGTATGAAGAGAATATCAGGCCACCGGTGCCGGGTTAAACACTGCCAGCTGGTTATGCAATCCCCATTGATCCGAGAAAGTTTTCTTCTTCCCGCTGGCGACGTCGAGAATAAAGTGGAACAACTTCCAGCCCACCTCTTCAATGGTCTCTTCGCCGGTAGCGATAGTGCCTGCGTTAATATCCATTAAATCAAACCAGTGGTTCGCCAGCCCGGTGCGGGTCGCCATTTTAATGACGGGTACCGCCATCAGGCCGTACGGCGTACCACGGCCGGTCGTAAACACTTGCACGGTGATACCCGAAGCCACCTGTTGCGTGCCACAGACAAAATCGCTGGCTGGCGTCGCGGCGTAAATTAATCCGCGTTTAGTCGGGTGTTGACCGGGCGACAGCACTTCAACAATTGCGGTTTTACCCGATTTAGCAATGGAGCCGAGTGCTTTCTTTACCACGTTGGCGAGGCCGCCCTTTTTGTTGCCCGGCGAAGGGTTGGCGCTGCGGTCGGTTTTGCCCATATCGGGATAGTTATCGTATCAGGCCATCTCTTCGAGCAGACGCCTGCCCACTTCTTCATTGATGGCGCGTGGCGTTAACAGATGAATGGCGTCGCGTACTTCAGTGACTTCGGAGAACATCACCGTTGCGCCGCAGCGCACCAGCAGGTCAGAGTCGTAGCCGACAGCGGGGTTAGTGGTAACGCCGGAGAACGCGTCGCTGCCACCGCACTGCATGCCCACCACCATCACTTCGCCACCGAAGTTTGGGTTCAGCGCAATATTATGGATGGTGCGAATTGGCACCACGGCGGCCGGTACATTAATCGCTACGCCACAGCCGTAGAGGTGGTTCAAGTCGACCACGCCGTCGATGCTCGGGTATTTCGGCAGCAGGTCGCGTTCGATAATTTTAACCACGTAGTCCTCAACGTCTGCCATGCAGTGCACGCTGGTGGTAATACCCAACAGGTTTTTGGTGCCCACGCTGCCGTCGGCGTTGCGGTAACCTTCAAAGGTGTAATCTTCCTGCGGCGGCAGTGGCTCCGGCACTTTGGTCGCCCGAGGCAGGGTGTTAAGCGGCGGCGCTTTCGGTAGCGTGACCGTGGATTCGTCGATCCAGCTGCCTTTGGCGACATCGCGTACCGTGTAACCGATAGCGAATGATTTCACCATTATGAGGAAGGTTGTTATCCCTTTTCTGGCGTATTCGTCATTCCATTCGTATCCCCGGTACCGGATGTTTATATCGTACAGTGCCGGTGCTGGCGTGCTTTCCTGCAGGTCTGCACCGGTTTAACAAACAAAACTTAACAGAGTCTGAAGGAGTAGTATTCCGTGCAAATAACCGAAGCGTTACTTTCAGAGCCGGGAGATATCTGGCGTTTTGTTCAGCAGGCGGTGGACCACTGGCCGCGTCTGCTGGCAGTCCACTTCACGCTCTATTCGGCAGAAGGAAACATCAACGGGCAACAGATTCATGCATTCTGTACTGCCTTTTACCGACAGGTGCAAGAACATATTACTGAGCGTAATCACACTGCCAGTCCAGCACCGCCGGTGGTATTACGCTGGTTGCTGGAACAACATGGAGAAGCAACAATACGATGCCTGTTGCTGCTCAGCCAGGCGAGCATTTGCCATCTGCGGGTCAGTGCCACAGTTGATGAAGAATGTTCGCAAGTGGTGGATTTACTGCAACAGACCTGGTCGGGGATAAACGCTGGCGGACAATGTCGGTTGGAAAGCTGTTTTCAGGTTGACCGTTCAGGTACATTAGATCAGTTCGTTGTGCTAAAGACAACTGTTCAGTCCCTTATGTTACCCGTTATGGCAACAATAGCCAGGTGATAATCTGGTACGTTACTGGCTCTTCCGTTGATTCTTATGGGCTGATAAAGTTTTGTCTGCTGAATTTTTATACGGAATTCTTTTCAGTATGCGTACACGAATTGACTATCTGGCGGATAAATACGGTTTTACAGAATTGAATGAATCTCCATATCTTCGTCGGCAGTAGCAGGATGTTCTGGAGGAGTGTCGGCAGACAGAGGCAGGGCCAGAAGAACTGCTGCGTATTGCCCTGCTGAATGTGGATTACGTCACCAGTTTTGAACTGCCTTTTCGCTTGCTGCTTACCTGCACACCACAACTGATTGCTATGCTGCGTGAAGAATGGGACATCAGCCAGAAAAATGTGGTGTTCAACGATAAACGCTTTGGCTGCGTGTACAGCCTGAAGGCCAGTCTTTGTGGTGTGCTTCAGGCCGATGCTTAGGCGTTATACGAATCCGGCAGAGTAACGGAAGCCGCGTGTATGGCTCATTCCCGGAGAAGAATCCACGATGTGCATGTAAGAGTGCCAACCGACATCACCACGGAAGCCCTGCAGCGTATCGGTGAACTGTATGCCACCGAGGCAGAAGTCCGGGGATGTTCAGCAGAACAGCGTCTGGCAGCAAGAAAAGCCAGAGCTGCGCCACTGATGCAGTCACTGTATGACTGGATACAGACTCAGATGAAAACACTGTCGCGTCACTCGGATACGGCAAAAGCGTTCGCATACCTGCTGAAACAGTGGGATGGCCTGAACGTGTACTGCAGTAATGGCTGGGTGGAAATCGACAACAACATCGCAGAGAACGCCTTACGGGGAGTGGCCGTAGGCCGGAAAAACTGGCTGTTCGCGGGTTCCGACAGCGGTGGCGAACATGCGGCGGTGTTGTACTCGCTGATCGGCACATGCCGTCTGAACAATGAGGAGCCAGAAAATGGCTGCGTTACGTCATTGAACATATCCAGGACTGGCCGGCAAACCGGGTACGTGATCTGTTGCCCTGGAAAGTTGAACTGACCGCTCAGTAAATATCAATACGGTTCTGACGAGCCGCTTACGTCAGCGAACGGCTCCCCCTGCGCAATACACTGCCAACTGAATAACGCATTCCTGTCAATACAGCTCTCGCTGTACACTTACGCTTCTACCAGAGCCATCAATACAATAGAACTCCGTCTAGATTAGACGGAGTTCTACTTATCCTGCATGAAATCGATATGACAGGCAGCCTGGTATTAGCTTTTTATACGCAGCACACTGACTTCTTAAACCACACTAGGAAAAATCACCCTATCCGCTTTCTCGGTATACTGAGAAAGCTGGTTGAAGTTCAGATAACGGTAAGTATCAACGGCGGTTTTATCTACCTGCGCCACGTAGGTCTGGTACTCTTCCGGCGTCGGCAGTTTGCCAATCAGCGCCGCAACAGCGGCCAGTTCCGCAGAAGCCAGGAAGACATTCGCGCCAGTACCCAAACGGTTCGGAAAGTTACGGGTAGAGGTGGAAACCACCGTCGCACCGTCTGCTACACGCGCCTGGTTACCCATACACAGGGAACAGCCAGGGATCTCGATACGCGCACCACTCTTACCGAAGACGCTGTAGTAGCCTTCTTCGGTCAACTGCGCGGAGTCCATACGGGTTGGCGGTGCCACCCACAGGCGGGTCGGCAGCTGGCCTTTATGCGCATCCAGCAGTTTACCCGCAGCACGGAAGTGACCGATGTTGGTCATGCAGGAACCGATAAACACTTCGTCGATCTTCTCGCCCTGTACCGCAGACAGCGGACGCGCGTCATCCGGGTCGTTCGGAGCACAGAGGATTGGCTCTTTGATATCCGCCAGATCGATGTCGATCACTGCCGCGTATTCCGCATCTGCATCGGCTTCCAGCAGCTCAGGATTCGCCAGCCATTTTTCCATGCCCTGAATACGGCGTTCCAGGGTACGATGATCGCCGTAACCTTCCGCGATCATCCACTTCAGCAGGACGATGTTGGAGTTCAGGTATTCGATGATCGGTTCTTTGTTCAGCTTGATGGTACAACCGGCAGCAGAACGCTCGGCGGACGCATCGGTCAGCTCAAAGGCCTGCTCAACTTTCAGATCCGGCAGACCTTCAATTTCCAGAATGCGACCAGAGAAGATGTTTTTCTTGCCTTTCTTCTCAACGGTCAGCAGACCTTGTTTGATCGCATACAGCGGAATAGCGTGTACCAAATCGCGCAGGGTGATGCCCGGCTGCATTTTGCCTTTGAAGCGCACCAGAACGGATTCCGGCATATCCAGCGGCATGACGCCAGTTGCAGCAGCAAATGCCACCAGACCGGAGCCTGCCGGGAAAGAAATGCCGATCGGGAAACGGGTATGGGAATCACCACCGGTACCGACGGTATCCGGCAGCAGCATACGGTTCAGCCAGGAGTGGATTACGCCGTCACCCGGACGCAGCGACACACCGCCACGGTTCATAATGAAGTCCGGCAGCGTGTGGTGCGTATTCACGTCAACTGGTTTCGGATACGCCGCGGTGTGGCAGAAAGACTGCATCACCAGGTCAGCCGAGAAGCCCAGGCACGCCAGGTCTTTCAGTTCATCACGGGTCATTGGACCGGTGGTGTCCTGAGAACCGACTGAGGTCATTTTCGGTTCGCAGTACGCGCCCGGACGAATGCCTTTCACGCCGCAGGCACGACCGACCATTTTCTGCGCCAGCGAGAAGCCGCGATCGCTCTCAGCGACATCTTTCGCCTGACGGAACACATCACTGTGCGGCAGGCCAAGTGCTTCACGCGCTTTGGTGGTCAGGCCACGCCCGATAATCAGCGGAATACGGCCGCCAGCACGCACTTCATCAATCAGCACGTCGGTTTTCAGTTCGAAGGTTGCCAGCAGTTCGCCGGTTTCGTGGTTACGCACTTCACCTTTGTACGGGTAAACGTCAATTACGTCGCCCATGTTCAGGTTAGAGACGTCGACTTCGATTGGCAGTGCACCCGCATCTTCCATCGTGTTAAAGAAGATTGGTGCAATTTTACCGCCGAGGCACAAACCACCGCCGCGTTTGTTCGGCACATGTGGAATATCATCGCCCATAAACCACAGAACGGAGTTCGTGGCGGATTTACGCGATGACCCCGTACCCACAACGTCACCGACGTACGCCAGCGGGAAACCTTTCTGTTGCAGAGCTTCAATCTGTTTGATCGGGCCAACAACACCAGGCTGATCTGGCTCGATGCCTTCACGGGCGTTTTTCAGCATCGCCAGCGCGTGCAGTGGGATATCCGGGCGTGACCACGCATCCGGTGCCGGAGAGAGGTCATCGGTGTTGGTTTCGCCAGTGACTTTGAAGACGGTAACGGTCAGTTTTTCAGCCAGCGCCGGGCGATTCAGGAACCATTCGGCATCCGCCCAAGACTGCATTACCTGCTTCGCATATTCGTTGCCTGCTTTGGCTTTCTCTTCTACGTCATAGAAGTTATCGAACATCAACAGCGTGTGGGACAGTGCTTTGGCAGCAATCGGTGCCAGTTTGGCATCGTCCAGCGCGTCGATCAGCGGATGAATGTTGTAACCACCCTGCATAGTGCCCAGCAGTTCGATAGCTTTTTCCGGAGTCAGCAGCGGGGATTTAGCTTCGCCTTTGGCGACAGCAGCCAGGAAGCCTGCTTTGACATAGGCGGCTTCATCGACGCCAGGGGGAACACGGTTGGTTAACAGATCTAACAGGAATTCTTCTTCGCCCGCGGGCGGGTTTTTCAGCAGCTCTACAAGTGCGGCCATTTGGTTTGCATCCAGGGGTTTGGGCGCAATCCCCTCAGCGGCACGCTCAGCTACATGCTTACGGTATTCTTTTAACATAGTTAACTCCGGATATATTAATGATTCAGCGCCCGGTTAGGGACGCTAAAAACCAGGTGACAATTAGCAAATCGGCACTGCCGCCTGGACTGAGATTTCGTTCGATACACTCCCTGTCGAACTGCC